>OJNR01001200.1_pt1 | contig 13456 bp, 11 predicted proteins | sample 1597901 | NCBI WGS metagenome assembly OJNR01 (sample SAMN01915223, study PRJEB22387) | human gut metagenome | isolation source: stool | host: Homo sapiens | place: USA | reverse complement strand
CCCGAGAGCCGCATCATCATGGCCGAGACCACCATCTACCTGGCCAGTTCGCCCAAAAGCAACTCGGCCTACATGGCCATCAACCAGGCTCTGGAGACCGTGCGCGAAACGGGTAACCTGCCGGTACCTCTGCACCTGCGCAACGCTCCCACCCAGCTGATGAAGGAGCTCGACTATGGCAAGAACTACAAGTATGCCCACGACTATCCCGGCCACTTCGTCGACCAGCAATACCTGCCCGACACCCTCAAAAACCACGGGTGGTGGAAACCGCAGAACAATCCGGCCGAGAACAAGCTGAAAGAGCACCTGAACGAACTATGGAAAGGTCGATATAAATAAGATGTCAGGAATGCCAACTCAAGTTAGCAAATAGGCACAAAATCGCCTTTTATAGCGACAAAAAGATATAAATTAAACAAAAACATAGAGAAAAAGAAGTACCTTTGCAATCTATCAATACCAAATTTATACCAACCACTAAACAAATATCGTTATGAAGAAGCACAATTTCTATGCAGGACCCTCTATCCTGAGCGAGTACACCATCAAAAACACGGCCGACGCCGTCCTCAACTTTGCCGGTACAGGCCTGTCGCTGATGGAGATTTCGCACCGCAGCAAGGAGTTTACAGCCGTTATCGAAGAGGCTCAAGCGCTGGTCAAAGAGTTGCTCGAGGTCCCCGACGGATACTCCGTACTGTTTCTGGGCGGCGGCGCGAGCCTGCAATTCTGCATGGTTCCCTATAACCTGCTGAACAAAAAAGCGGCCTACCTCGAGACCGGTACCTGGGCCGTCAACGCCATCAAAGAAGCCCGACTCTTCGGCGAAGTAGACGTAGTAGCTTCTTCGAAAGACGCCAACTTCTCATACATCCCCAAAGGCTACACCGTACCCGACGACGTGGACTACTTCCACTTCACCTCGAACAACACCATCTACGGTACCGAAATGCGTTTCGACCCCGATGTGAAAGTACCTCTGGTAGCCGACATGTCGTCCGACATCTTCTCGCGTCCCATCGACGTATCGAAATACGACGTCATCTACGCCGGTGCCCAGAAGAACCTGGCTCCTGCCGGTGTGACCATCGTCATCGTCAAAGAGTCGGCCCTGGGTCATGTAGAGCGTGCCATCCCCACCATGCTCGACTACCGCACCCACGTGAAGAAGGGTTCGATGTTCAACACCCCGCCGTGTCTGCCCATCTACGCTGCCCTGCAAACCCTGAAATACTACAAGGAGTTGGGCGGTATCAAAGAGATGGAGCGCCGCGACCTCGAAAAAGCCGCTATCCTCTACGATGCCATTGACTCGAGCAAGATGTTCGTAGGCACCGCCGCTCACGAAGACCGCTCGATCATGAACGTATGCTTCGTAATGAAAGAGGAGTACAAGGAACTCGAAAGCGCCTTCATCGAATTTGCCGGCACCAAAGGCATCGTAGGCATTAAGGGTCACCGCTCGGTAGGCGGCTTCAGAGCTTCGATCTACAACGCCATGCCCAAGTCGAGCGTCGAAGTGCTCATCGAGGCCATGAAGGAATTTGAAAAGAACCACTAATCCATAGGAGTATATCGACATGAAAGTATTGGTTGCCACAGAAAAACCGTTTGCCGCCGTAGCCGTGAACGGTATTAAAGAGGTACTCGATGCCGCCGGTATCGAAATGGCTCTCTTGGAGAAATACACCGCCAAAGCCGATCTGTTGAAAGCTGTCGCCGATGCCGACGGCTTGATTGTACGCAGTGACATCGTCGACGCCGAAGTACTCGACGCCGCCAAGAATCTGAAAATCGTCGTTCGCGCCGGTGCCGGATACGACAACATCGACCTGAACGCCGCCACCGCCAAGGGCGTGTGTGTAATGAACACCCCGGGCCAGAACTCCAACGCCGTGGCCGAGCTGGTATTCGGCATGACCATCCTGATGATTCGTAACCACTTCAACGGAACCTCGGGTACCGAACTCAAAGGCAAAAAGCTGGGTATCCACGCCTATGGCCAAGTGGGCCGCAATGTAGCCCGCATCGCCAAAGGATTCGGCATGGAGCTCTACGCCTTCGACCCCTACTGCCCCAACGAGGTGATGGAGAAAGACGGCGTGAAACCCGTGGCTTCGGTCGAGGAGCTCTACCGCACCTGCCAGTTCGTATCGCTGCACATCCCGGCTACAGCCGAGACCAAACAGTCGATCAACCACGCCCTGATGTCGCTCATGCCCAAAGGTGCCGTGCTCATCAACACCGCCCGCAAGGAGGTGATTCACGAAGAGGATTTGGCCCGCGTGCTCGAGGAGCGTCCCGACTTCCGCTATGTAGCCGACGTGGCTCCGTCGACAGCCGCCGCACTGACCGAGAAATTCGGCGACCGGGTATTCTTCACCCCCAAGAAGATGGGTGCCCAGACGGCCGAGGCCAACATCAACGCCGGTATCGCCGCCGCCCGTCAGTCGGTAGGATTCCTGAAAGAGGGTATCGACAAATTCAGAGTCAACAAATAAACTCGCCCACGAGTTTACCGTATCGAATAGAGAGCCCCTCCCGCCACACGCGGGAGGGGCTCTTGCTTTTGTCGCAATACCCGATTAAGAGAGACAGGCCTCACAAGCACGACCCGCGCAACACCCCTCCAACGACAATCGGTCGCCCTACACAACAAAAAAAGAGCGGAGCCCCTTGTCTGGAGCTCCGCTCTTTTCATATTCTATATTCGATTCCTATTCTATCAATCGTTGGTCAGTGCACGCCAAACGATAGCCGAAATGGCGGCCCCGAAGAAGGGTGCCACGATGAAGAGCCACAGTTGCGAGAGAGCCACGCCACCCTCGAAGAGTGCCGGAGCGATACTGCGGGCCGGATTGACCGAAGTACCCGTGATGGGGATACAAACGATGTGAATGAGTACCAGGGCCAGACCAATGGCCAGACCGGCAAAGTTGCCGGCTCCCCGTTTCTCGTCGGTCGTGCCCAGCACAACCAGTACAAAGATAAAGGTAAAGACCGTCTCGGCAATGAAGGCTTGCAACATCTCACCCTCGCCGAAGCTGTTGGCTCCCGTAGTTGTCGCCCCCGACGCATCTCCTGTCGAAACCAGGGCATAGATGATGGCAGAACCGATGATGGCTCCGATAACCTGGAAAATCATATACATGGCGGCATCCTTCCCGCTCATGCGTTTCGACAGCCACACGCCCAGCGTGATGGCCGGATTGATGTGGCAACCCGAGATTCCGCCGATGGTATAGGCCATGGCCACTACCGAGAGACCGAAGGCCATAGCCACGCCCAATGTTCCTACACCTGCACCGCAAGCAGCCGCTGCATTACCAGCGAAGACGGCGCTTCCGCAACCCATCAATACGAGTACCATGGTACCCAACATTTCTGCCAAATACTTTTTCATAATTTCAATGTTTTTCCGGTACAATTTTGCACCTTGGTTAGTAATTAGTTGATTCAGCGATTAAGATTCTCTATACAAAGAAAAAAAATAAATTCTAATTTGCATATAGATTCGCACTTTTTTTCTTACTTTTGAGGCCTTTTTTAAACAAAAGGATTGATTTTTAGGTTTGAATTTATATCATATCGGGTTAATTTAATTGGATTATGAAGATAACAGAAATCGCAGAAGGAATACACTATGTAGGAGTCAACGACCGCAGTAAACACAAGTTCGAGAACCTTTGGCCGCTCCCTTACGGAGTTTCCTACAACGCCTATCTGATTACCGACGAAAAGAATGTTCTGGTCGATACGGCCGATGCCGCCTATACCGACCGTCTGCTGGACCACATCGCCGAAATTATCGGAGACCGCACAATCGACTATCTGGTCATCAACCACATGGAGCCCGACCACTCGGCCTCGATCCAGTTTATCCGCCAGAAATATCCCCACATGACTATCGTGGGCAACGCCAAAACCCTCGAAATGGTGAAGGGTTACTACGGCATCGACGACAACACGCTGTGTGTGAAGAACGGCGATACCCTCACCGTGGGCAAACACTCGCTCACCTTCTACCTCACGCCCATGGTACACTGGCCTGAGACCATGATGACCTATTGCAATGAAACCCAAACGCTCTTCTCGGGCGACGCCTTCGGCTGCTTCGGGACTCTCGACGGCGGCATCAAGGACACCCAACTGAACACCGCCAAATATTGGGACGAGATGGTGCGCTACTACTCCAACATCGTGGGCAAATACGGCTCGGCCGTACAAACAGCCTTGAAGAAGTTGGCCTGCCTCCAAATCAAAACCATCTGCTCGACTCACGGTCCCGTGTGGGAAAACGAGGTGAATAGGGTTATCGACATCTACGACCGTCTGAGCCGCTACGAGGCCGAGCCGGGTGTAGTGATTGCCTATGGCAGCATGTATGGCCACACCGAACAGATGGCCGAGGTGATTGCCCGCGAACTGGCCGAAAACGGCGTCAAGAACATCGTGATGCACCACGTATCGCACGACGACCCCTCGTTCATTCTCCAAAGCATATTCCGCTACCAGGGTCTCATCATCGGCAGCCCTACCTACTCCAATCGTCTCTACCCCGAGGTCGAGATGCTCACCAGCATGATTGCCACCCGCGACATCAAAAACCGGGTATTCGGCTACTTCGGCTCCTTCTCGTGGGCCGGTGCCGCCGTGAAGCATCTGGCCGCCTTCGGCGAGTCGATGAAGTGGGAGACTCTGCCTTGCTGCGTGGAGATGAAACAGGGTCTCACCCCCGAAATCAAAGAGCTCTGCCGGGCTCTGGGGCGCGAAATGGCCGCTCGCATCAACAAAGCCTGACACACTACTGCTCGACGCTCCGGCATCGGGCCGACATACCCCTAACAAGAAACCCTCGAGAACCGTTATTGCGGTACTCTCGAGGGTTTCTCGTTTTATCAAAAGGGGGGGAGAAAAAAGAAGTGTGTGATTGTCGGAGGAAATGTGTGATTCTTCTCCTCCCCGACCAACAACAACGAGGGCGGTCCCTTTGCCAAGAGCCGCCCCCGCCGCTTTATCTTACAGCCTTACCGGCCTTTAATCTTTCTTCTTGAACAACCGCTTGTACCACGGCAACATCTCGCGCGACTGGTTGGCGTAACCATATCCGTAACCATATCGGCCACCGCCATACTGCCGGTAAGAGTAGGCTTTCGACTTCATGTTCACATCGTTTAAGATGAGATAGGTAGGCACGGCGATGCGTTTGGAGCGAATCCAGCCGTTCAGCATTTCGATAGCCGCCTTGTTGGTATAGTTGGCACGAGCCACATACACCACGATATCGACGGCACGCGTCAGCAGGAAGGTATCGGAAACCATGCCCAGCGGTGCCGTGTCGAGTATCACATAATCGTAGTGGGCACGGGCATAGTCAATCATCTGGTCGAAACGCTTGCTCATCAACAGCTCGTTGGGGTTGGGCGGTATGGGACCGGCCATGAGCACGTCGAGATTGGGGTCGACACCCGAGGGGTGAATGAGCGAAGCCAAGTCGGTATTAACGCCCGACAGATAGGTGGTAACACCCTCGCGATTGGGTATGTGGAAGTTCTCGGAGAGGCGGGGCCGGCGAATATCCACCCCGATGAGCAGCACCCGTTTGCCGGTGATGGCAAAGCTCAGGGCCATGTTCGAAGCGATAAAGGTCTTACCTTCGTGCATAACCGACGAGGTGACGGCCAGCACCTTCTTGTCGGAACTGGTGAGTACAAACTGCAAGTTGTTGCGCACCAAGCGGAAGAGCTCGGCAATGGGCTCCACACTCTTCTTCTCGACCACGAAGAACTTGCCCTCAGGCTTGCGCGAAATCTCGGCCAGAATGGGTATGGAGGTGAGACGCTCGAGAGTCTTCTTGTCTTTCAATACGGGGTAGAAGACCATGCGCAGGTAGATGACAAAGCCCGGTATCAGCAAGCCCAACAGGACGGCCGCGCACAGAATCAGCACCTTCTTGGGCGATACCGGCTCGTTGGTCGAGTCGGGGTCGTCGATGATGCGGGCTACCGGCACCACCATGCTCTTGGCCAGGGAGTTCTCCTCACGTTTCTCCAGCAGGAAGATATAGAGGTTCTCCTTGATACGTTGCTGACGAATGATGTCGGAGAGCTCCCGCTCGTAAACCGGCACATTCTTAATCTTGTCTTCGAGGCGTCTGTCCTGTTTCGAAATATCCCGTTTCTTGATTTCGACCCCCTTGCGGATACTCTCGATGCCCTTGAGCAACAGAGCCCGCTGGGTTTTGACACTGCGAGTCAGTTCGGCCACTACGGGGTTCGACTCCGACGAGGAGAGCAACAGCCGTTCGCGCTGCTGCAGGCTCTTGTTGTATTCGTTTATCAATGCGGCAAAATCTTCGTTGTCGATACCCAGCACGGGGATAGGCATATACTCGTTTTCGGGGACGGCCAGGAACTCTTCGACATAGTCGACCAGACTCTTTTGCAACTCCAACTCGGCCAGTTGACCATCGGCATAGCCGGTCTGCTCGAGGTAGAGCTGGGCCTCGGTCGAAATGTCTATCAGGTTGTTGTGGCTGCGATAAGCCTCGACTTGCGCCTCGACAACGGCCAGCTCTTCCGAGATGGACGAAAGGCGCGAATCGATAAACTCCTGAGTCTTCTCATTTCCCATATTTTTCAGGTTGGCTGCGTCGATGTTGTAGAAGTCGACCAGCGTACTGACAAAGTCCTTACCCTCCTGAACGACCGGGGTGCGGTAAATCACGGTGAGGATGGTTGCATCTTTCGAGGCAAAGGCTACCGTCAGGTTCAAGGTAATCGCCTTGCTCACGCTTCGCGGGTTGGAGAGGGTCATCGACAGCGTCTTCTCCAGCACGGGAATCGTATCGCCCGTGTAGCGCAACTGCACCGTACCGCCGGCAAACGGCAGCTCATAGGGCAACCCGTCGATAACCTGGTCGCAAAGCATCACCTTATCACCATCGAGGGTGTGAGTCTTGGCTTCGAGGTGAAACTTACCCCCATGCAACGGTTTGAGCTCGACCTGAAGCGGCGACTGTATTGCTCGCAGGTCAATCGAATCGAGCGCAAACTCGACCGGCGAATTGCCATAAAGCGGCGTGGTGCGCATGAACGATTTCCACGCATACGACTTGTACAACCCCAGCGCTTCGACTACGGCCGTTATCTGATTTTTCGAGCGGAATACCTCGATTTCGTTGTCGATATTGTTTTTGTAGGGCGACAAACCCAGACTCTCCAACAGCACGTTGCCGTTGTCGCTCTTGTTGTCTTGAATATAGACGGCCGAGGTCACCTCGTAGAGCGGGGTCTGCCTGAAGCAGTAGAAGAGCGCTACCGCAGCCAGCACCACCACACAGGCGACGAACCATTTCCAGTGCGCAAGGCACTCCAGCAGAAAACCCGTGACGTCGAACGACTCCTCCGAGTTTTTCTCCTCTGTATTCTTTCGCTTATCTTCTTCCATAATTGTTATTTCGAAATACTCCAGGCCGTAATAATCAAGTTAGCAATCGTCAGCAAAATAGATGTGGCACTGAATATGAGCGTAGTCGTAGGCGGTACCACTACGGCCGAATTGGCTTTCGACTTGTTGGGCTCCACATACAGCACATCGTTTTGTTGCAAATAGAAATAGGGCGAAGAGATCAGATTTTTGTCATTCAGATTGATACGGGCAATAGACTTGGTTCCGTCGGCATTGACTCTCACCAGCAGCACATTGTCGCGCCGGCCGGTAATGGCCAGGTCGCCGGCCAGAGCTATCGCATCGAGAATGCTCACCCGCTCGTTTTCGATGGTAAACATGCCCGGACGGTTTACATCGCCCAACACCGAGATGTTGAAGTTTTGTATCCACACCGACACCTGGGGCAACTCGCTCAGATACTTGGGATAGAGCATCTCTTGAATCATCAGTTCCAATTCGCTCTTGGTCTTGCCGGCCACATGGATGCGGCCGATTACCGGGAACTCAATATCGCCGTTCTGGTCGACCAGATAATATTCCACAGCCTTCGACGTATTGCCTCGTACATAAGCCTCGCCCTGGTTCAACCGCTTGTTGAACGGGATTACCACCTCGTGGTTCTTGGCCATCACCGAAATGTCGAGAATATCGCCCGACGCCAAAATGGGCGACGGTTGCGGAGTGGCGGCATTCAACACCTCGGCCGGAATATTTTCCACATCGATCATATAGGGTACATTCTTCGAGGAAGAGCACGACGTGATTCCCCAAACAAGCAGTGCAATAAACACCCGATACAAATATTTCATGCTATTTTTCAATTAGGTAAAGGTCTGTTATAACCAATTTGCAAAAATAGCACTTTTTATACGGCCTGCAACATTTTTTACAAGAAAAACCTATTTCCAATCGGCCTCAAAAGGAGACAGCAAAAGCCCGCCCTCTCGCAACTATCGCAAACAACGAGAGAACGGGCTTCGCTAAAAAAAGCTATCGTACTGGCTTAGAAATTATAACGTATCATGGTGTTGATGCGGTTGGCCTGACCATCCTCGCGATTGAGGTTGGAACGTCGGCCATAGAGATACTCGATGCCTATGCTGCAATCGCTCGTGAGGTTGTAGAAGGCATTGCCCACGATATACTGGGCATAGCGATACGAGTCGGGCGAGAGTGCCCCCTGCTTGCTGTACACCCGGCTCTGGCTGTACGAGGCCGAGATGAAGAACTTGGGCGAGAAGGCATATTGCAAACCGGCCACATAGCCCAGGGTTTCGGGGGCATAGAGTTTGCCCTGCGTATCGGGGTCGGGAATCAGGTCGAAGCCCTCATCGTTCAATCCGTTCAGATACTCACCGTAGCCATAGCCATAGACTCCCTGGTAGTAGAGCGAGAGTTTGCGGGTAATGTGGGTGACACCCGAGAGCTGTACCGCCCACCCCAGCACCGAGCGGTTACGCTGGGCCACCAGGTCGCGGTAAGAGAGGCCGCGCAACAGACCCGAGGCCCGTATGTGGTCGTGACCGCCGTTCCAGCCATACTGGATATAGAAGGGTATATCGGGCATGCGCTGGTTGATGGCGGCGTTGTAGTCGCCGTCGAGCGTGCAGGTGACCGACGGAGCCTCGGCCGCCAGGGCCATCTGCCAGTGTTTGCCCATATTGAACGTGTAACGCATCATCACGTTGCGCACGCTGGTCATGCCGGTAGGCCCCTCATAGTCGATGGTAGGAGGCGCCGCAGCAGCATCGACAAAGGTGCTCCACGTCTGACCTATCAGGAAACCACGAGCCTGCACATAGGCCTGGTCGAGCCGGAAGCCGTAGTTTTGTCCCGCCCGGAAGTCACCGTCGATAAAGACCGTATACTTGCCCAACACCGAGTTGTCGCCCACCAACTTGAAGAAGAGGTGCGACGTGGTGGCATCCATCTGGAACTGGTTGCGTTCGGCCGGATTGCCGGGCACGGGAATATCGTAGGTGAGGAAGTCGCGATTGGGCACGGCTCCGTCGAAGTCATATGACGCGGTCACCTTCACATAACCACCCACACCGAAAGCCACCTTGCCCTTGCGGTCGACAAAGAGGAACCGGGGGGCACGCGGGTCTTGGAAGTGGAGTTGGCGCGTGTCGTAAAACATGCCTATCAGCTCACTGTTGGCAGCATTTCCACCCCACAGGAAGACGATACGATCCGAAACTTCGGAGGGCACTTGACGGCCTCTCTGCTCGACCGCCTCGGTCGCCTGCGTGTCGGCGGCATCGGCAGCATCGGCAGCATATACCGGAGCCCCCACGAGGCACAGGGCGCAGGCACAAGAAAAGAACAATTTTTTCATATACACTCAGGATTTATAAGTTTTATTTTCAATTAAAACAACAGGCGGGTCAAATTGTTGAAGCAATCGTAAAAATAAGTAACTTTGCCCCCGACGAAAAGAGACTATACCCATGGATACAATCTTGTTAGCACTCACTCCCGAATTCGAGATGTTGAGAGATGAATTGGGATACGACGAGTATGAAGATTTCGATGCCTATGACATCATGTTTCAACAGGGATACGACCGCCAGCTCATCGAGGTAGCCGACGGCGAGACCTTCGAGGTTCCCGAGGGTTATCGAGCCACCCTCGAGGGCGACGACCCCGACAACGAATTCTATCTGCTCGAAGACGAAGCAGACCTGCTCGAGAAGGAGAATTTCATCGCCGACTCACTGCCGAGCGGCAACTACCGATACGATGCAGCCGAAGATGCCTTCTGGAAAACCGACATGGATTCGGACGACTCGTTTCTATAAACCCAACTTACCGTTATGGACACCGCATCTGTCGAAATCCACCCACTCGCCCCGTTTCTGCCGCCGCAGGCTCGCATCCTGATGCTGGGCAGTTTCCCGCCACCCCGCAAACGCTGGTCGATGGAGTTTTTCTACCCCAACTATACCAACGACATGTGGCGCATCTTCGGCCTTATCTTCTTCGACGACAAGGACCACTTTGTCGACACGGCCCACAAGTGCTTCCGCCGCGAGGCCATCGAATCGTTTCTGCGCGAACAGGGCATCGCCATCAGCGACACCGTGGCCGTGGCCCGCAGACTGAACGGCAACGCCTCGGACCTCACGCTCGAGGTGGTCAAGCCGCTCGACCTGGCCCGTCTGCTCGACCAGATACCCCGCTGCCACACCATCGTCACCACCGGACAGAAGGCCACCGATACCCTCTGTGCCATCACCGGAGCCACTCCGCCCCCGATAGGTAGCTACAACCAGATCGTCTACCACGACCGAACACTCAGAATCTACCGCATGCCCTCCTCCTCGCGAGCCTATCCCAAACCCTTGCCCGAGAAGGCGGCCATCTATCGCACCATCTTTCAAGCCCCGGCAATAGAGTAATATTACCATATTACATTTATGTTACATTTTTACAAACATTTTCATTTCTAAGCAGAATTATATTACTTTTGCAGTCTCAAAAATTTTAATTCTATACACTCTTTTTATATGGAATCGTTATCTTTCATACAGTGGTGTCTCGATAATCTCAATTATTGGACCATCACTTTCCTTATGATGATCGAGAGTTCGTTTATCCCCTTCCCCTCCGAAGTCGTGATTATACCCGCCGCCTACAAAGCTGCCTATGGCGAACTGAATATGTATCTGGTTATCCTCTTCGGTACCCTCGGTGCCGATATAGGTGCCATCATAAACTACAACCTGGCCCTCTGGATAGGCCGTCCGCTCGTCTACAAGTTTGCCAACAGCCGCGTGGGCCACATGTGCCTGCTCGACCAAGGCAAGGTAGAGACGGCCGAACGCTACTTCGACAAGCACGGCAGCATATCGACCCTTATCGGCCGACTCATCCCGGCCGTGCGTCAGCTCATCTCCATACCCGCCGGTCTGGCCCGCATGAAGTTCTCGAAGTTTATCCTCTTCACCACGCTGGGTGCCATGTGCTGGAACATCGTGCTGGCCGCCATCGGATACGGATTCCACGCCGTCATTCCCGAGGATGAGCTCATCCTGAAGGTACAGACCTACAGCCACGAGATACTCTACATACTCATCGCCATCTGTGTATTCATCGTGGGCTTCCTCATCTACAAAGGCACGAAAAAGACCAAATAAAAAAGATACTTTTGCCATCCGGTACAAAAGCCGTAGACTGGCGGGGCAACACCCGTAGCTGCGGCTTTTGTCGTACCTCTCCGACACGGCAACAAAATTTAGAAGACAGGAGTCGGCCCGGCATAGCCAAATACTGAAAACTGCGTTTTCGGTTTGTCACTGCCTTCGCCTTTCACTATCTTTTCAGAAGAAAAGAGGCGGTTCGGCCAAGCAAATAATGCAAGCATCTTTGCTTGTCACTCACCTTTCGCTATCTTTGTAGCAACACACAAAAACCATCGCCATGATCGAAACCGAACTTTGCGCCTTCTCCCTCGAAGCCTGTCGGGCGGCAGCCCGTGCCGGCGTGACTCGGGTAGAACTGTGCGCCTCGCCCTACGAAGGGGGCACCACCCCCTCGGCGGCCCTCATACACCGGGCCCGCCAGATACCCCACCTGCAACTGAGTGTGATGATTCGTCCCCGCGGGGGCGACTTCTTCTATACCGACGACGAGTTCGACCTGATGCTCGACGAGATAGATTTCGTGCGCGAATGCGGCGCCGACTGTGCCGTGGCGGGGATCCTCACCCCCGACGGCCGTGTGGACGAAGCCCGCACCGCCCGACTCGTAGAGCGTTGCGGCTCGATGCAGTTTACCTTCCACCGGGCCTTCGACATGGTGCGAGACACCTCCGAGGCCCTCGAAGCTCTCGTGCGCGCCGGCTGCTACCGAGTACTCACCTCGGGCGGACGCAACACCGTCAGCGAGGGTATCGACACCCTGCGCTCGCTGGTACGTCAGGCCGACGGCCGCATAGCCATCATGGCCGGCAGCGGCGTGGGTCCGTCGAACGTGCGGACTCTGGCTCAGGCGGGAGTCGACGCTGTGCACTTCAGTGCCCGCTGCCTCATCGAGAGCCGCATGACCTACCGCAACCCCACCGTCTCGATGGGGGGTGTGGAGGGTATCCCCGAATATGCTTCGGTGGGCGCCGACGAACGCAAGATACGCGAAATTCTCAATCAATTAACTCAATAAAAACCATCCGATATGAAAAAAACTCATGCCCTCCTGCTGCTGTGCGCCGGGTTGGCCTGCACGGTTGCAGGCTGTACCTCGTCGGGAATCTCGGCCGACAGTCAGCGACAACTCGAAACCGTGCTCGACGATTCGCCCCGAGCCGACAGCCTGCGCACTCTACTCAAGGAGACACCCCGCGACGAACAGGAAGCCATGGCCTATCTGCTGGCCTGGATGCCCCAGGGCGACCGCGACACCATGGACCTGGCACTGCTGCGCGAAAACGTGACCTACGCCTGCCGTGCCCGTGCCGAATTTCCCTGGACCAAGGCGCTGCCCGACTCGATTTTCCTCAACGAAGTGTTGCCCTACGCCTCAGTCGACGAGGTGCGCGATGCCTGGCGGAAAGATTTCTACGAGCGCTTTGCCCCTCGGGTGAAAGACTGTAAAGATATGCGTGCGGCCTTCGACACCATCAACCGCATCATTCCACAAGTAGTGGGTGTCGAGTATAACACGCTGCGCGAGAAGACCAATCAGAGCCCGTCGGAATCGATGCGCCAGGGCATGGCCTCGTGTACGGGTCTCTCCATCCTGCTGGTCGATGCCTTGCGCTCGGTAGGTATCCCGGCCCGCTTCGTGGGCACGGCTGCCTGGCACGACAACCGGGGCAACCACAGCTGGACCGAGGTATGGCTCGACGGGGCCTGGTACTCGACCGAATACTACTACCCCCCTGCCCTCGACGGCGCCTGGTTCATGGCCGATGCCGGACAGTCGACTCCGGGCGACCGCATCCACGCCATCTATGCCGTATCGTTCCGCCCCACGGGCGACTGGTTCCCGATGGTCTGGAATC
>OJNR01001189.1_pt1 | contig 13549 bp, 15 predicted proteins | sample 1597901 | NCBI WGS metagenome assembly OJNR01 (sample SAMN01915223, study PRJEB22387) | human gut metagenome | isolation source: stool | host: Homo sapiens | place: USA | reverse complement strand
TGTCTGACACCTGCTGGGGAGCAAGCAGGCCCGCCGTATCTGCTGTGTTTGCGGCAAATGCCTGGGTGGGCATGACGCCCAGCAGCATGACAACGGAAAGGGCCATGGCAAGAATACGCTTTGCTTTCTTCCTCATAGTGCGCTTCCTTTCTTGTTAAAATAAAAATAGGTCCCCTTTCGGGGACCCGGTCCGCTTGATGTTTTCGATTTGTGTTTATCGGCAGAAGAGCATACACCAGTAGGTAATACCATCAGAGCCCTGCCAGCAGGCGATTCCCGCGCTGTGGTACCGCTCCGCGAGGATCATATCCCGGTGCCCCGGGGAATCCAGCCAGGACGACACTGCAATTACTGGTGTAGAAGCCCGGCGGTTGATGATTTCGCCGTAGCAGTAGGTTCGGGAGATCCGGCTCCCATCCGGTCTGGTGTGGCTGTACAGCTCCTCCAGTTCAGGGACCCGTATCTTCGCCAGTTCCATTGCCTCCTCATTGACCGTTACCTCATGCAGGCCGTTCTCTGCCCTGGCCTCGTTGATGAGGTCAAAGGCTTCCAGCGCGAGCGCATCCGCATCTGCCTGCTCCGGTTCTGCTGCCGGCGGCACCTCCTGGGGGATCAGCTTTTCTTCATTGATCTGTTCTGGATTTGGCTGCGGCTGTGTTTTGTCCTCCCCGGCGCTGTACAGCTTCCGGTAGTCGTTAAACGCCTCCGCCAACCAGAACTCCCATTGGGTCCCGTCAGCAGGCTCTCCTTGGGACAAATCCTTTACCGCATCAGCAGGGATACTGCCCAGCACCTCTCCATTTTCTCCGTAAAAATACCAGACTGTGATGGGCCAATCCTTTCCGACAGCAAAGACAGCGGGGGTATCCCAGTCCCGGATGTCGACAGGCAATCCTTCCATCCCGGCGGATGCAGCATAAGCGGTGACAGTACTGGCTGCAGCCATAATGGCGGCAAGGATGGCGATCAGGCTCTTTTTCATTGCAGAAAACCTCCTTTCGCCACCAAGGATACCAGCAATGACATACGAAAGCTATCACCAAAGTCAACAAGGAAATAGGTTCAGGATTCTACAGCCTGTATCATCAGGCGCATATCCGGTTTCCCAGTGATGCAGGTGATCATGGTGATCCGGTTGAGGCCATCCTCATACCGCATCAGATAGCTCCAGTCATCCTGCTGGATCTCCTTCTTTTCCGTTACCTGATACTCACGCTCCCCCTGCGCTGTTTTATAGGTGAGGGTGTCCCCCAGTTCCAGCAGGTGCAGGTCGCCAAAATAGGCTGCTGCCCCTGCAGGCGCCACATTGTGGCTGCTGAGACCGATATTTCCATCCCAGGCGGAGGTGATGGCAAAATGGGCAATTCCCTTGGTCATACTTTCCATCTCTCCGCCATGCTGAGCCGTTTCATAAACCGGCGCTGTGAGATTGATCTTTGGAATCACCAGGGTTCCAATGGTTCCGTCCTCCAGTGTGATTTCTTCCGGAAGGGTAAAGGTCTCAGTAGAAAGGGGAACGGCTTCTTCCCACACTGTTTCCGGCTGATCGGTCCGGATCAGTTGGTTGCTTTCGCTAACGCTTTCATCCATTTCCGCTGCCGATGAGCCGATGACCACGACCCCATCTTCCGAGGTATAGGCCCGGTTCTTATCCAGATCAAAGGTCACCTGGCTTTCAGCGGGCGGGTCTGCGATGGTGTGTTTGGAAGCCTCGTATGTCTGGTTCGCCTGCCATACTGCCGCTCCGATCACCAGAGCCGCCAGGGGCAGACCGATCAGGAACCACTTGCCGGACTGGTTCCAAAGATTCTTCATCCATTCTTTCATCGTTCATCATCCTCCAATCCGCGATCCATTTCATCGAGCAGATCCGGCAGATCCATTGGCGGACGCCCGCTGTAGGGGTCGTTCTGCCTGCGGGAATTCTCACGTTCCTTCATGGACTCTTTACCCCTCCGGATCAGCCAGATCACCCCATACACAGCTCCAGCTGCCAATCCAATTCCAACGAATAGCACCAGTACAGCCTGCCAATTAATCGGACTGCTGCCGGAAAACAGGCCGGCAGAGGGAACTTCCTCATAGACGATACTCACCATCTTGCTGCCCTGCTCAGTGCGGATGGCCTCCCCGGTATAGTCCGCGCTCACAAGGTATCCGTCTGCTTTGCTGCCCCAGGCGGTCCCGGTATAGACCGCTGTGGCTCGAAAAAGGGAGGGAACCTCGCTGTTGTCAGCGGCACTGGCCATAGGAGTCCACTGGACATCTGCCAGGGACAGTGTCACGCCATTTTTCTCCGCTGTCTTGGGAATATAGTAAGGGTCGTTCCGGTCAAGTCCGGTATATTCCCGGGTGTCCTTCAGGGTATAGGCATAGCTCTGGGTTCCATCGGCTTTGGAGCGGATCGAATCCTGATCCAGGGTCAGAGTCCCGGTAAATCCATCCTCACTGTACTCCAGTGTGGGAGAGAGCAGGGAAAGCAGCTCCTCGTTCTCATCCGTTTCTGCCGATGTGGTTACTGTCTTGGACACCTCCTTTCGTTCCGTCTCACCGGGCAGTTCCCGGCAAAGAATATCGGAAACCTGATAGGAGATCCCCCGGCGGATCAGCCCTTCCTCGAGGAGCGTCTGGGGGTCTGTATCCTGCGGCACAAGGAAGGTTTTGACCAGCAGCTGGGTATCGCCGTCCTGCAGGGTCTGTACTTGGATGGGGTAGCAGCCCCCTGTCTGAAATCTGGTTTCCGTTTCATCTTTCTTCTCCTCTCTGGGTGTAATATCGGTAATGGTAATGCTGGTTTCTCCGTTTTCTCCGGTCCCCACTACGGTCTGAGGCTCCTGGGCAAACGCGGTTGTCCCCATAGAAAGCATCAGGGTGCAGGCCAGCAGCGCGCCGATTTGTCTTTTCATATAAATCCTCCCTTCACATCGAAAGCTGGGGTTCCTGGGCCGATGGCCGCAGCTGCTCCAGCTTTTCCTTCGCCCAATCGGGCAGATATTCCTCTTTGAGAATACCGATCAGTTCGGTCCTGTCCCAGCTCGTGATCTCATCATCCCATAAGCAGACGCACCGCACCGCATCGTCTTTCCAATCCTCCAATGCCAGCCACAGCTGGTTTCCACGGCTCCAACAGCCACCGCGCAGGATATCAGGTGAAAGGACCAATACCTTTGCTTCACAATTTTGTGAAGCAAAGGAGTCTGTTTCGCATTGCTCCATACCAAACAGGCCGGATCTTTGAAGAACCTTTCGATATTCTGAAACAAAGCCATCCAATATTGCCGGATGGCTTTCCACCAGATAATCTGTTCTGCGGCCCTCTTTGGGAAGAGACATCTTTTTTGCCCATTCCTTGTTCTGCGGCGAAAAACGACCATCCCACTCCTTCTGCTGCAAGGTGTTGGAAAGCACCCAGGCAATCCGCAGAAATCCAAAGTCCCGAATCATCGGCTCGATGCAATCAAAGCGCATATGCATTCCGTCGAAATTCATTCGGATTGCTTCCTCAATGGCATTTTTGCATCTGATATTTTCCTGCAGGCTCTCCTGCCACAGGTCAATCTGATTCCTTCGCCTTGCCTCAGCCAGCGATCCCCGGTAGGGATAAGGGTAATCCTTCACTGTTTTTCCTCCTCCCGGAGAGAATTCAAAAGCCGGGCAGCCAGTTCCATCTGGCTTTCCCAGCTCATGGCGGATGCGGCGGCGTGGACAAAAGCCTCCACAGCTTCCGGGGATTTATCCCCCATTTCAATGAGATGGACTTTCTTGATCTGAACCCCGTCTTTGACCGGGATCAGCTTGATGATATCCCCCCGCTGGATTTCCATTTCACTCTGGAGTTCCCTGGGCAGGTAGATCCGCCCGTTCTTTCCCATCACCTTATAGACCGACTGGCTCAAAACTCATACCCTCCTTCCACAATCGCATCCCGAACCGAAGCCGGATGGATTCCAATGCATTTCAGCAGCTCCCGCAGCCCCGCAGGCACCCGGGAAAGAACAGCATCTTCCCGGGCGTCATCCCAGGCATCCTCCAGTAGTTCCCCCTCAAAATCCTCCAGCGGTTCAATGACAATCCTTCCATCCTCCAGGTACATATCCAGCAGATCCGGATCGCAGGGCAGCCCCGCCTCCATCAGCATTTCTTCGGGCAGGTACAGGCCCTCCGATTCCAGGGGGATCTCCAGATCCTCGGAAAACCCCCACAGGGCTTCCCCGATTTTTTCACGCTTTGTTTGATCCAGGTTCCGGGAGGTAATCAGGATCACCTCCGGCGCCATCCCGATCAGGACATCGGGCTCCTGGTTCAGCCCCGCCGCCTCCAGAATTTCTTCCGGGATCTGCAAACAGCTCTCTCCATATTTCATTCTTCTCATCGCCTTTTCCTCCTTCGCAAATCAGGGTATATTCATACTCCGGTTGTTCTTTGTCTGTCTGATCAAACAAGGTCATCTGCCGATCCTTGGGATGGTCCCTGGGATCGTAGTTGAGGATGATCAGCTCCCCGTACTCGTTCTTTTTCTCTGGATGTTTAGCTGCATACCGGTTTGCCATGGTATTCTGCCGGGTCACAGAAAAAATCCAGAAGCCCTTGTAGAGCTCCCGGATAAAGGGGTGGTCATTATACGAAAGCACCGCGTAGCAGCCACACTCTCCAAACAGCTCCCGCAGCCGGTAGTGATCCTGCATACCAAAGGCTACCTCGTAGCATTCCGCCTGGTAGTAAGGCGGGTCAAAATACAGGAGTGTTCCCGGCGCGTCATATTTGGGAACAATGGACTCATAGCTGAGATTTTCGATTACCACATTCTGCAGCCGCCGGGAACAGGACCAGATCAGGTGCAAACCCCGGCGGATATCGATGGGTTTCCCTCCATAGGAAGTCCCGCTGCCGGCATAGCTGTACCGGATCACCTTGTAGAAAGCGGCAGCTTTCCGCACATCTCCCAGTTTCGTTTTCTCGGTCAGCAGCTCCAGAAGTTCCTCCCTCTCAGGCGGCTCGAAACATCGTTTACACAGCTCCATCTCCTCCTTCAGATAATCATCGGTAAATTCCTCCTCCCTGAGAAACTTCCGCAGTACTTCAAATTCCTGTCTGGAATTGAGCGGTAGAAAGCCGATCTCCCGGATCAGAGCCAGAGGACGGTTCCTGACACACCAGAACAGATTGACCAGATTGCTGTTGTAGTCGTTGTACACTTCCTCACAGCGATCCGGTTCCCGGCCAAAGGTAACTGCCGCGGCGCCGCCGAACACCTCCACCAGCCTGGTATATCCGTTGGGGAATAACCGGTAGAGAATCGGGCGCAGCGCGGTCTTGCCCCCTACCCAGGGGATAAACGGTTTCAGGATAGACGCTCCCTCCTCTCCGAGAAACAAAAAAAGGCCGCCCTCTCCGTTTCCGGAAAGGGCGGCCTTTTTCATCTTCTTTTTAGTTCATTGTCACACCGGGTTCTGCCCGGGGCGCCGTATGTTCAAAATAAAATTCCTGGCTGTTGCGGCGGATATAAGCTGTCCCTTCCGCATTCAGGACATATCCCTCCTGTTCCAGCAGATAAAGCCCATACTCCTCCAGATGGGCACAGGCCGGTGTGAGAACCGGATCAGCAGACTGAGTCATCAGCTTTTCCATCCTTTTCAGCCCATACTCTTTCTCCTGGCCCGCGAGAACCATGTCATAGCAGTTCAGGTTCAGGGCGATGTCCAGCGCCATCGCAATGGTGTCGCACCGCTCCAGTTCCATGGCCGCAAAATATTTCTCAAGGAAGTGCGGCTGTCCCTGCCCCTGCTCATCCAGGACATACCCAAGGTCATTCCCGTCCCGGATCAGCTGCTCCAGATCCTCATACTGCTCCGCCGACTCCTGAAGTTCCGGGATGATGCACCGGGCTTCCAGCAGGGTGCAATCCCGGGGACTGTCCACCGATAACGCTTGCAGGGCCATTTCCACCTCGCCAGGCATCCAGCCGTTCAGGGGAGAGTAATCCGGCAGACGAAGCCAGACTCCCTCCGGATTTGCGGGGGAGGCCAGCCTGAGACGCAGGCTCCAATCCCCTCTGGGAAGAGACTCCGGATTGGTTCCACGATACAGCCGCTCCGGTTCCTGCCGGGGATAGGACACATAACAGCCGCCGATAAAGAGGCCGGGATGGCAGGACTCATAGTTTTCTCCGATCTGCTCCAGGTCCATAAACAGCCAGGCTTCCGGGGGGATATCGGTGTAGTATTTCAGATAAAACCGTCCCAGGCTCTCATAGCTGCCCGCGGGACAGAGCACACCATATTCCTCCAGGGACAACAGGCAGTTGACCGCCTCTCGCGCGAGATCCTCCGGCTTTTGCCGCAGTACAGATGCCATCCGTTCGGCGCTGCCCTGGCTGGCCAATCCGGATAACCTGTCGGATCTCCAGATAGCTGCTGCCAGCTGGTATTCCTCCCGGACCGAGAGAGCCCGCAGGCGTTCTTCCATCCATTCCCGCTCTTTGCTGTTCAGCGGAAGGCTCAGCAGCAATTCTTTTTCATCGTTCATCGGCACACCTCCATTCCCATCCCCTGATCCTCTTTCTGCCGGCTCGGAATCAGTTCTCCATCCTGCCGGTGGAGCAGGCCATAGGGTGTCAGCACCTCGTGGTCAGCGGCGATCAGTTCCTGCCCATATCCATCCAGGTCAAGATGACGAAGCAGACTTTTTAGATTTTCCCCGTCAAAAAATGCTTGAAGTTCTACCAGGGCAGCGTCTTTGGGGGAATCAATCGCGGGGGAAAATACCATCTCCTTTACAGAATCCACCAGTTCCAGAGCGTCCTGCAGATCCTCACAACCGGTGGCCAGCAGAAGGGCTTTGTACTTTGGGAGCTGCCCCTGCCGCTGAAGCTGATCGAGTTTCTCGGCAAAGGGCCGGATGGTGCCGAGATCCTCCTCGTCTTCGATCCACTCCCTTGCCCATGGGACAGCACAGTCCAGACAGGCATAGCCGCATTCTTCCCAGCTTGCCACGTCCAATTGTTCCAGCGTCTTGTCCAGATCTTCCTCCGAAGCAGGCAGACGGATCGTAACAGAGGGACCATCCTCTCGTCCATCGTTAAAATATCCACGGCTGACTTTCAGCAGGACGGTATAGTCGGGTTTCGGCGGTGGATCATCGGGGAGAGGGATCTGCTCCAGTTCGGTATTCTGTACCACATAGCCGCCCCTGGTAAAGACACCGCCCTCCGCCTGGCGCTGTTCCCGCCCGATCCGCTCGAAGTCCAGCAGCTCAAACACCTTGTCCGGAAGATCTGCCAGCTCCTCCAGAAAATCATTCTCCGCATAGAATCTTCCCAGCTGGGAATCATTGCGGGCTTCTCCCAACACATGGCAGCAGTCCGCGTTGTGAGCCAGTTGGATCAGCGTATGGATGGGGATTTGCCCCTCCTTTTTTTCCTGCTCCATCCTGAGCAGCCCTTCAAAGGCAATGCTCTGCCTATCGTCCAATCCAGACAGCTTCTCCGCCAAAGCGTTCAGATGATTCAGGAAACAGTCAGGGGAGAGTACGGATTCCAGGTACTCAAAGTCCAGGTACTCCTCCACCTGAAAGTACACATCCTTTGTGCTGTGGCAGCCCATCCGCTCCAGCGCATCCTGCATTTCGTATGGCGTGGCCGGCAGGGAGAGGGCGGCATAGCGATCCTCATCTCCCTGCGCGTTTGCGAGATACAGCTCAAAGACTTTGTTCAAGTTCCACCCCTCCTGTCCGGGCTTCATCCTGTTGGTACCATGCAGGGTCTGCGCCGGGGACATCCCAGCCATGCATACTGCCGGTCACCATTGCTTCCACCTGCTCGGGGGTAATCCCACGCTTCTGGTTGCTGTAGTCAGCGATACGCTGGTTCTGTTCCCGATCGCCTGTATCCCAGTTGCTGGGATAATAACCGCTTTCTCCTTTCTTGATACAGATCAGGGCGCCGGTACTGGGCAGCACTGACCAGCAAAGATCCGGAAGCCGGTCCAGGGAATCGGGAGAGAACCGCTCCTGTTCTGTCTGGATAGTCCAGTTTCCAGCATTCCACAGGCTGACATATAACTCACCTTCATTGACCCTGATCTCCCGCTGTTCGAAACCTTCCCCCCATCCATCCGACGCCTGTCCGGAAATATAGTCCGCCAGGATCTCTTTTTCCTCTGGGGAAAGGGTTCCATCCACCTGACAGCGGGCCACTCCCCAGAGCTGCCCGTTCCGGCTTTCCACATCAAACACCACCGATTGGACCTTCCCGTTGACTCCATCCGTTTTATCGTACCAGCGCATCAGGCCCCGTTCTTTTTCCTCCGGCATCTGGTTTTCCCGGATTGCTTCCCGAATGCTGGCTTCATATTCCATCAGCTCCTGGCCGGTCAGATCACTGCCGTACTCCTCCAGATTGCCCCAGTCATCATAGCCATAGAAATTTCCCGTCAGGGGCATATAGAACTTCAGCTCCTGGAGTTCCGGGGGAAGAACAGTGAAATGGTCCACCCCAATGACCAGGGCCAGCGTCCTCCCATTGTCCCAATTTACATGGAACTGCCCCATATCATCGATCCATCGCAAAGTGCCCATGGTTCCAGGTTCTACAGGATGATACGGGTCATTCATTTCCTTCAGCCGGATACGGCTCCCTTCAGGGTACTGTTCCCGCAGGAAGTCCAGCCATTCTTTTGTGATTCTCTGCATCCTACATCCCTCCCATTGTCATACCCTGTACGGGATTCTCCTCTCCCAGTGCCTGATGAAGCATCTGGACCGCCTGCAGGATCACCGGATCATCCTTGAAGCAGTCCATAACCTGGTAGTCCTCAAAGAACCGCTGCTCATGATCTGCCAGCCGGACAAGATCCACTGTAGCGATTTCGTCCTTGGTAACACCCAGCCGTTTTTCTTTTTCATCGGTATCCTGGTATACCCGGATTGCCTCCTCCATCGTCATATCCTGCTGGATCTGCTCCTTCGGGCTTCCACAGTTTGTTATCACATACCAGTTATAGGTATGGGGCAGCTTAGGATCAGCGGCAGGCTTTATAGGAATTGATAAACTGTACCGTTGGCAAAAATCAACGAGTGTGAGTCCTTCTCCAAGGAAATTGAGCCTATTTTTCAAAGAACGGTAATTTTCTCCTTTATGAAAGGGGATCTCCTCCGGTGTAAGAATTGATCCTGCATGATTTACAATAACCTTCATTTCAAGGGCGACAGGTCTACCAGGATCATTGCCTCCACCACGCAAATCGTAGACAAACCAGTTTTCTGGAACAGTATCTGGAGCAACACGATTATTCGTAAAGAGAGCTGGATTTCCAAACAATTCTATGTGCTCAAATTCTTCTTTCATGGCATCAACATACATCTTATATCTCCTATCTGGGGAAACTTACATACCGTCCCCTTAAAATTCCAAATTTATTCTTTTGCTCATACTCGATTTCAAAGGACTTGTCCTTTTTAATTGTTTAGAGGGTTTACTATCCACTGTTCCCAGCGCCTCATCTTCCTCCGGTGTCAGAGTATAGAAAAGCCCCGCTTCCTCTGGGAAAGCGGGGCGGAGATGGAATCTCGGCTCACACTGCTGTTCATTTGTCTTCCGCTGCTCTTTTCCCATGAATTTCGCTCCTCCTTTCACAGTTTATAGCAACAACCAATACCACAGAATCGACAGGAAGTCTACTGTTTTTTGAGTGCTATGTCATTTGAAGGGTAACCGGTTCTGACTCGTCTGCTATCAGCTCGTTGAAACTGGGGTCTCCTTGATAAGAGATGTACTCCCCCGAAACAGCATCGTAGCAATGGCTGCTGTTCCCCTGGATCATGTTCATTTTCCCTTCACAGGCAATATGGACATCCGGCAGTCTACCCATAATTCCCTCAAATTCGCTTGCAGAAAGTCTGAAAACAGGCTGTACTTCAATTTCATTTCTATAGAGTGGAAAAAGTGTTTCAGAGATTTTTTCTAAAAGTGATTTGTCTGGACAAGATATGATATACCATCCAGAAGAATAGACAACCAGGCGATCCGTCATATCAGTCAGGAGCATGGAGTCAGCAATTTTATACCAGGCAAGGAAATTGGCGATATTCTCAGGTGTTCCGGCAAAGTATTCCTCTTTGGGGCAAAGGCCAATCCCTACTCGGGCATGAATAATGCATCTCGATGATATCAGTTTACTTACTTGCTCCTGGTAAAGTCCTGTATTCTTAAGACGATCCACATTTTCCTTGTAGACGTTAGGGAACAGGCATTGAATTGTATTCAGCGAATATGAGGGCGCAATATCTGCGCGCTGTGGAATCTCATCGCGGATAGCTTCACGAGTTTCGGGCGTGAGTCCACCATAATCTTCACTATTTAATGCGCTGTAAATATCGCTGATATCCCCAGGATTGATCCGATCCATTTTCATACTGTATGCGGTATAAGCCACATAACCAAAACTCAGAAAGCCTATTTTCTCTCCCTCTTTTGGAACACCAGCCAAGCTATCTGGATTGTCCATCGCATTTATGAACACCTCTTTGCCACGAGAAATAAGCCAATATATGAAAGCCTGCAGACCATCGAATGACGGATCTGCGCCTATGGCTTCACTGGCGGCATGAAGGTCATTTCTATATGCCATGCGGAAGTATTCTTGCTGGATCATATGGAAGTCCAGAATATCGTTGACATCAAGTTTCATCAGTTTTTCTGTGGCCACGGCCATGATGCTTTCTTTATCACGAGTGGGGCACAGTCGATTTGTCTCATCAATGAGATTCCAGAAATCCTCCTTGTTCATTCCATCACCATTCCTTCTTCACTCAAAACTTCTTCATCTTCGTTCTCCATTTCGCTGAAACCCGCAGATTGCATATATTCGCTGTACCGGCGGCAATACTCCTCATAGGCAGCACTGCCAATTTCCCTGAGAAAATCTTCTTTGAAGTGCCAGAGTGGATATTGGCAAAAGCCACTATTTCTTGACAGTCCAGTATCTTCCGCAATCCCTTGAACCAAAAGCTGTTGTGCAAAATAGCAGTTATTGGTGTCGATATATGCGCAGTTCTTGGCACTGATAAATTCGCCAAAGGACACGGTAAGGACTGCGTATTGCTCTTGGATATCCAATTGGTTGTCAACCATATCAAGAACAATGGCAAGTCCTGGCATCTCTTGCCCCATAAAATCTCTAACAGAATATAGCTCCACATGGGGTTGCAGAGAAATCTGCCGGCCGAAAAGGTCATTGATTTTAAATATCCTTCGCATAGAAAAAATAGAGTTAGACCCACTCTCTGCTGGAGATGTTTCAGGGGCATGGGCTTTCATGCGTTCCCAAATATGTGGGAACTGGGCTGAGTAGTCCAGTGGCAGATCAATACCAGACATATCCGGATGCTGCGGGATTTCGTTTATGATGTCCTGAACCAGCTCATCACTCAACTTGTGTTTATCCAGATCATCGAATGGCTTTGTATAACTGTCCTTATCGGTAAGATGCAGCTTTTCTTTATAGGCTTCTATAGCACAATAAGCAAATACTTCAAAGTTCATTTCTTTTCCACTGTGAGGATTGGAGGCCAGGGTATCGGGATCGCGCATAGCCTCCATATAAATGTCTTTGCCTTGGGAGATAAGCCATGTGCGAAAATAGTCAAACCCATCATCTGACGCATGAGCACCCAATGCGGTACAAGCAGCCCAGAGATCATTGCGGTACGCCGCATTTTCATATTCCCGCAAAATGAGGTGAAAGTCCAGAATGTCCTGCGGAGAATAACGGAGCAGCTCTTTGCGCATTTGTTCTTGTACCATCTCATGATCCCCATCAGGAACCAAGCGATTGACGGATTCTATGGTCTGCCAGAATTTTTCTTTATTCATTCGATTTTTCTTCCTTTCCTTGCCTTTGCATCGGTGCAATATCATATCTGGGCAGGAAAACTGCCAGATGCTCGCATTTATTCCGCTTTTACATGGTGAGTTCTGGTTCCTGCCTCAGTTCCAAGTCCTGGGCAATGTCCTCCAGATACTTTGGGTCCAGGACTACTTCTGATTCATTTCTTCCAGTTAGCAGGGCAAAAATATGCTCTTTCTTTATTTGCGCTTGATAAACCATCCCATCTTCCCCAAAGCGGTGTGCAAACCACACAGCAGTGTCATAATCCAGTGTCCAGGATAAGGCACGGACATTTTGGGCATTGTAGGAGGTCACGCCCCTATACACGGTTACGGGGTCCTCAAGGGCATCCAGCCGGGTCCGCTCCATCTTGTTCATTAACTTGGCTCGATCTGCCTGTTTGAACATAGAAACCAATCGTTCTTTGCTGACATTTGCGTCTCGGTTTGCATACTCGGACATCATCCAGGCGTCCGCCAGGATGGAGGAGAAATCCTCTTTAGACAGATATGGCTCCGAAAATCTGAGAAAAGTCAGGGCATAGGGTGAATTAATCAGGCTATAGATTTGATATGGCGTTTCAGCATTGTCAATTTGCTGCCGCATACTCTGTCTCCATATATTTAGATCCTCTGGATTTTCCAAAAGATTCAGAAGCCGAAAAGATCCTTCAACAGAAATCGCTGTAACGCCGGTATTGGTGAAAGGGTGCTGCACGACCATTGGAGAATACTTTGTCTTCTCAATATCGGTGAAAAGCAAAGCAGAGGCTACCTGCTTGACCCCATCCAGATCGGTATGCTTCTTCATTAAGCCTCCCTCACATTCCACTCATCGACAGTCCCTGTTCGACACAGTACTGCTCTGCAGGACCATCCGCCATTACTTCTTCCAGCGTAAGGGTGCCCTTATAGGAAACATATCCACTCTCAACAAATTGTCCGGTTTCCTGAAACAGAAGGCTCTGCCCAAGCCGTTCATAATCGATATATCCCTCCAGCCCGGCGTCATAGTGATAGTCGCCAGACTCCTGAACCATATACTTCCCATATTCCTGGGCGGAATGGATATGTGGAATAAAGTCAAACTGCTCCAGGCTCCGGCACAGCTGGATTACTTCCTCCACGGCGGTGGGCCGGACCCAGGCGGTGACCGCTCCCAGCTTTGCCCGGCCAGACTCGTCCAGCTTGTCCACCTCCTGGGCCAATCTGTTGAGTTTCTGAGGAAGTTCGTTTTCCAGATCCAGAGAACGGCTGACTTCACCGGGCAGATTGTTGTCCATTACAAGGAAGCTGATCTCGCTTCTTTTGGTAATTCCTGCTCTGGTTAAGGCACGTTCCAGGCGCTCCTCACTGCAGGGCAGATACAGCCAGGTGGTATTGGCGCCCTTTTTGAGATCTTCATCTGATGCCAGCGCAAGTGTGAGGACGGAGTCCGCATAAAGGTACTGCGGGAAATATCTTCCATCATAGACTGGCTCCAACCGCATTCCATTATCATAGAAAACTCCATAGGGAGTAGTGGTTCCCGGATGTTCGTTTATGAGGAGGAGGGCTGTTTCATACCCATCCAAACTCTCCATTTCCTCCCTTGTCGCTCCACCATTCAGAGTAAGGTAATGGATTCGCCCTACTTGTTCAAGATCCGAAAAATCCACAATCACT
>OJNR01001179.1_pt1 | contig 13673 bp, 5 predicted proteins | sample 1597901 | NCBI WGS metagenome assembly OJNR01 (sample SAMN01915223, study PRJEB22387) | human gut metagenome | isolation source: stool | host: Homo sapiens | place: USA | reverse complement strand
AAAAATATTTAAAAATATGTGGTTTCCGTTGACAGAAATTATCAGAAATATTAAGATAATTATATATGTTTTAAGATATGACATAGAATTAGGAGAAGGAGAGAATGCTCTCTACAAAGAATATGAGAAAATTTGACACCAGAACCCAATATTTTCGTTATGAAGTGTTGCGCGAGGTTGCGCGTATGGCATGGGATGGCACATTGCTCGAAGGAATTCTGGATATTCCAATGAAGATTATTCCGGGCAAGAAGCCAACGATGCGTTGCTGCGTATTCAAGGAACGCGCGATCGTGAGTGAACAGGTCAAGATGGCAATGGGCGGCAATCCGGACAATGACAATGTCATTGAAGTCATGGAGATCGCCTGCGATGAGTGTCCGGTTGGCGGATATGAAGTCGGACAGCATTGTCGTGGCTGTCTGGCACACCGCTGTGCGGATGCGTGTAAGTTTGGTGCGATCACGATTGATGAGCATCAGAAAGCCCATATCGACAAGTCGAAATGTAAAGAGTGTGGTGCCTGTGCAAAGGCATGTCCGTACAGTGCCATTTCAGATTTTAAGCGTCCATGCCAGCAGGCATGTAAGATTGGCGCGATCACGATGAACGAGGATCAGGAAGCGAAGATTGATAACGATAAATGTATCGCGTGTGGCGCATGCGTATATCAGTGTCCGTTTGGTGCCATCAATGAGAAATCATACATATTACAGGTCATCAACATGATCAAGGACAGTGACCATGGCAAGAATTATAAGGTCTATGCGGCGGTTGCACCTGCAATCGCGGGACAGTTTATTTACGCGAAGCGTGGACAGGTTATCAGTGGAATCAAGGCGCTTGGCTTTGATGAAGTTGTGGAGGTTGCGCTTGGTGCAGATATGACAACCTGGCATGAATCACAGGAGCTGCGGGAGAAGGGTATGCTGACGAGTTCATGCTGTCCGGCATTTGTATCCTATGTGGAGAAGAACTTCCCGGATATGTTGCCATATGTATCTTCTACTTTGTCACCGATGGCGATGATCGGTAAACATATCAAGGAGCAGGATCCGACGGCGAAGGTCGTATTTATCGGACCGTGTACCGCAAAGAAGATGGAGATCCGCAAGGAGACGGTTGCACCGTATATCGACAGTGCACTGACTTTTGAAGAGCTGCAGGCAGTGCTTGACAGCCGGGAGATCGACATCACGACACTGGAAGAGGAAAGTCTGGAGAATGCTTCTTACTTTGGACGTATCTTTGCTCACACAGGCGGTCTGAGCAGTGCTGTGAAGCAGGGAATGAAAGAACAGGGTGCAGAGGACTTCGAATTGAAGCCGGTTGTCTGCGATGGTATTGAAGAATGTAAGATTGCGCTGTTGAAGCTGCGCAGAAATATGTTGGATGGAAACTTCATGGAGGGCATGGCATGTCAGGGTGGTTGTGTCAACGGAAACGGAAATCTGACGCATATGGCGAAGAGCCGTATGGATGTTGAAAAATATGGTAAGGAAGCTGCTGATAAGACGATTGAAGGTGCAATATCAGAGTTTCACCTGCAATAAAATGTAACAGGGGGGAAAACCGTGGATCAAGTACAGGAAAGTTATGACGAATTTAATTTGAATTTCAGAATAGAAGATACCGTAATCGTAAATCAGACAGAGATGGAAGGATTCAATGCATTCTTCCTTGGAAACCAGTCCACCTGTCAGCAGAGCGTTGTGGAGGGTGTGCGTGTTCTGTCTTACAAGATTCCGGCAACTCTGCCACTCGGCCAGTTCTTGAAGAAGCAGCTGTACAAGGGCGAGTTTCTTTCGATTCTGTCCAATATACTGAACCAGTTGTTGTACTTTGAAGATCGCAACATGCCGATCAAGAAGGTACTTCTAAACACGAAGTATATGTATATTGAACTGTCGAATCTGCATGTACAGTTGATCTATATGCCGATCGAGAAGGATTTTGCAGATTGCAATGTGTGTGAATTTGTACAGAACTTCATCAGCAAGATCCGGTTTGCGGATATGCAGTGTGTCAACTGCGTAGATCAGATTTTGCATTATCTCGATAGCCGGTTGATGTTCTCTTTGCGCGAGTTCTATACATTTATTATTGAACTGCAGAAAGAAGAAATTTTGAAGGATGATATTGATCTTGGCGAGGACGAGACAACTGTCTTACAGCAGATGAGCTACAACAATATCACTCCATATCTCGTTCGTTCCAGAACGAATGCGCTGATTCCAATTGAGAAGACCGAGTTCTTAGTTGGGAAGTCTTCCGAGTGTGATTATCAGATTCCAGATAACCGGAAGGTAAGCCGGAAGCATTGCAGCTTCCGTATCAGCAACGGAGAATGTTATATCCGTGATGAGAACTCAACAAACCATACTTATGTGAATGGAAAGATGATCCAGCCGGGATTTGATGTCATGCTGAAAAATGATGACTATATCCGTATGGGTGATGAAGAGTTTAAGTATTGGGTACGATAATTTAATACGCTTTCTCATTTTAGAGCTGCATGATGTGTGAACGTCATGCAGCTCTCCCTTTTTCAGATAGTAAATTTTCACTCACTTATTGCAGAATGCAAATAATAAATATATAATGAAACTTGTATGTTGATTCAAAAGATGGGGGTGCAAAAGATGCAGCATGAATATAACGTTCTTAAATTCATAAAAGCAGATGTATGCACAACCGTTCACCCGATAAGAACAAATGTTCTTCGGGGGGGGGGTACTGCTTAGACGATAATTTACTGCAGAATGCAGTTTCTTTGCAGTCGCTGAGAAATCAAGATACATCATCATTATTTCCATTTCAAAATATCAGCAAACGGAAAAAACTTCATAGAGACATAGTACGAGACCAGGCAGAACAGGGATGCAGGAGTAGTCGCTGTGTGCGTGGGTTTTTTGCGTGCAATTTTTTTGGTGGAAGGGATAAAAGAAAGGGAGGAAAAAGATGCAAAAAAGAAAAAGAAGAGCATCGGTATTGGCTGTGTTACTCGCACTTTTGTGCGTGATCTCTAGTATGTCGGTGTTCAAAGTAGACGTGAAAGCGGAAGAATCTGCTATGAAAACAGAAGATGGAAGATTCGAATATGTGGAAGACACGGAAAATGGCGGATATATGATTTATGATTATTTGCTGAATGAAGATGCCGTGGAGATTCCCGCAGAGATTAATGGAAAGCCAGTTACATCGATTGATCAATATTCGTTTTATCAAAAAACAATGACGAGTGTCACGATTCCGGATACTGTTAAGAAAATAGGGGAAAGTGCGTTTTACGAATGTAAAAATTTGAAAAACGTACACATTCCAGATAGTGTAACAGATTTAGAACCATACTCATTTGGTGACTGTTATGCATTGGCATCGTTCAATATTCCAAAAGGAATCACAGAAATCCCGGCATATGCATTTGAATGGGCTAATATTACATCACTTGACATTCCAGACAATATCACAAAGATTGGTGAGGGTGCATTTGGATTTTGTGAGAATGTGACATCATTAACAATTCCAGATTCTGTGACTGAGATTGGAGAAAAAGCATTTCAGAGCTGTAAGGGATTGAAGTCATTTGAGGTTCCGAAGAATGTGACGAAGCTTAGCGGAAATGCATTTATGAGCAGTGGAATTACAACGCTTACGGTTTCACCTGAAAACCCTGTATATGATAGTCGTGATAATTGTAATGCAGTCATCGAGACAGATACGGATAAGCTGATAATAGGAATCTATGGAACAAAAATCCCAGAAACGATAAGAACGATTGGAAGTCATGCGTTTGAAAGTAGTCATGAGCTGAGTACACTTGAAATCCCTGTTGGTGTGACAGCAATTGAAGACTATGCATTTGACGAATGTGGTAGCTTAACGAATTTGACGATTCCAAAGACGGTAAAAAGTATTGGTAAAAATTTATGTTGCCAAACAAGATGGAATTCTGACTTAGGACATTCTGTAACGTCAGTAAGTGAATTTTTAACCATTAACTGTGTAGAAAATAGTGCTGCTCATAAATATGCACAGGAAAACGGTTATCATTTCAATTTAATCAGTGATGATGACGAAACGATTTATGCAGATGATTTAAAAGTAACTGCAGATGTAGATGAGACAAAATTGAAGGTTGGAGACACCTTTAAAGTAACAGGAACGGTACTTCCGGAAAATGCAACAAACAAAGGTGTTAACTATCTTAGTGCAAATCAAGATATTGTTACAATAGATTCGAGAACTGGTGAAGCAAAGGCAGTTGGAGTAGGAAAAACTTTTGTATTAGCCAGTTCGAATGATGGAAAACGTGCACAACGTTTTTATGTAACAGTTACAAAGGCAACTCCGACCCCAGATCCAGATCCAACTCCAGATCCAGATCCAACCCCAGACCCAGATCCAGATCCGACACCGACGCCAGATGTTACAACCCGTTATACAACCCACGTACAGACATACGGCTGGCAGGGTGATGAGAACAACACAAGCAAGTGGTTTACAAATGGTAGAATGGCTGGTACTTCCGGACAGGCAAAGCGTCTGGAGGGCATCAAGATTTCCGTCAGCGGAAACGTAAACCTTGGCATCCAGTACACAACCCATTGCCAGAGCTATGGCTGGCTGCCATGGTCCGCAAATGGCGAGATGAACGGAACTGAGGGCGAGGCAAAGAGACTCGAGGCAATCAAGATCCAGCTTACAGGTGCAGATAAAGATAAATATGATGTTTATTACAGAGTGCATGCACAGTCTTACGGCTGGCTTGGCTGGGCGAAGAATGGTGCACCATCCGGAACTGCCGGTTATGCAAAGAGACTGGAAGGTATCCAGATCGTTGTATTGAAGAAGGGTGCATCAGCGCCGGGATTAAATTATGCAGGAGTGAATGCAACTTCTGGCGTACATCAGGCAAAGAGCTATATTGCAAAGGCTGGTTCTTCACCGGTGGTTGGAAATCAGGCAACGTCTAATACCAACCCAAGTGTGGCAGGTGAGAGAAATGTAAATATTGCATACCGTACCCATGTACAGACATACGGCTGGCAGGGATGGAAGTACAACGGACAGATGAGTGGTACTTCCGGACAGGCTAAGAGACTCGAAGGCATCAACATCAAGCTCACGAACAAGCCATACAGTGGAAGCATTGTTTACACAACCCATGTACAGACCTATGGCTGGCAGGGAAATGAGAACAATCAGAACACATGGAGACACGATGGACAGATGAGTGGTACTTCCGGAGAGGCAAAGCGTCTGGAAGCAATCCGTATCAATCTGACTGGCGAGATGGCAGCGCATTACGATGTTTATTATCGTGTACATGCACAGACCTATGGTTGGTTGAACTGGGCAAAGAACGGCGAAGCAGCAGGAACTGCAGGACTTGCAAAACGTCTGGAAGGTATCCAGATCGTGCTTGTACCGAAGAACGGCAAGGCTCCAGCAACGAGATATCAGGGTATCACCAGTGTGAGAACACAGGCATATATCAAGAAATAATCAATAATAGAAATATAGAAAATGGGTTCCATGAAAGATCTTTCATGGAACCTGTTTTTTATTCGTTCGACAGATAATGCCGCATGGATTTTAAAGCATTTTTTTCTAATCGGCTGACCTGTGCCTGTGAGATCGCAATCTCATCGGCAACTTCCGTCTGTGTTTTTCCTTCGAAGAAACGCAGGCGGATGATGTTTAATTCCCGTTCGTCGAGCCGCTGCATCGCTTCCTGTAAAGCAAGCGACTGCACCCAGTTTTCTTCTTTGTTCTTTTTGTCTTTGACCTGATCCATCAGATATAAGACATCCTGCCCCTCCTGATATACCGGCTCAAACAGAGACATCGGGGTGGCAATCGCATCTAAGGCGGTCACAATATCTTCTTTTGGAAGCTCTAATTCTTTGGCAATCTCGTCAACCGTTGGTTCGCGGTCGTTTTTCTTTGTCAGGATATCCCGCGTGTAGATTGCTTTGTAGGCGATGTCCCGGAGAGAGCGCGAGACACGGATGGTGTTGTTGTCGCGCATGTAGCGGCGGCATTCACCGATTATCATAGGTACAGCGTAGGTACTGAATTTGACATCCAGTGTCTGATCGAAATTATCCAGTGCTTTGATCAGTCCGATGCAACCGACCTGAAAAAGGTCATCGGAGCTTTCGATGTTGTTGCCAGAGAACCGTTGGATCACACTCAGAACAAGTCGGAGGTTTCCGCGGATAAATTCTTCTCTGGCACTTTTATCCCCTGCGTTCATGCGGGCAAAGAGTGCCCGCTTTTCATCCTCAGAAAGCAGTGGGAGCTTGCTTGTGTTGACTCCACAGATTACTACTTTATTTCCAGCCATAATTTCGTATCTCCTGTAATCCTTTTGTTCACTACTAGAAAGGATTTACAAATCTGTAGAAAGATATACAATTTTTGGTTTCCAGTTTCTGGCTATATGGCAAAGAATCTGTAAAAAATACCAATTTTGCATAAATACCTGCCAATTTTGCACAAGTGTAAAAAATGCCATTTTTATATGCTATGATACGAACAATGGGTAATACCAGAAACAAAAATAAAAAGCTGAGAGGAGAGAAGCATATGCAAAAATGGAAAGTTTGCAAGAAGTTGATGGCGGTCATACTGACGCTCTGTATGGTGCTGCCATTGATTTCGAACCAGTACCTGGTTGTACGGGCGGAAGAGACCGGAACTGGTACAACAGACACAAAGAAGCTGTCGGATCTGATCGCGGCAAGTGATTATGTGCCGGTAGACCTGACCAAGGGCGAAGATGTGACGTTGACGGATCGGACATGGACGACCGATTCGTATGAGTATGTAGATTCTTCAACAGAAAGTGATACAAAATATACGAGAACAGATCGGGGAACTTTGTATCAGATTAAGATAAGTGTTGGACAGGTGCTTGGCGTTATGATGGACTTGAATCGGGGACTGCTTTGGTATAAGCAGGATAGCGTAGATATGGGATATTCACAAGGGCATGTCAGTTCTTATTATGCACCAGAAGATGAGACAATCTATTTATGGATACCATATAACGATTTGGATGAGAAGACAGTTCCGGATACATACAATATCTCGTTCATACTTGGAAAACCAGTCAGTAAATATAAGGAAAAGGCTACAGAGATTACATTAAATCAGAAAGTAACATTAGATACGAGCGCAGATAATTATCTAAAGAATGTAACACCGAATAATGGGAGTGTATGTAATGGATGGCTATATAAAACATCTCTGGAAGCTGGATATTATACATTAAATCTTGATAAGAAGGATGGCGATTCTTCGTTTGAATTTTATCCGTTGGATCAGGATGGTAATTATGGATTTACCTCGGATATATATTATAGCGACGTTTCCCTGAAAGAGCAATTTATTTTGGAGAAAGGCTATATCTTTATAAAGAATACAAATCATGCTGAGAATTTGTCAATTTCACTTGATACTGTGAAGGCGTTATCTGAACTTCCAATTAAGGAGCTGACAAAAGGAGAAACATATACATCAACTTCAGCGGATAACAGGTGGAAAGCTGGTGAATATGGATATGATTACCGGATTTATAAAGTAACTGTGGCGGCTGGGAAAATGGTCAATGTTGTAGAAAAAGGAAAAGATGGTGCAGTCGCAAGTAGTATGGCAGTTTTAAATGAAAGACGTTTCGTAGTGCAGGAAAGTATGATGGACGGAGATGCACAAAGTTTGCTTTTGAATAATGATACAGATACAGAAAAGGCATATTATATTGGTATTTATGCGTTGAATGGTACAGAAATGTATACGATTGACTGTACAGATATAAAATCATTGGCAGAATGTGCAGAAAAAGCGGTATCTGTGACAGAGAAAAATACAATTATATTTGTGAAAAATGATTCCCGCTTTATTGATGCAGCAAAATATAATTCCCATTATAATCCTGGAATATTTGAGGCAAAGAAAGGTGCGTTTGTGACATTTGATGTACCAGCTAAGACGAGCCTGGTAATTAAGCTTGAAAATGATACGAGTTATAAAGAGTATTATGTATATGAGAGTCTGGCGAATGATAAAAATAGCAAAACGGTTACTACGACCAGCTATGCTGTTAATAATTCTTCTGAGTCTGCAAAGAGATATTATGTATGGATTCCGAAAGAACAGGCAGAGAATGCGACAGTATCTGTGAAATTGATTCAGAATACTTCGCTTAGTGAAGTACCGGCATTACAGGTTGGCGATAATACGGTTACAACGGATGCGCAGGTGGTAGAATATACGAATTATGCGGGAGAAACTGATTGTTGGAATGGACATGTATATCAGTTTACTGTGCCGGATGCGGGAACATATGCCATTGGATTAAAGTATACTGGAACAGATATGAATACATTTAAGTCTATGGAACTGCAACAGTATACGTTGAACGAAAGCGGTTATATATCGGAATATACAAATACAGTTAGCACGAATAACCATGATAAGATAGATGTATTGACATCGAATCTGGAAAACGGAAAAACCTATTATTTTAAACTTCAATACACAGTCGATAATCAGGCGGTTACAGAAGCAAAAGATATGCAGGGTGTTACAATCTTCATAGAGAAGGATGTACCGGAAATAAAGGATATTCTGGATTCTGCACAAACGATAACAACAGCAACAGAAGATGCTGTATCGGATGAAGATAAGCAGATTGTGAAGATTGACAGAAGTGTGTTCTGTGGTAAGTTGTATCAGATCACGATTCCTGCGGACTATGAAGCTGCAATTGAGGCAGATAAGGGAAGAGTTGACATTTACGAGCAGGTAAGTGGAGCTATGGTCGATACATCGGATTATGTACGATCCAGTAATTGGAACGAAAATGCGATAAAGGGCGTTCTTCAGAACAACAGTGATGAAGCTAAGACCTATTATGTGCTTGTAAAGAGTCCGTTCTCGAAGGTTACGTTTGGCGAGTTCAAACAGCAGACACCTGCAACTCCGATTGAGAGTGCCGATATTGCGGAACTTACATTGAAGGATGCAAAGCTGCTTAGCGATTTGAAAAAACAGAATATATCGTTTTCAGTATGGGATTATAATACAAACATAGTAAAGAATACGAAGAAACAAAGCTATTGGTTGAAGTTTACTGTACCGGAAAATGAAGTCTATACATTGGATACGAGTTATAGTGAGACTTACGGTGATGGAAGCTGGACATTTACAGTTTGGAGTTATTATGACAAATATGATGCATATGTATCTGGTGGAAATCATTTGGTTAATTCAGGAAACTATACTCGAAGAATGGATCGGTTTACAGAAGGAACCTATTATATTGCAATCGAGGGTTCCGAGGAATTGCTGCCGATTCAGATTTCTTTGAATCAGATGGCGAAGATTGATTCGTTAAAGGATAGTGCAGTTGAGATATCGGATGCTATCATACAGGCGGGTTCAGTTACGTTGCCAAAGCTTGAAAAGGAATATGCATATCTGGTAGGCTATGACAATAACTTCTCTTTTGATTATGGTAATCTTATGAAGGTTACTGTTCCAAAACATACAACCTATATGTTCAAGTCTGAAGAATCTGGCTGGTATATGTATTTGTATGAGGAGGATTTTAACAAGGCAATAGAGGGTAACAATCAAGTATCTGCAGTAAATACAACAGATACGGATAAGACGTATTATATTTGGAGTCGTATAAGCGAATATTCAGAAACGATAACAATCGATGTAAGTCAGGTTGAACTTCTTTCTGCAAAGTTTGACACAGCAGAAAAGCTGGAAAAAGGTAACACAGTGACGTATCAGTACAGTGAATCAGATCAATCCTATATGAAAGATGTAACGTATTATGATGGAATGGGAGGATCTACGGTTTACCAATATAAGCATGCGAAATTGTATTATCTGGATGCTCCGGGTATGTATAGTCTGAGTCTGACATCCAAACAGGATGCTTCCAATGTATCTGTGACTGTATTTGATAAGAATCAATACATAATAGGAACATATGCATTTGAAAACAAGGCGTATGAGAATGATTACTATCTAGTGGATGGAGAAAAAACATATATTCTGATTTCACAGGATAGTGAGAATCCGGATGCAGAGATTGAACTTACGTTATCCGATGTAAAAGAGGATCGATTGCTGACATCCAATCTGGCAGAAGCAGAAACAATCAAAGAAGAGAAGACTGCCCTTACAAATCAGGATGAAAAGAAATATGTATTCAAATGCAAGGGTGAAGATGCGAACACAGGAAATATAGAAGAAAGTTATGCTAAAACAACTGGAAAGCTGTATAAATATGTTGTAGAGCCGTGGTCAGATATCAGGTTTACCGCAGATACGTTCCAAGGCAGAATCTGGATTTTTGATCAGGATGGTAATTTCCAGACTTACGAGGATGTCTGGTATGATACGATGAATTACATATATACAAATGATTCGTCGGCGTATGTGGATCTGTATCTGATGTCAGACAAACGTGGTGATTTGGATGGAACATTGACAATCAAAAAAATAAACTCCGCTGTGCCATTGGGAAAATATGCAGAGCTGGCAATCGAATTACCAGAATCATATACCACATCCGTGGATAAAATCTTGACGGTTCAGCGACCATATAAGGATGCAGATTATGAGGTAGCGTACAAAGAAGCAACTGGTAAACTGTACAGCTTCGAGGTTCCTGCAAAGAATAAGGTAGAGATTACAGCAACGAAGAATGCAGGACTTGTCGTTTATACTGATCTGGGTGATGCACCAATTGCAGATGAGACGTCAAGTGTGACATTTAATAATCTTGCAAATGAAGAACAGACTTATTATTTGTGGGTAGAAGGGGACAATGACGGTGTTGTTGTAACAACGACAAAGACATCGTTAGAATCAAAGAAAGAAACAACGGAGAATGGTGAGAAGGTTGAGACGACCGTAGATACAACCGATGATGACACGTTAATTATAATAGCAGAAGATAAGGACACGGCTGGAAAAGTAGCGGATGCGACAGTCAAGGTAGAACAAAAGGGTGGCATCTCAGAGGATGCAATCAAGAAGAGTATTGATGTTGTATCACAATATAACTCGGATAATGACGGTAAGGAGCAGATCAGCAACATTCAGGCATCTTACACAGATGACAGTCAGGCAACCGTATCTTCAGATGTATTGAACAGCTTGAAGGATGCACAAGTTTCATTGGAAATCAGCAAGAAAGCATCGGACGGAACGGTAGAATATACGTGGAGCTTTGATGCAGATTCTCTGAAGGAAACAGAGGTTACAGGCGGCGTGAACACAAAGCTGGAAGTATTTGAGGATGCAGAAGGCTATGGAAATCAGAAGGTAGTTGAAGAATTGACCGATCCAGATGCAACGAAGTGTGTAGTGGCATTTGCACATGATGGTGAACTTCCAAAGAATACGAAGGTAACAATCGCAGTTGGCGACCAGTATGCAGATGGAACTACGGTTTATTACTACCATATCAACAAAGAGACAAATGTATTAGAGCCAATCGACAGTGTTGTAGTAAAGGATGGAATGGTTACATTGGTACTTAGCCATTGCTCTGATTATGTAATATGCGACAAGAAGGTTTGTAAGCATGAGAAAACAGAAGTCAGAAACGCAAAGGAAGCAAGCTGTACAGAAGCAGGATATACCGGTGATACTTATTGTGTGGACTGTGACACGAAGCTTGCAACAGGTGAAGTAATCGCCAAGAAAGATCACACATCCAGCGACTGGATCGTAGATAAGGCAGCAACCGTCGATGCAGAGGGAAGCAGACATAAGGAATGTACCGTCTGCAAGACCGTTCTTGCAAAGGAAGCAATCGCAAAGCTTCCAGCACCAACACCGACGCCAGAACCAGTTGTGATACCGGATGTGACAATCCGTTACACAACCCATGTACAGACCTTTGGCTGGCAGGGCGACGAGAACAATGCAAGCAAGTGGTTTGTAAATGGTAAGATGGCTGGTACAAGTGGCAAGGCAAAGAGACTGGAAGGCATCAAGATCCGTGTTTACGGAAATGACAACCTTGGAATCCAGTACACAACCCATTGCCAGAGCTACGGCTGGTTGCCTTGGTCCGCAAATGGTGAGATGAACGGAACTGAGGGTGAAGCAAAGCGATTAGAGGCAATCAAGATCCAGCTTACAGGCGCAGATAAGGATAAGTACGATGTTTATTACAGAGTGCATGCACAGTCATATGGCTGGCTTGGCTGGGCGAAGAATGGCGCACCATCTGGAACTGCAGGTTATGCAAAGAGACTGGAAGGTATCCAGATCGTGGTAGTGAAGAAGGGCGCAGCTGTACCGGGTGTCAATTACGCAGGTGTTAACGCAGCATCTGGCGTACATCAGGCAAAGAGTTATATTGCAAAGGCTGGTTCTTCTCCAGTGGTTGGCAATCAGGCAACTTCAAATACAAATCCAAGTGTGGCTGGAGAGGCAAATGTCAATGTTGCATACCGCACACACGTACAGACCTTTGGCTGGCAGGGATGGAAGTATAACGGACAGATGAGTGGTACTTCCGGACAGGCAAAGAGACTCGAAGGTATCAACATCAAGCTTACAAATAAGCCATACAGTGGAAGCATTGTTTACACAACCCATGTACAGACTTACGGCTGGCAGGGAAATGAAAACAATCCAAATACTTGGAGGCGCGATGGAGATATGTCTGGTACAAGTGGAGAGGCGAAGCGTCTCGAAGCAATCCGTATTGCACTGACTGGCGAGATGGCAGAGCATTACGATGTATATTACCGTGTACATGCACAGAGCTTTGGCTGGCTTGGCTGGGCAAAGAACGGCGAAGCAGCAGGAACCGCAGGACTTGCGAAGAGACTGGAAGGAATCCAGATCGTGCTTGTACCAAAGGGTGGTAATGCACCAGCGAGAAGCTATCAGGGTATCACCAGTGTGAAAACACAGGCATATATCAAAAAATAAGCAGTAAAAACAGGGCTTCGGGGAGTGAAATCCCCGGAGCTTTTTTTGTCTAAAATATTGAAAGTAAGGGAAGAATGTGCTAAAATACCTAAGTTTGTTGTAGTTGAGTATGTATATAGAGATGAGGAAAGAGATATGCAGATTACAAGAGAAGATGTAAGAAACGTAGCAATTATCGCCCATGTCGATCATGGTAAGACAACCCTCGTGGACGAACTGTTGAAGCAGAGTGGTGTATTTCGTGACAATCAGGAAGTCGCAGAGCGTGTCATGGATTCGAATGACATCGAGCGTGAGAGAGGTATCACAATCCTTTCTAAGAACACCGCAGTTACTTATAAGAATACGAAGATTAACATCATTGATACGCCGGGCCATGCTGATTTCGGTGGCGAGGTAGAGCGTGTCTTAAAGATGGTAAATGGCGTTATCCTCGTGGTAGATGCATTTGAAGGTGCGATGCCACAGACGAAGTTCGTGCTCAAAAAAGCACTGGAACTGGATCTGAACGTAATCGTGTGTATCAATAAAATCGATCGTCCGGAGGCAAGACCGGCAGAAGTAGAAGAGGAAGTATTGGAGCTTTTATTAGAGCTTGATGCAAATGAGAAGCAGCTTGACTGCCCATTTGTTTACGCATCCGCAAAGGCAGGTATCGCATCCCTTTCACCAGATGAACCGGGTACAGA
>OJNR01001170.1_pt1 | contig 13735 bp, 11 predicted proteins | sample 1597901 | NCBI WGS metagenome assembly OJNR01 (sample SAMN01915223, study PRJEB22387) | human gut metagenome | isolation source: stool | host: Homo sapiens | place: USA | reverse complement strand
GGGGGGAGACATATTCGTGCCTCTCAGTAACTTCACATACAGGCAGTTGCTGGGATTTGTCGGATTGCTGTCGGAAAACTCGCCGACTCTTCCTGTCCGTTTTCCACTGGCATCGGAATATTCATATTCAAAGGCCACGGCCAGCACCTCGTCGCTGGTGAGTTGGCTGTTGAGCGACACATAACCGAGCTGGCTGTTGAGGGTGTATTCCGAGGACGAGAGCAACCGGGCGCTCTCTATCTTGGCATAGTCTTCTCCGCCGTAGATGCCGTAGGCTTCGAGGGGGCTCAGTGCCTGTGTCGCCTGGTTGATGTATCGGGCATCGGGGTAGGAGGTGATGATTTCGTTGTAGAGCGAGTTGGCCGAGTTGGTCGGGTATTGTGCGCCACTGGTCGTCCAGTGGTCGCTGGCCAGGTTGCCGGCCTGGGTCTCGCCCAAGTCGGCAAAGGCAACGATGTTGCGCGCGTTGTCGTAGGAGCCCTGTTTGTTGGTGACCCATATCTCGATGCGGTTGATGGTGATGCCCGAGGTGATGTAGGGCAGCCGCGCGATGAACTGGTCGTAGTTGTCGCGGAAGTAGTGGGCCAGGAAGAAGTGCCGGTTTTGGTCGTAGGCGTCGACTCCGATTTCAAATTCGGTGGTCTGGCTGCCCCCTTCGCTGCTTACGGTCTTGGAGTCGGTCTCCTGTTGCGATACGAGGCCGGTAACGGTGAGTTTGCCAAATTGCAGCGTGGTTTTCAGACCGAAGAGCGAGGTCCCGCCCCGAATGAGGGTCGAGCCGGTGGTCATGCTGATGTTACCCCCCTCGATGGTCTTGATGATTTGGTCTTCGTCGCCTTCGTATTTGAGGCTCATTTTTTGGGCGTCGAAGTCGAAGGTGGCGTCGGTGTTGTAGGTCATGTTGAAGCCCACCTTCGTGCCCACCGAGGCGTTGATGGTGGCCTGTATCTTCTCGTCGAAGTCGAAGTAGGTTTTCTTGCGGGCGCTCTCGGCGAGGGCCGGGTTGTCGATTTTGTTGGTGACGAGGCTCAGGGTGAGGCTCATCGACCCGCTGGTTTTCAGTCTCACGCCGCCCGGGCCGAATACCTTGTCGAGGGCTTGCACGTTGAATTGCATGTCGAGAAAGTCAAACTCGTTGTCTCCTTTGGCAAAATTCTCGGCATTCTTGGCGCGATAATATTCCTGCATCGACTTCTTGAAGGTGTAGTCGCTGTACTCGTCGGCTGTGAGCATGAAGGGGGTCGAGACCGTCATGTCGCCCACTTTGGTGCGTACGACGTAGCAGTTGGTCTTGGCGTCGTATTCGAAGTCGGTATGTACGTTTTCGGGTGTTTTCAGGTCGGCCGGGGGGAGTGTGTGCAGGTCGTCGAAGGTCTCTATCGAGGTCTTGGCCACCGGGAACCGAGACGGCGTGCGGGGTATGGTGTCGCTTGCCGGCGTTTGGCCGGCGGGACGGACAGCCTGTGATGCGGCAAAAGCGGAATAAAGGCTTATCCCGCTTATAACCAAAAGAATATATATCGAAAAAATTCTCTTTCTCATCATCGAGCGGCCGCCGTGAGGCGAACGTTTTTTAGTCTCTTCCGGCCGCTGATGGAGAGGTTACAGCATTTTCAGTGCGGTTTTTATGACCTCTTCGACTTTCAGGGCCGGGTTCTCTTTAAGCAGCTTCTGCACGACCTTTTGGGAGGCAGCCTGGGCAAATCCCAGCATCACCAGGGCGGCGACGGCTTCGTCCTGCAACTCTTGCTGTTGGGTCGTGTGGCTTATAAGTAACGTATCACCCCCTGCTTTTATTTTATCTTTGAGGTCAACAATTATGCGTTCGGCGGTTTTTGCCCCGATTCCTTTGACCGATTTGAGCAGGTTCACTTGTCCCGAGGCAATGACCTGTTCGAGTTCGGCCGGAGAAAGAGAGGAGAGAATCATGCGGGCGGTGTTGGGGCCCACGCCCGAGACCGAGATGAGCAATAAGAAGAGTTCCCGTTCGCGGCGGTCGATGAATCCGTAGAGGAGATGGGCGTCTTCGCGTATGGCTTCGTAGACATACAGGCGAGTTTCCCGGCCGACGGCCAGCGTGCTGTATGTGGTGAGTGAGATGTTGAGGCCGTAGCCTACGCCTTGGCAATCGATGACGGCCAGGGTGGGGGTGAGTTCGACGACTTCGCCGCGAATGTATTCGATCATGGGTCGATGTTTTTTATGGAAATTCTTGTCTGTCGGCGTTCGGTTGCCGGGAATTGCCCGCATCTCGGTCCGGCCGGCCGGCTAAAAAACAGAACGGTCTCCGTTGGTGGGGGTGACGGTTCTGTGATGTTGTGCCCCGAGCCGGTTCCCGTCAAGGAAAAAGACCGGTCTTCCGGGTACTTATTTGCTTTCTTTCCCGGCTCGTTTGGGGTCTTGCATTTTGCAGCTGCCGTTGAGTACGGCTTTCGGTTCGATGATGAGTATCTGGGTGGTGATGTCGCCCTCGACGGTCGAGGTCGCTTTCAGGGTAAGGGTGTCCTGTATGGTGAGATTGCCATTGACCTTGCCGTTGATTTCGGCATTGGCGGCCATGATGTTGCCCTGTATATGGGACTGTTCGCCGATGATGACTTTCCCCGCGCATTCGATGTTTCCTTGCAATGAACCGTCGATGCGTATGTCGCTGCCGGCGTTGATGTTCCCTACGATGGCGGTATTGACCGAGAAATTATTGTGGACCATTCCGTTTGATGTCTCTTTGCTCATATCGTTTTTCTAAAAACAAGTTTCTATGCAAAAATACAATTTCCCGACAGAATAACACGCTTTTCCGTCAAAAAGATTTGTGAAGTCGTCTTATGCCTTTTGTAATCAAACTCCTTGCAGGAACTGCGCCTCGAAACATTTTTATTGCTCCGTGCCCCCTCCCGAGGCAGGCGTCGCCTGGACAGGACGTGAGGGAAAGCGGCTCTTTTCCCTCCTTTTTATCGTGGGGAAGGATAAACGGGTGGGGTGCTTGCATGGTTGTCTCGATAATATCTTTATCTTTGTGAGTAAATCATGCCTTGGAAATATGAAAACATCGATAGAACTGAATGAGATGCGTTTCTTTGCCTATCATGGTGTCGGCTCGCAAGAGCGTCGGGTGGGCAATGATTATGTGGTGTCGTTGCGCGTCGATTGCCCCATAGAAGGGGCCATGGAGAGTGATGCTCTCGAAGATACCCTCGACTATGCCGCCCTCTATGCGCTTGTGGCGGCCGAGATGGCGACCCCTTCGTTGCTGCTCGAACATGTGGCCGGCCGCATTTGCCGGGCGCTCACTCGCACGTTCCCTGCCGTTTCGGGCGGACGTCTGCGCATTGCCAAGCTCACGCCCCCCATTCCGGGTGAAATCGGTGAGGCGGCGGTGGTCGTGGAGTGGTGATGCCGTAGCCTTTTCATTCCTGCCGGAGGCCGGTCTTATACGTCCGGCTTGTCCCCGGCACAAGAATCTGTCGGAGTAAACTTGTCTTATGCGTTATATCTTTTCCCTTGTTCTTCTGGTGGCGGCATTGACCGGCCTGTCGGCTGCCCGCCCTTATCGTACCGAAGTCTTCAACCCCAGCGTGCACACGTTGCAGGTGCGCCTTTCGGGCGACCGCCTTGCTCCTCCCGTGGCGTTGTTGGGCAGTGACAACGGAGTCGTGGTTTCCTTCGACATGCTCGAAGACAACCCGCAATATCTCTATTACCGGGTGGTGCATTGCAATGCCGACTGGACGCCTTCGCTGCTCTCCGAGGTCGAATATCTTGACGGTTTCAACGGTTTGCCGGTCGACGATTACGCCCTCTCGTTCAATACCTATTGCAACTATGTGCACTACCGCATAGCCTTGCCCAACGACGACCTGCGGTTCCGCGTCTCGGGCAATTACGCCTTGCTCGTCTATCCCGAAGGGAATCCCGACTCGTTGCTGCTTACCGCCTGTTTTTCTCTCACCGAGAACCTCGTTGCCATCGCTTGTGAAATAACCACCCGCACCGATGTCGATTATAACAAGGCGCACCAGCAACTCTCGTTCAAGGTGATGTATCCGCAATATGAGATACGCAACCCGCGCGAAGAAGTCAAAGCCTATGTGACCGCCAATGTCGACGAGACCGGCGTGCTGCTGCCGCAGCCGTTGTATGTGCGCAACCAGGAAATCGAGTATGCCCATGTGCCGGCTCTCATTTTCCCGTCGGGGAACGAATATCGCCGTTTCGAGACGGTCTCGCGGCATTACAACACGATAGGTGTCGAGAGCATGCGCTATTTCGACCCCTATTACCATGCCCTGTTGCGTCCCGACGAGCCGAGAGCCGGAGGCATGTACGCTTATGACGAGACGCAAAACGGGCGCTTCTTTATTCGCACCGACGAAAGCGAAGAGGCCGACACCGAGGCCGATTACTTCGTGGTGCATTTTACCTTGGCGACGGGAGCTCCGGTCGACGGGGAGATTTATATCGACGGCGAGTTTACCCGCGGACGCCGTGACGAGACGACCCGCATGACCTATAATGCGGAGACGCGGGCCTACGAAAAAGTCATGTTGCTCAAACAAGGAGCCTATAATTACCGCTATCTTTTGCAACGTCCCGGCACCAAGGCCGATGCCGCACCCATCGAGGGCAATTTCTACGAAACCCGCAACGAGTACCAGTTGCGGGTCTATCACCGTCCGCAAGGAGCCCGTTACGACCGTCTTGTCGGGTACTCCCGTTGTCGCATGTGATGGGTGCGGGACGTGTGTCGCCTTGCCCGTGGCAGGGGTGTCGTTTCTGCCCGCCGAAAGGCGGGCGACTCCGGGTCGTGGTGCCCGGCTGCCTGTCGAAAAATGACGTAAAAAAGGCGCCTTGCAAGAATTGCTCTTGCAAGGCGCCTTCTCGTAGTGACCCCGACAGGACTCAAACCTGTGACCTTCAGAACCGGAATCTGACGTTCTATTCACTAAACTACGGGGCCTTTTCGGTTGGCAAAAGTAAGAATTATTTGTAGCTTTGCCAAACGAAACGATTTAAATCTTTGAAAAATGAATGTCCGTATCGAGGAGAGTTGGCGAGAGAAGCTGCAATCGGAGTTCGATGCCCCCTATTTTGCCCAACTCACCGATTTTGTGCGTCACGAGTATGCCACGACGCGTGTCTATCCGCCCGGGAACCAGATGTTTGCCGCCTTCGATGCCTGTCCGTTCGACAAGGTGAAGGTGGTCATTCTCGGTCAGGACCCTTACCATGAGCCGGGGCAGGCCCACGGCCTTTGTTTCTCGGTAAACGACGGAGTGCCGTTTCCGCCCTCGTTGCAGAATATTTTCAAGGAGATACACGACGACATCGGCACCCCTATCCCTATGAGCGGCGACCTTTCCCGGTGGGCACATCAAGGGGTGTTGCTGCTCAATGCCACCCTCACGGTGCGGGCACATCAGGCCGGGTCGCACCAGAACAAGGGGTGGGAGCAGTTTACCGATGCGGTGATACACCGTTTGGCACAGGACCGTGAGCATCTTGTCTTTATCCTTTGGGGGGCTTATGCCCAGCGCAAAGGCGAGTTTATCGACCGCTCCCGCCACTTGGTGTTGCAGTCGCCTCACCCGTCGCCCCTCTCGGCGCATCGGGGATTTTTCGGAAACCGCCATTTCAGCCGCGCCAACGAATATCTCGTGGCTCACGGCATCGAACCTGTTTTATGGTAATTGCATATGGAAAAAATTGATGTAGAAGCGCGTGCCCGTCATGCCCGGGAACTTTTCAAAGAAGGTTATAACTGTTCCCAATCGGTATTTTTGGCTTATGCCGACCTGTATGGTCTCGATCCGGTCGTGGCTGCGACGTTGGTGGCCCCGCTTGGCGGCGGCATGGGACGTTTGCGCGAAGTGTGTGGAGCCGTGAGCGCTGCGTTTATGCTTACGGGATTGAAATATCCCAATCCCACGCCCGACGACAAGGCGGCCAAGACCCGTTCTTACACGGCGGTGCAGGAGTTGGCCGAGCGGTTCCGCCGCGAAAACGGCTCTATCATCTGCCGGGAATTGTTGGGGTTGGGCAAAGGTCCCGACTCGCCCGTGCCGTCGGAGCGTACCGAGGCTTATTACAAGCGTCGCCCGTGTGCCGATTATGTGGAGCTCGCGGCTCGTTTCATTGGCGAGAAACTCAACGAGCCCGACGAGATATAGTGCCCGGGTCGGTTGATGTAAATGACAAGGCGGCCTCCCTTATGGGGGAGGCCGCCTTGTTTGTGATGCGAAATGGGGTTATTTGTCGGGATTGGGTTTTTCTGCCGGTTTGAGAGGCAGAGGGGCTTGTTTGCGGGCACGAAGATCATGCTGTTTTTGGGCTTCTGCCTGCATGATTTTTTGCCATCGGGCAAATTTCTCTTCGCCTAAAATCTTTTTCACCTTTTTTTCGCGTTTCTCGACATTCTTTTTCAACTGTTCGGGCGAGAGCCGTTCCGGGCCGAAAGCTCCGGGTCCCATGCCTTCACGAGGGGGACGGGCAGGCCCATTTGCACCGATCATGCCTCTTTCGCCGCGGGGTCCTTCCGGACGTATGCCGTTGGCAGGGCGTTCCCCTCTCGGTCCTCTGGGTTGCATGGCTTGTAGCTCTTGTGCCTCTTTCAAGTTGATTTTGTAGAGTTTCTTGTATTGTTTGTCGGAGAGGCCGAGTTCGGCTTTCATTTTGTCGGTTTTGATTTGAGCCGTTGTCTCGGGTTTGACCTGTTGGCGCGGAGCTCTGTCGCGGCGCATTTCGTGACCGGGAGTTTGAGCCGTAGCCGAGAATGTGATTGTGCCGGCGAGTAAAAGGCCGGCGAATAGCATTTTTTTCATAAGCTTTTGTTGTTAAGTGGTTTTGTCGTTTGGATATTTGTCCGGGTGAAAGGTTTAACGGCATTCGACAGGGAGTCGTATTCTCTCGATAAAAGCAGCCGCCCTGTCGATGAATCGGCAGGGCGGCTGATATAGGGAAGGAGGAGATAGGGTTACAATCCTTCTTCTCCGTAGGTGGCGATGATACCCATCTTCGACTCTTGTATAAAGTTCAGGATATAATCGATTTCGGGTGTGGCGGCACATACGTCCTTGATACGCAGTATGGCATTTTCCAAACTGGTGCCGGAACCATAGATTTGGCGATAGGCCAAGGCGATGTTTTCGATTGTGGCTTCTTCGAACCCGTTGCGTCGCATCACAAAGGCATCGATGCCTTTGTAGGTGATGGGGTTGTGAGCAGCCAGGATATAGGGCGGAATGTCTTTGCCGGTGCGGCAGCCGCTCTTGATGAGGGCCCAACTGCCAACACGGCAATTCTCCTTGATGATGACACGTCCGCCCAAGATGGCTTTGCTGTGTATGTGGCAATCGCCCGAGAGGTCGCATTCGATACCGAGAATGCAATCGTCGTCGATGCGGCAGTCGTGGCCGATGCGGGTACCTTTGAGCAGGTAGTTGCGGTTACCGATGACGGTTTCTCCGTCGGGTAGGGTGGCACGGTTGATGACGACGTATTCGCGTATGACATTGTTGTTGCCGATGGTGAGGCGAGTGGTTTCTCCTTTGAAGCGGAAGTCTTGCGGTTCGGCACCGAGAATGGCTCCTTGGAACACGCGGTTGTTCTTGCCCAAGGTGGTTCCTGCCAATACGCTGGCGTAAGGCAGTATCTCACAGTTGTCACCGATGACAACATTCTTGTCGACATAGGCAAAGGGGTGAATGGTGACATTGTTCCCGATTTGCGCTTTGGCGTCGACGTATGCTAATGGACTGATCATAGTATGACGTTTTAAGGTTTTACTTGGCGTTTTCCTCTATTTCACGGCCGCCACCCAAGGCGTGGTACAGGCTCACGACAGCTACCATGCATTGGTAGGTGTCGGAGACTTCCGAGAGTTGGGCGCTCAGCAGAGACTGTTGGGCGGTCAAAACTTCGAGGTAGGTCGAGGTTCCCAGCTTCATGAGCGACTCGGTCGATTCCACGGCTCTTTGCAGAGCTTCGACCTGGCGGGTGCGTTGGGATAAAATTTCCTTGTTGGCTTGGAACTCATAGAGGGCGTCGCTTACCTCTTTGCCGGCATTGAGAATCGTTTGCTGGAAGTTGATGGCGGCGATTTCCTGTTGGGCTTTGGCGGCTTTCAAGTTGGCGATGTTGCTACCGTGGTTGAACAGGGGCTGCACGAGCGAAGCCGCAGCCGAAAGGAGAATTTTCCCGGGATTGACAATGGCACTACCGGCCGAATTGGTCCATCCGGCCGAACCCGAGATGACCAAGTTGGGATAGAGGGCCGAGCGAGCAATGTTGGCGCTGTAATAGGCCGCAGCCAAGCTTAGTTCGGCCGATTGTACGTCGGGTCGGTTGGCGAGCATCTGCACCGGTACGCCCACATGCAGAATTTCGGGCAACACCTGGTCTTCGAAGTTGCCCCGCTCGATGGTTTGTGGGGCTTTGTAGAGGAGGGTTGCCAAGCTGTTCTCGGTCTCTCTGATTTGTTGGCGCAACGAGGGTATCGATGCGGCAATGGCATGACAGTTGGCCTCGCTTTGGGCAACGGCGGCTTCATTGGTCATGCCGGCCTCTTTCATCGATTTCATCATCTCGACGCTTTGTTGCCACAGCAGGGCTGTCTCTTCGGTGATGGCGAGTTGCTTGTCGAGCATGAGCAGCGTGTAGTACCCGTTGGCGATGGTGGCGATAAGTTGTGTGCGCACGGCTTGTTGGTAGGCTCGGCTTTGCATCAGCGCGGCTTTTGCGTTGCGTTTGGAGTTGAGCACGCGGCCGAAGATGTCGATTTCCCAACTGGCCGATACCGGCACGTTATAGGTCCAAGTGCCTTTCGACCCGTCGAAACTGCTCACCCCTCCTTGGGGCGTCAGGTTGAGAGATGGCAGAAATGCAAGTTGGGCGGCACGGAAACTGGCTTGGGCCGATTCGACTTGCAACATGGCCGTTCTCAGGTCGCTGTTGTTTTCAAGACCTTGTCGGATAAGGTCTTGCAGAATGGGGTCTGTGAAGATGTCGGTCCAAGGGAGGTCGCCGATGTTCAGGCTGTCGGCCGCGAGGGTATCGGTAACCGATACCGTGTCGCGGAACAGTCCTTGGACGTCCATGTCGGGACGTTCGTATTTTTTATATATGTGGCAACTGTTGAGCGTGGTCGCCAACAAGATGCCGCATACCGTATAGGAGATGATTCGTTTCATTCGTTTCGTTTTAGAGGGTTTCGGCGAACTTATTTCGCATATTGTTCGATTTCAGAAATAACGTCCTTGTTGTCGAGGTCGTCCCATACGAGCGGTTTGAAGCGTTCTTGTATGCTTTGGAAGACGACAAACAGGGCCGGCACGATGAATATCTGGCAAATCATACCGATGAGCATACCGCCCACGGCACCTGCACCGAGGGTGCTGTTACCGTTGGCACCTACACCGGAGGCAAACATCATGGGCAACAGACCGATGACCATGGCCAGAGAGGTCATGAGGATAGGACGCAGACGGGCTGCGGCACCGTCGATGGCGGCATTGATGATGGGCATACCGGTGCGCCGGCGGTCGAGGGCGAACTCAACGATAAGAATGGCGTTCTTGGCCAACAGACCGATAAGCATGATCAAGGCGATTTGCAGGTAGATGTTGTTTTCGACACCCATAATCCATGCGAAGATGAAGCTGCCGGCAAGGCCGAACGGTATCGACATGATAACGGAGAGCGGCAGAATGTAGCTTTCGTATTGGGCGCTCAACAAGAGGTAGACGAAGACGAGGCAGAGCAGGAAGATGATGGCGGTAGTTCCGCTGCTCGAACTTTGCTCCTCACGGGTCATACCCGAGAATTCGTATCCATAGCCTACCGGCAGCGTCTGGGCTGCCACTTCCTCTATGGCCTTGATGGCTTCACCCGAGCTGTATCCGTCGGCGGGGTTACCGTTTACGCTGATGGAGGTGAACATGTTGAACCGCTTGATGTTGTCGGGCCCATACACTTTCTGCAAGGTGATGAAGTTGGTGATGGGAGCCATTTCGCTTCCGTTGCGGATTTTGATTTTGTTGAGGCTTTCGGGACTGACGCGGGCTTCGGGGTCGGCCTGGATCATGACACGATAGAGCTTACCGAACCGGTTGAAGTTCGACGAGTACATACCTCCCAGGTAGCCTTGCAGGGCGGCAAGTACGTCGCTGGGGCTGATGCCGGCCTGTTTGCACTTGGCCACATCTACATCGACGCGGTATTGCGGGAAGTTGGGGTTGAAGGTCGTCGAAGCCATGGCGATTTCGGGTCGTTTCAATAGCTCGGCGATGAATTCCTGGGCAACTTGGTAGAAATCGTCGAGCGAGCCTCCCGTCTTGTCTTGCAGGTTCAGTTCGAAACCGTTACTGATACTGTAACCGGGAATCATGGGCGGTGCGAAGCAGAGCACACGGGCGTCTTTTACCTGCATGGCGCACTGGGCATAGATGGCGCCGATGACAGAGTTGGCGTCCATGCCTTCTCCGGTACGTTCTTCCCAAGGTTTCAGCTTGCAGATGAATGAACCGTAGGTGTTGCCTTGTCCGCCGAGGAAGCTGAACCCGATGATCTGGGTGCGGCTTTGCATGGCGGGCTGGGCGCCCAGTATCCGGTCGATTTGGGCCATCACCTCTTCGGTGCGTTCTTGGGATGTTCCCGGTTGTAGGTCGGCCGTAACCATGATGGTTCCCGTGTCTTCATTGGGCACGAATCCGGTAGGCGTGACGTTCATCAGCACAATAAGTACGATGATGCCGACAATGACTCCGGCAAACGAGAACTTCTTGTGATGGACGAAGATGGAAACACTCTTCTTGTAACGTGCCAACATATTGTTGTAGGCCACATTGAAGGCGGTGTGGAAACGGCTGATGAATGTCGTCTTGTGCTTACCGTCTTTATTGTGCGGCTTGAGGAACATGGCGCACAAGGCGGGGCTCAACGTCAAGGCGTTGATGGCCGAGAAGCCGATGGCAAAAGCCATGGTGAGACCGAACTGGCGATAGAAGGTTCCCGACGTGCCGGGCATGAAGCTCACGGGAATGAACACCGACATCATCACAAGCGTGATGGAGATGATGGCACCCGAGAGCTCGCTCATGGCATCGATGGAGGCTTTGCGCGGAGACTGGTAACCCTGGTCGAGTTTGGCATGTACGCCCTCGACGACCACTATCGCGTCGTCGACCACAATGGCGATGGCCAATACCAAGGCGCAGAGGGTCAGCAGGTTGAGGCTGAATCCGATGAGGTACAGGGCAAAGAACGTACCGATGAGCGATACGGGAATGGCGATGGTGGGAATAAGCGTGGAACGAATATCCTGCAAGAAGATATACACCACGAAGAACACGAGAATGAAGGCTTCGATGAGGGTCTTGATAACCTCGTAGATCGATGCGTAAAGGAAGTCATTGGAGTCCATCGTCACATCGATTTCGAGACCTGGGGGAAGTGTTGGCCTTATCTCGTCGAGCAGTTCGGTAATATCTTCGATGATGGCGGTGGCATTGGAGCCGGCGGTCTGGTATATCATGGCCGATACGGCGTTGTGCCCGTTCTGGAAGTTTTTGAAGTTGTAGTAGAGCCGGCCCAGTTCGATGTCGGCAACATCTTTGAGGTAAAGAATCTCGCCGTTATCGTTGGCGCTGATGACCATGTTGCCGAATTCCTCGGGGGTCGTCAGACGGCCTTTATAGGTCAGCACATACTGGAACGACTGGTCGCCTTGCGCACCAAATTGTCCCGGGGCAGCCTCTATGTTCTGTTCGGCCAATATGCCGGTAATGTCGCTGGGCATCAAGCCGTATTGGGCCATGACATCGGGTTTGAGCCAAATACGCATCGAGTAGTCCGATGCCATGACGTTGGCTTCACCTACACCCGAGACACGTTGAATCAAAGGAATGATATTGATTTTGGCGTAGTTTTCGATGAATTCTATGTCATAGCGGTCGTCGGGGCTGTACAACGAGAATACCATGAGCATGCTGGTCTGCCGCTTTTGCGTGGTCACACCCACTTGGGTTACCTCGCTGGGCAGCAGGTTTTGTGCTTGGGATACGCGGTTCTGTACTTTTACCGAGGCCATGTCGGGGTCGGTGCCCTGTTTGAAGTAAATCGTGATACTGGCCGAACCGGTGTTGGTGGCGGTAGAGGTCATGTAGGTCATGTCTTCCACACCGTTGATCGACTCTTCGAGCGGCGCGATGACACTGTTCAGAATCGTTTGGGCGTTTGCACCGGTGTAAGAGGTGGACACCTGGATTGTGGGCGGTGCAATATCGGGATATTGGGTGACGGGCAAGAAGAGGAGCCCCAAAATACCCAGTATGACCATGAATATCGAAATCACGGTCGAGAGTACCGGGCGGTTGATAAATCTGTCTAACTTCATAATGGATATTTTGCGAAGTTTGTGTTATTGGTTATTTGGGGGCTTACTTTTGTGCGGGTTGAGCCTCTTGTGCCCCGGCCACTTTGATGGTCATGCCGTCTTTGAGCGAATTCACGCCTTCGATGACAATGCGGTCGCCTTCTTTCAATCCCGAAACGACCATGTACTCTTTGCCGTTGTCGATCGATGCGATGCCTACTTCGGTCGATTTCACGGTGGAGTCATCGTTCAGTACATACACGAATTTCTTGTCCTGTATTTCGTAGGTGGCCTTTTGGGGAATGAGAATGGCGTGGTCGTTTTTCATCGGAATGAGAATGTTGCCCGAGCCTCCGGTGCGCAGCAAGCGGTCGGGGTTCTTGAAGGTGGCGCGCATGCTCGACGAGCCCGTCTGGGTGTCGATGATACCGCTTACGGTCTCGATTTTACCTTTCAGCGGGTAGGTCGAGCCGTCGGCCAGTTGCAGCGATACGGCCGGCAGTTTCGACAGGAAGTTGTTGGCTCCGTACTGGGCGGCCATTTCCATGATTTGTTTCTCGGTCATCGAGAAGTAGACATACATCTCGGAGTTGTCCGACACCGTGGTGAGCGGCGTGGCCATGGCCGACGATACGAGGCTTCCCACCCGATAGGGAATCGAGCCTACGATACCGCTGAGCGGGCTGGTCACGCGGGTGTAGGAGTCGTTGTTGCGGGCATTCACCAGTTGGGCTTCGCTCAGGGCCAGTTGGGCCAGCGCCGAAGCGTAGTCGTTCTCGGCCATTTGCAGGTCATACTCGCTGATGATGCCTTTCTGTTGCAGCACCCGTTTGTTCTCGGCCGTGAGACGTGCGGTCTCGGCCGTGGCTTTGGCCGATTCTACGGTGGCCTCGGCAATTTTCAAAGCGGCTTTGTAGGGAATCGTATCGACAACAAAAAGGACGTCGCCTTTCTTTACGAGAGAGCCTTCGTCGACAAGGAGCTCGGTGAGGAACCCGCTGACGTTGGGACGTATCTCAATGTCTTGTTTACCTTTGATGCGGGCAGGATAGCTGGTGTACCACTCCATCGAGGAGGGCTGCAAAGTCATCACGGCATATTCGCGGGCAAATCCGCCCATGCCTTGTGAATTATTTCCTTCACAGGAAAACAACGAAATGCACAGTATCGCACAAGCGATAGTCTGAATAGATGATTTCAATTTCATAGATAATTGCACTTTATTTTATCATTGATGTGTCTCATTCTGCAAAGTAGACGGATTCCGTATAGCCAACAACTGTTAAATGAGGCCGTCCCGAACCCCTACTGCCTTAAGGTGAGTTCTATCAATTCAATTTATCCTCTTGTATCAGACAGCAGAACTCT
>OJNR01001169.1_pt1 | contig 13738 bp, 10 predicted proteins | sample 1597901 | NCBI WGS metagenome assembly OJNR01 (sample SAMN01915223, study PRJEB22387) | human gut metagenome | isolation source: stool | host: Homo sapiens | place: USA | reverse complement strand
CGAAGCGATAGTGTTGTAACTGTTTATATGCCGGAAATCCCGCCTCCCCCTCCGATTGAAAGGGTTGGTTTTGATTGTTACGGAATATTTCGTTCCGATACGCTGGAATTAGGTACTTTTTATAAAGTGTATCCAGCTCTCCATTACCATTTATCTAAAAAACATCTGTAAACCCGGCTATAAAGGGGGACAATTATTTTTTCAAAAGAGAGAATTCAGGCAAGAGAGAAATGAAAAACCATCCGGAATTTTACAACGACGCCCCCAACAAATAAAAACTCAGAGACTTTGCAAAAGCAGGAAGTTCGCTTTTCAAAAATCTCTGAGTGATTTATAAGCTTAAAGCTTATTGAACCGAAAAATTTTAAGACCGGACAAAAAAGTTTATTTGGCCCATAGTTTAACTAAATTCAATAGGGTTTGCATGGCTTTTTGCATGGTGTTTAAGGAGCAATATTCATATTTACCGTGAAAATTCATCCCGCCGGTAAAAAGGTTCGGACAAGGTAATCCCATGTAAGAAAGCCGGGCGCCGTCGGTTCCTCCGCGAATGGGCCGTACAAGGGGAGTCACCCCAGCTTCTTTCATGGCTTCGAGAGCTTTGTCGATCACTTCGGGATAAGGTTCCACCATTTCCCGCATATTATAATATTGGTCTTTTAGATTTAAGGTAATAACCCCTTCCCCGTATTTTTGAGTCAAGTAATCCGTTATCCGAATGAGATATTGTTTTTTGGCCTCAAATTTTTCCCGGGAATGATCCCGGATAATATATTCAACCACAGCATTCTCCACGCCCCCGCTGATATTGGTCAGATGGTAAAATCCTTCATACCCTTCGGTGTGTTCGGGCCGCTCCCAAGCCGGGAGCATACTGTTGATTTCAGTAGCCAACTGCAAAGCATTCAGCATTTTATCTTTGGCATACCCCGGATGGATATTACGTCCCTGTATGATAATCTTAGCGCCAGCAGCATTGAAGTTCTCATATTCCAGCTCCCCTTCGAAACCGCCGTCCATAGTATAGGCAAATTTCGCTCCGAAACGGGGCACATCGAAATAATCGACTCCCCGGCCAATTTCTTCGTCCGGTGTAAATCCGATCCGTATTTTTCCATGCGGAATTTCCGGATGTTTAAGCAGGTATTCCGCGGCCGTCATAATCTCTGCCACTCCGGCCTTATCGTCTGCTCCCAGTAAAGAAGTCCCGTCAGTAGTAATTAAGGTGTGCCCCTTAAAGAAAGCCAGTTCCGGAAAATCCGTTACCGTCATTACCAGATTTTCATTCAGACGAATATCCTTGCCATCGTAATCCGTCAATATCTGCGGACGGATATTGGCCCCGTTCATATCCGGACTCGTATCCACGTGAGAAATAAAACCAATCACGGGGCGATCTTCATACCCTTGTGTAGCCGGAAGAGTACCCATGACATAACCGTATTGGTCCATTTCCACTTCCGTCAGTCCGAGCGATTTCATTTCGTCGGCCAGGTATCTGAGCAATACCAGTTGTTTGTCCGTAGAAGGAAACTTTTCACTCTCCGGATCACTCTGGGTATCGAACCCTACATATTTTAAAAAACGTTCTTTTAATTCCATATCTTCAATTGTTATTCGTTTATCGTCAGCAAAACTGAATTCATGATACGAAGAATAGTACTCCTGCGTTCTATTCTTTTTTCCCTCTCAACGCATCCCAGATAAAATAGCCGATAATGACGATATACATCACGACAGCCAACCACTCTGCTCCGCTCCAGGCTCTATACCAATCTGCTCCGGCATATTTCAATATAGCACTGATCACCCCCATCAGGGCACCGCCGGCAATAAATCCGGAAGCGATCAGAGTACCCCTGTCCCGTCTGGCTTTATTCACGGCTTCGTCTTTGCTGCGGGTAGACACAAACCAACTCACCAACCCACCGACCAATAAGGGCGTATTCAATTCCAACGGAATAAACATACCCAAAGCAAAAGCCAAAGCCGGTACGCCAATCATGGTCAGGATCAAAGCCAAAGCTGCTCCGGCAAAATACAACATCCAAGGAGTAGCCCCACCTTCCATCAACGGCTTGATCACGGCAGCCATCGCATTGGCCTGAGGAGCTACCAAAGCCCCTTCTCCGGTAAAGCCGTAGGTCTTATTCAAAATAATCATCACTCCGGCAACCGTAGCAGCAGAAACAGCCGTACCCAGAAATTTCCAGGTTTCCTGTTTAGCCGGAGTGGTTCCCAACCAATAACCGATCTTCAGGTCAGTAATAAACCCACCTGCCATAGACAAAGCCGTACAAACAACCCCTCCGATCACCATAGCGGCCATCATACCGTTTGTTCCGCTTAGCCCTGCACTGACTAACACCAGAGAAGCTAATATCAAAGTCATCAATGTCATTCCGGAAACCGGATTCGTTCCCACAATAGCAATGGCATTTGCAGCCACCGTCGTAAACAAGAAAGAAATGACAAAGACAATTAAAATAGCAACTACTGTCTGAAACCAATTCCCCAATACACCGAACTGGAAAAACAGGAAAGTCGTAACCAAGGTTGCCAAAATGCCAATCATAATAAACTTCATCGTCAAATCCTTCTGCGTCCGTTCCACCGTTTCCTCTGCCGTTTTCTTCCCTTTCAGCTCATTGACAGCCAAACCAACAGCCTGACGGATAATTTTAGAAGAACGGATGATCCCGATAATACCGGCCATAGCTATACCGCCAATACCAATGTGCCGGGCATAATTGCGAAATATCTCTTCCGGACTCATATCCCTCAGCAAAGTCGTAATCCCTTCTCCCACGGCAATCGTTTGTCCATCCCCAAAGTAACTGATAAAAGGAATCAACACAAACCATACGGCAAACGAACCCGCACAAATAATCGCAGCATATTTCAATCCGATAATATACCCCAAACCCAATACTGCAGCACCTGTATTTACTTTGAATACCAATTTCAATTTTTCCGCCAGCAACTCTCCCCAACCGACAATACGGGTAGAAATATTCTCTGTCCACCAACCGAAAGTACTGATAAAAAAATCATACAACCCTCCAACCAATCCACTAATAGCTAATAATTTAGCCTGATTTCCTTTCTTTTCTCCCGACACAAGCACTTCTGTGGTGGCCGTAGCTTCCGGAAAAGGATATTTCCCATGCATATCCTTGACAAAATATTTCCGGAAAGGGATCAACATCAGAATCCCCAGCAAACCTCCCAACAGAGAAGAAAGAAATATCTGGTAGAATTCAGCTTCCAAACCTAAAATGTACAAAGCCGGTAAGGTAAAAATAGCCCCGGCAACGATGACTCCCGAACTGGCTCCAATGGATTGAATGATCACATTCTGCCCCAACATATTGTTCTTTTTAGCCAAATTTCCCACCCCGACAGCAATAATGGCAATCGGGATAGCAGCTTCAAATACCTGACCGACTTTCAGCCCCAGATATGCTGCAGCAGCGGAGAACACTACAGCCATAATAATACCGAATACCACAGAATATAGGGTCACCTCCTTCGGTTTACTATTTGCCGGCATCATCGGTTTATACTTCTCTCCCGGTTTCAGTTCCCGATATGCATTTTCGGGCAATGAGTTCAATTTCTGTTCCTCTTGTTCCATTCTATGTTTTGTTTTTGGTTTTTTACACGCACCCAAAGATAAATATTTTTAACAAAAATTCAAATGTATAAGCCAAGCCCTATGCATTTGTATCCGTTAAAAAATTTCTCTTCCCCCTCTATGATCTTTTGCTCTTTTTTTATCGTAGTCAGCTATCCTATTTTAACAGAAAACTCTTATCCCGAGAATACTGAAAAAAGAATTACATCTTTTTGATTTCCGGTAGCAAGGAAACAATTTGTCCGCCATCCCCCAGAAATAAAAAAGGCTACAGTTGCCGATACCCCTGTAGCCTTTTATGAAAAAGAAAAATCTGTCTTCTTAATTCTGTTTTATTTGTTCGGACCTGTATAATGATTATACCAATCCTTATACTTTTGACCTTCTGAGTCAGCCCATTTTATAAAGTCAGGATATTCCGAATCAATACGCTGGGTTTCTGTCACGACCGTAAAACCTAATTTTGGAATATCGATGGCAAAGGGATATTTTCCTTCACGGTCGACATAATACATATCTTTTTTACTCCCAATCAACTCAGGATCCACCATAGAAGTCGCTTCATGTTTCGGCAAATGAACTTCTGTCCTGTTCGGTTGTCCCGGAATATATTTTACAATAATGTAAGGATTGTATTCTTTCAAATCCTTTTTATTAAAACCTTGCCCTGCACCGAAATCTCTGGTAATCGAAAAAGTTTTCAACTGAGCAATTTTCACATTGTCAGTAACAATAATAGAAGAAGTTACATTTTCTGTCTGTACTCCATCAGCAGAAGAAACTTTACCCCATTGATCGGGATCGATTTGATAAGCAAAGGCATTTTTAAACAAAGCGCCATCGTGAACAGGTGTAAAACAATCTTCAATTTTAGTAACAATATTGTTTTTATTAAAAGACACTTTACGTGCATATTCAATGACGACGTCATTCATATCGTAATCGCCCCCGCTAGGCCAGATATCTTCAAAAGCAAGCGTCCCGCTTACCGTTTCTATTTCATCCGGTTTATCCGTAGGAACATTCGGATCGATATCCGGTCTGTTAGGGTCCTCTACAGCCTCCATCGGACTGGCTTCTGTATAAAACAATAAATCGCAATAACTCTTATTTCCTCCATCCTCAACGCCGATAATCAATTTTCCGGATTTTTGATCAGAAAGAGTGATATAATTTTGTTTCACATCATTCGAGGTAATCAGAGGAGCATTTTCTTTTATCTCATCCGCGAGTTCGAAGAATGAACTGTCAAAACCATCTGCATAAATAAACCAACCGATTGTGTAGCCGGCAGGAAATTTGTCAGAAGCCGCGGCATTCCCATCTTCTCCAAAAAATTTTAATCGTACTTTATCCCCGCATCTGAGAATCCGATAAAATTGTTCATTATACGAAGGTGTAATGGATACATTCGGAAATACGATGTATTTTTTCACAGTTTTAACATCTACGTTATCCCCTTTGTAATAATAATAACCAAAAGTATTGTTATAGGCAGCATCTCTGTTGACAAAGACCACATCTACAGAGGCTTCTTTGGACAAATGCAGATTTGTCGTTTCCGGTCCTTTCACATAGGCAGAATTATCAACTTGTGAACCGGGACGCCCTCCTACCAAAAAATGTTGCAAACGACTGACAAAATCACCAACTGATTCTTCCCCTACCCAAGAAGTTTCAGTAATATAATCTTTTATGGGTTCAAACGTTGCAGGATCATAAGTAAGATCTCCAAATGCTCCCCACTTACACAGGGAATAAAGGTTCCGTTTCCCGTCAATCAGGTATGGCGCTTTTCCCGGAAAGTGATAAGCCCGTGTCACGGCTTTAGGAGCCGAACTCTGGGAGTGGGTTATATCAAAACGGACGCTTCCGTCTTTTACCTCAAGTTTCAGACATCCCGGTAATCCCCATGTTCCGGTATAAAGATATACCGTATTCACAGCCGCAGGAATGTTCATTTTTCCCTCGAACTTACCGTTTTCATCCGTATAAATTTTAAACAGCGCTTCTACTCCTTCTTTCTTTTCGCGTTCATTGTTTTCAGAAGCAAGCGGATTTTCATCGTAAACTTCAATTAAAGCTTTGATTCCAGGAGAATCGTAGTTTACATACAAATTTATCTCTTCGCGCATTCCAAATCCGAAAATTTCATTCGGGTCCGGAAGAGGATTTTTTCCCCGGTTAGGATCATATACATCATCATGCGTACATCCTGCCAGCAGACCGCTCAATATTACGAATACCGCAGTCAAAATCATCAGCAGCTTGTTTTGTTTCATAGTCAAATCGTTAATTCTGTGTTAATTTTGGACAAAAGTAAGATTAACACCTGATTTTGCATAAAAAAAACTTAATAAATCCAGTCATACTGATTAATATATGCTATGCATAAAAAATTAAACATAAGCTTGAAAAGGCTTACCAATACAACACCCAAAGAAAAGTAAAACAGCTATACAAAATAGGGCATCCGCTGGACAATTCCCATTAACAAGAACAATACAAGCTAGAAGGCTCCTTTTCTTTACTTTACCCCCCTTTCACTCAAAAAGGCAGCAAATTTATCTTTATAGGAATCTGAAACGGGAATATATTGTTTACCGAAAATAATGCGGTTTCGTTCAATCACCTTAATTTTATCCCCCTGTACAATATAAGAGCGATGCACCCGGATAAAATCTTCAGCCGGTAATAATTCTTCCAGAGTTTTCATACTCATCAAGGAAACAAGAGGTTGCGGTTCATCTTGCAGGTAAATCTTTACGTAATCTCTTAATCCTTCAATATAGAGAATTTTTTCCAATTCGATTTGTACCAGTTTGTATTCGGCTTTTACAAAGATATGCCTCAATTTATTTTTTACCGGTCCTTGTCCTATCCGCTCATACCATTGTAAAGCCTTATTGGCGGCCTGCAAAAAGTCGGGATAAGCTATCGGCTTTAACAGATAATCCAACGCATTCACTTTATAACTGTCTAAAGCATATTGTTCAAAAGCGGTGGTAAAGACAATCCGTACCTTATCTCCCAGCATTTTGGAAAATTCCATTCCGTCCAGCTCGGGCATCTGAATATCCAGAAAAAGCAAATCGATATTTTCAAACGACCTCTCCTGCATGGCCGTCAACGCACTGTTATACTTCCCACATAACGTCAGAAAAGGGGTCTTTTGTACATAACTTTCCAATAATCCTAAAGCCAAAGGCTCGTCGTCAATGATACAACAATTTAAATTCATTTTCCCTTCTGATTTAAATTCTGATTCGTAATTCTGCTACAAATTTTTCCCCCTGTTTTTCTGTCACCAGCATATAACGGCCCGGATACAAAAGTGTCAGGCGTTTGCGCAAATTCTCCAATCCAATTCCGGAACCGCTTTTATCCTCCCGTTTTTTAGGGAAATAGCTGTTTTCCACCCGGCAAAAGACTTCCCCTTCCCCTACCGTATGCAATTCTATTGAAATAAAAGAAGGAGCTGTAGGACTTACTCCATGTTTAAAAGCATTTTCGACCAACGTAATAAAAAGCAAAGGAGCAATCTCTACATTTCTTTCCGCATAGATTTCTGTTTCTACAATCACCTCCTGCGGCAAACGGATTTTCATCAGAGCAATATAATTGTCGATAAATTCAATTTCTTTGGCTAAAGGAACCCGGTTTTGATTATTTTCATAGAGAATATACCTCAGTAACCGACTTAAATCGTGAACAGCATGCTGTGCCGTCTCCGGATTAAAAGCGATAAGGGAATAGATGTTGTTGAGGGTGTTGAACAGGAAATGAGGATTCAGCTGATTTTTCAGGCTTTTCAATTCGGCTTCAACCCGGCCTTTTTCCAATTCCTTCCGTTCCGTCTCCATTTTATACCAGTTCCCGGTCACCCGTATGGCAACGCTCAACCCGGCCGTCAATCCCATCAACATAAAATCACGGGAAATAACCATGACCTTGGGAGGACCAGGATGTCCTGAAAAAGCAGCTTTGATAAAATGCTGAAAATAAAAATGCATCCAAGCATCCAGACAAAAACAGATTGCACTGATAAGTAAGATATTCAATAGAATAAACTGAAAGAGTTTTTTCCGGAAAAGTACCCGATCAATCCACCAAAAATAATTCACGTAAAAAACGAGCATAAATGCTACCGGTACGAATACATATCCCAGATACCACTGAAAAGTTATCGGATTGCCTTCCCGACTGGCGAAGAAAAAGGGGAAACCGAACATAATTCCCCAGCCGATCAAATGGATTAACCACAGTAACGCCTGTCTTTTATCTGTTTGTTTCATAAGATCATTATTTTCTTTTTAACAGTCGCAAGAAACTTCTCTTCAGCATGATCTCCCTGTATATACCCAAACACAGAGAAGTTTCAGGAGGTATCCTTTTTAATGCATATCCTGAAATGCACATAAAGTTTTTACAAAGTTAAGGATTTTTTATTATTCATAGCGTATAGCTTCTATCGGATCTAAATTGGAAGCTTTCTGAGCCGGATACCAACCGAAAAATATTCCCGTAACCGTACAAACAACAAAAGAGAGAATAACCGAATACAACTGTACGTAAACGGGCCAACCGGCCACCATTTTCACCATCCAGGAAGCCCCCATACCCAAAATCACCCCGATAATTCCTCCTGTCACGCTGATCATAATCGCTTCTATCAGAAACTGGGCCAAAATATCCCGCCCTTTCGCACCGATAGACATTCGTAAACCGATTTCCCGGGTTCGTTCCGTGACCGAAACATACATGATGTTCATAATTCCAATTCCCCCGACCAGTAATGATATCCCGGCAATACAAGCCAATAGCATCGTCATCATATCGGTTGTAGAATTCATCATCGTACTCAATTCTTGTTGGGAACGAATGTTAAAATCATCATCGTCCACATCCTTCAGTTTATGATTACGACGCAAAATACTCGAAATTTCTGCTTCAGCATCCTCCGTTTTTTCCTCTGTTAAAGCCGAACAGAAGATACTTTGTAAATGAGTGATAGCCAACACCCTTTTTTGTATGGTCGTATAAGGAGCAAGCATCAGGTCGTCCTGATCCATTCCCATTGTATTGTATCCCTTCGAGGCCAGCACCCCAATAATGCGGAAAGGTATTTTACCGAAGCGGATAATTTTTCCTACCGGCTCTTCCCCATTCGTAAACAGATTGTCTACAATCGTCTTTCCAATCACACAGACTTTGGCAGAACTCAAAATATCCTGTTCAGAAAACATTTCGCCTTCGGCTACAGAATATTTCCGGATTTCCAGATAGTCCGGATTCACCCCATACATAGTTGTAGGATAATTGTTAGCTCCGTAAATGGTTTGTCCGCCACTACTTACGGAAGGAGAACAGGCGGATACATAACCGGCCTCATTTACAATGGAATAATAATCTTCCAATTTTAAACTCTGCATATCGGCAGCATCCAAACGGACTCCTCCACGCATATCGGCCCCCGGATGAATCATAATCATATTGGATCCCATCTCTGCAATCTGGGCACGTATCCTCCGTTTGGATCCCTGTCCGATAGCTAGCATTGTAATTACGGAAGCCACCCCGATAATAATTCCCAGCATGGTCAGGAATCCCCGCATCTTATTATTTCCCAAAGCCCGTAAAGCTATTCTGAATAAATTCGTAAAGTTCATTCTTTTTCATTTTAAATTTGAGCCGAGGAAATAGTCCATAAAGTTTTTGACATTTCCTTTAATCTTCTGTTTTCGGCATAGCTGCCAAGGCTTCTTTTACAGAAGCAATCTTTTTATTTTCCGTATCCTGTATCACTCTCCCATCTTTCAGGACAATCGTACGACTGCTATAGGCGGAGAGTTCAGGATTATGCGTCACAAATACAATGGTTCGTCCCCGGGCATGCAAATCCTGAAACAAGCTCAGTATCTCAAAAGAAGTCCGGGTATCCAGGTTTCCCGTAGCCTCATCAGCCAATATCAGCACCGGATCGTTTACCAATGCCCGGGCAATGGCTACCCGCTGTTGCTGTCCTCCAGACATCTGATTCGATTTATGATAAAGCCGATCGTGCAATCCAACCGCCTCCAAGGCCGCTACTGCCCGACGCTCTCTCTCCTTGGCCGATATAGCCGGGTTATACATCAATGGCAATTCTACATTCTCTATCGAGGTTGTCTTAGGCAATAAATTATAAGACTGAAATACAAACCCGATCTTATGATTCCTCAGTTCCGCCCGTTCATTTTTTCCCATTTGCCGCACCGAATAACCATCCAACCGGTATTCCCCTGAGCTCGGAGTATCTAAACACCCTAAAATATTCAAAAGAGTCGATTTTCCGGACCCGCTGGTTCCCATAATGGTGACGAACTCCCCAGGCCGGATGACAAACGACACCTCCCTTAAAGCATGTACTGTCTCATTTCCGACCAGAAAATTCCGTTTTATATCTTTTAATTCAATAATTGCATTCATTATCCGAAAACATTTAAGCCCGCAAATTCTAATTTTTTGTTTTATTATTTTTCTTCTGTCCGGGAGGCTTCGGCATAAAAGGACTCATTTCTCCTTCTCCGGGAGCAGGTTGCCCGATTGTCTTTTTTCCAACAGCTACCATCTCTACTACCACTTCCTCATTTTCTCCTACTCCCTCCAGTATTTCAACCTGAGAATTAACGGTCGTCCCGACACTCACTTCTTTTTCCTGCAAAACTAAATCTTCCTTTACCCATACGGTCTTTTGCAAAGCTGTATTCTTTCTATTCAAGGGATATAATCGGTATCCGTTTGCCTGTGCCACTTGTTCATCTGGTACGAATTTCAACGCTTTTGCAGGAATCACCGGGACATCTTCTTTTTCCAAAGTATAAATAGATACTGTAGCAGTTAGTCCCGGTTTTAGTTTCAAATCAGGATTCGGCGCACTGATCACCACCTCGTAAGTCACCACATTCGACTCCACAGTAGCTTCCAACCGGACCTGCGTCACTCTTCCTTTAAATACATCATTGGGATATGCATCCACAGAAAAAGTCACCCGCTGTCCTTCTTCCACCTGCCCGATATCGGCCTCATCCACGTCAGCAACGACCTGCATTTCGGTCAGATCTTTAGCTATCGTAAACAAAGTAGGAGTTTCAAAACCGGCCGCTACCGTCTGACCTTCCTCTACTTCCCGGCTGATCACAACCCCGTCTATCGGACTGGTAATCACAGCATAACCCAGATTTCGTTGAACTTTTACAATATCTGCCCTCGATTTTTCATAAGAACTTTTAGCTTTTTCATAATCGTAAGTAGCTGTCTCATAATCACTGTCACTGATAAGCTTTTTCTCAAACAATACCTTTTTACGGGCATAATTTTTCTGTTGATAGTCGTATTCTGCCTTGGCATTTGCCAACACAGCTTCCTGCGATTCCAGTTCCGCCTGTAAGGTTACTTTATCCATTTCTGCTATCAATTGTCCCTTCTTAACCACACTGTTATAGTCCACATATATCCTATCGATAATACCGGATACCTGCGTACCGACATCTACTTTTGTCACCGGTTCTACGGTACCTGTCGCCGACACCATATTTGACATAGAACCGCGCATTACTTTTACCGTTTCCCAGCCTATCTTTTCCTTTCCGGAAGCTCCCAGAAAAAAATAGCCGCACAATCCCAAAACGAGCATAATTCCTCCGATTGTTACCAGTTTACTCTTTTTCATTTTATATCGATTTAAATTTTACCTGTATGATTCTGTCTGCATGCCCAACTGTATTCCTTTTCCCTGATAAAAATTCAGCAACTGCTGACTTAAAATAGCCATATATTTAGCCTGAATAATTTCTTGTTGAGCAATCAGTAAGTTATTCTTCTCGGTCAGCATTTCCAAGGTATTTTTCATCCCCAGATTAAACTGTTCCTGTACCAATGCAAAACTCTGCCGGGCCGCGTTCATACTTTCCATAGCCGAGCGATAACGGTCCTGAGAAGAAACAGCATCCAGATAAACGGTTTCCACCGTTTTCAATAAATCTTTTTGCATATTCAGGTATTCTAAATCCGCATTTTCCACTTTCAAACGGGCAATTTTTACCGCAGATTTATTTTTCCGGTTACTATAAATCGGAACACTTAGTGTCAACCCAATACTTTCGTTAAAATTATTTTTCATCTGCCTTGAAAAAGAATAATCCGATCCGGAACTATGAGTGCTACCGATTCCTGCCGTCAGGTCTAAGGAAGGCAGATAACCCGAACGCGCAACAGCTACGTCATACTCGGCAGAATTTACAGCCAATTGGCTACTCTTAATTTCCGGCATAAAATCAAGCGCTGCCGCATAAACAACTTCTTTAGATGGTAATCGTTGCAAGACATCACTTTCCTGGATTGCCGGAACATTCAATTCCACAACCGCAGAAATGTCCAATTCCAATAATTGCTTGAGTTCCAACTTTTTCTCCTCTAAAGTTGCCTGAGCTACCACCAATTGGTATTTATCAGCACTGTACTGGGATATCAATTGAGCTAAATCACTTTGAGCTATATCCCCAGCCGCATATAATTCACGGGCTCTGTCGCATTGTGCCGCTGAAATCTCCACCGTTTTCTTATTAATTTCCACAGCTTCAGCAGCATACAAAACCTGCAAATAGCTTTCTGTAATAGCGATTTCAATATTATTTTCAGCTTCCTGTATATATAACTCCTGAATTTTATCCTGTAATTGCTGTTGCTTTAGGTTTAAACGCAGCTCTCCTCCCCGATATAGGCTCATCGAAGAACTGAAACCGTAAGTGCCCGTATAGCTATTTTTATCGGTATCTATGGTCTTGGGGTGATTTACTAAATTCTGACCGGAAGAAAAAGCCAGAGAAGGAAAAAGCTGCGCCCGGGTTTGTAAGGTATTCTCTTTGCTTTCTTCTAAAGCGATTTTACTTTTTTTGACCTGAATATTCTGATCTAACGCATAATCAATGCAATCTTGTAAACTCCACAATTTCTCCTGAGCACTTCCCGGCAAAGTTGTACAGAGAGAGAAAAGTAGAACCGAAATCATCATCCCTTTCATAATTTTTTTAGTTTAAGTTTGTGTTCCCTCTTTTAAGCTGACTCTAGGAACATTTTACACAAACAAAAGTAAAGGATGTATTTTTCGGAGACAATTTTATTAGACATACCCTTCCTTTCCGTCGACTAATCCACAGTTTATATCGATAAACGCAAAGAGATAGCCCAGAGGGACGGACCTTTTCTGCGAAAAGCAGAAATCACTTAAAACTCAATTATTATCCAGGTTTCTTAGAAATAAAATTAAAAAAATTACACATTAGGGCACGTCCCTAATGTGTAAAAGAAGAACTTTAAGAATGTATTTCTCTTAAACGAACGGAATCCGGCTTTTATTCCTGTACACTTCCACCGGCCATGTCCAGCAATTCTGTCGTAATTCCTTGCTGACGTAGCTTATTATATTCTAACTGTAGGCTACCCAGTAATTTATAGGCGTTATCGCTTGCCATTTGCATCGCCACAATCCGGATAGCCTGTTCCGAAGTCTGATTTTCCAATAGCACTTTATAAAACAAGGTCCGGATCATCAAAGGATAAAGGGTTTCGAAAATTTCCCGGCAACCGGGTTCATAAATATACATCCGCGGTTTCTCCAGATGGTCAGGTCCAGCCTGTTCATCCTGTTTACGAGGACTCAAAGGCAGCAATTGCAAGCGTTCCACAGTCTGGGACCCCATACTTTTAAAATGAGTATAAATCACTTCTGCCCGGTCGATTTCTCCCCTTTGAAAACGGGCAATCAATTCATCCGACAAGGCTTTCACTCCTTCTGCATACCGGCCCGTAACAAACGAATCCGGTATGTCTTTTAGCCCGATATTTCGCATCCTCCGGACATCTCCGATAATTTTTTTCCCTACCGGATAAACCTCCGGTTGCTCCACCCCCTGCGTCCGATATTCTTCTACCGCCTGAACCAGTTTTTTATATAAATTAAGATTAAAAGCCCCGCACAAACCTTCATCCGATCCCAAAATCACCATTGCCACCTGTCGTACTTCCCGCTCCTGACGCAAAGGAGAAACAAAATCACAATCT
>OJNR01001165.1_pt1 | contig 13763 bp, 11 predicted proteins | sample 1597901 | NCBI WGS metagenome assembly OJNR01 (sample SAMN01915223, study PRJEB22387) | human gut metagenome | isolation source: stool | host: Homo sapiens | place: USA | reverse complement strand
TTCATATTTAGGATGCGCCCGACAATCTGCCGACGAGCGAAGCGAGGGGGCAATACCCGGGCGGCGGTTGCGTACGATGATAATATTGTATAACAGAACATTTAGAACTTCTTGGGATCAATACATCGCATATGCAAACATAGTTGCAGGAATATACTATACAGAATCAGATTGCAGGATGCAGCAAGGGTATTTTCAAAAAGGAGAAAACTATGGGACTTACGCAGCAACAAGTACAGGAGCGGATCAATCAGGGCCTGACGAACGAGAGCGACCTGTCTACCGATAAAACAACGAAGGAGATCATCATCTCCAATACATTCACATATTTTAACCTGATCTTTTTGATCATTACAGTCTTACTCTGTCTGGTCGGTTCTTTTCGGAACCTGACTTTCCTGCCGATTGTCATCGGCAATACATTGATTGGAATTATACAGGAGATCCGCGCGAAGCGGACACTGGACAAGATGAATTTGCTGAATGCACCGCATGCCATTGTCGTGCGGGACGGCGTGAAGCAGAAGATTGAAACCGAACAGCTTGTACAGGATGATGAGATCATCTTGGAGGCGGGCAACCAGATCTGCGCAGATGCAGTCGTCGTGGAAGGAAGCGTGCAGGTCAATGAATCGCTGCTTACCGGAGAAGCGGACGAGGTAGAGAAAAATCCCGGCGACGAACTGTTCTCCGGAAGCTTTGTCGTATCCGGACAATGCCACGCCGAACTTACTCACGTCGGAAATGAATCCTACATCGCGAAGCTCTCACAGGAAGCAAAGACGATGGGAAGCGGCGAGCAGTCTGAGATGATCCGTTCAATCAACCAGATCGTCAAATGGGTTGGTATCGTTATCATCCCAATCGGACTTCTGTTGTTTTATCAGAGCCATTTTATCAACCATGAGACAATTCGCCGGAGTGTGACAGCGACGGTTGCGGCGATCATCGGTATGATTCCGGAGGGATTATATTTACTTACGACAATCGCACTGGCTCTCAGCACCATGAAGCTTGCCAGCCGGAAGGTGCTGCTGCATGATATGAAGAGTATCGAAGCACTTGCACGTGTCGATGTGCTGTGTGTGGATAAGACCGGTACGATCACCGAGCCGACGATGAATGTCAAGCAGATCATATGCAGTAAGAACGGGAAGAATCTGCTGCACACGCCGGAGGAATTGCAGGAATTACTTGTGGATTATACTCTTGCATCGAACGACAACAATGCGACGATGCAGGCACTCCGCACATTTGCAGAAAATGATGGTGCGACACCGCATCGGATGGTTGTGGAGCGCTATCCATTTTCCTCAACAACGAAATACGGTGCAATCGTATTTACAGAAGGAACTTATATATTAGGGGCGCCGGAATTTGTCCTGCGAGATGCATATGCGACGGTGGAAGAAGAGATTACAACCTTCACGAAGGATGGTGACCGCGTCCTGCTTTTTGCAAAATACGCAGGAACAGATTTAAAGCACGGACTTACAGAAGAGGTGATTCCGCTTGGATTTGTCATACTTGCGAACCCGATTCGTGAAAATGCAAAGCAGACATTCGAATATTTTAACAATCAGGGCGTGGCAATCAAGGTCATCTCCGGTGATAATCCGGGGACGGTTTCTGAAGTTGCGCTGCAGGCTGGAATCCTGGGTGCAGAGAATTACGTGGATGCGACCACGCTTGATACAGCGGCGAAGCTTAGGGATGCGGTGGAACAGTACACGGTCTTTGGACGTGTGACCCCAAAGCAGAAACAGAAGCTTGTGAAGGCATTGCAGATCAAAGGACATACGGTTGCGATGACCGGTGATGGTGTCAATGATATCTTGGCTATGAAGGATGCAGACTGCAGTGTGGCGATGGCTTCGGGTAGTGAGGCAGCAGCGCAGGCAGCACAGGTTGTATTGCTGGATTCGGATTTTGCACATATGCCGGATGTTGTGTATGAAGGAAGGCGTGTCGTCAATAACGTACAGCGGTCGGCAAGCCTGTTTCTTGTAAAGAATATATTTTCCCTGTTGATGGCGGTATTCTCTATGGTTTTGATGATCACATATCCGCTTGAACCGGCACAGGTATCTCTGATCAGCATGTTCACGATCGGTGCACCGGGATTCCTGCTTGCATTAGAGCCGAACAAGAACCGGATCGAAGGCAGATTTATCACGAATGTGCTGCTTAAGGCACTGCCGGGTGGTCTGACTGATGTGATTGCAGTCGGAGCCCTTGTTATGCTTGGATCGGTATTCGGACTACCAGATGCGAGTGTGGCGACAGCCGCAACACTGGTTTTGTCAGTTGTTGGATTTATGATTTTATTTAAGATCAGCGAACCGCTCAATAAGATGAAGTACGGCGTAATCTTTCTGAATATATTCGGACTGATTTTCTCAGGGATTTTCCTGAAGAAGTTGTTCGCATTAAGTGATATGTCGAAGAGGTGTATACTTCTTATGATTGTGTTCGGATTCGCGGCAGAATCCATCTTCCGGTATCTGACTCTGATTGCGGAGAAGTTACGGGCACGTTACGAGAAAAAACAGAAGTATACCGGCTATAAACGGAAGAGAAAACTACGTCGATAGTGAAAATTACAGGAAATTTACAAGAAAATGACGAAAAAGGGATGCGTAATCATTGCTATCTGCCGAAAATGATATTATAATCGGAATGGTGTTTTTTGGATTATAGTAGAAAACGAAGGAGAGAGTAACATGATACGCTTCAAAAAGAGTAAGAAGATTCTTGCAGCCATTTTGACAGCGGGGATGCTGCTTGCGGGAAATGGAGTCCCGATTCGCGCAGCAGAACCAGTTTCGGTGGCACAGACAGAAGAACAGTTGAATTATCTGGTCGTCGGAAGTCCGGTTGTATGTACACCGGGAAGCCAGTTTGTTCTGGCGGATGTTGGAGATGGAACGGAGAAGCTTTCGGATGCGGTTTTGACTTACGTCAATGTGGAGACTGGTACTTCCTATGAAGTGACTGCGGATACCGTAGATGAGGGAAGCCTGCTGTTTAACATGGAGTTTGATGATACCCAGCCGAGCGGAGAATATGAAGTAACCACGATTGAGGTAGTTGCAGACGGAGAGAAACGAATCGTTCGTATGGTGGATACCGGAATTGAAGCCAAATTTGGTATCAATACGGATGTTGATTCTGAGGCGGATGCCTATGTCGTGGATGAACAGGCAGAGCAGGATGCAGAGGAAGCCTGCGGCGAAGACGGAATCACCGTGCTGGATGCCGAAGGACAGGAGATGACTTTTGATTCTCTGACCGAAGCTTTACAGGAAGCCGATGACAGTGTTGCAGACAGCGGAATCGCAACACAGTCGACAGCCAACCCGAATCTGGTTGTTGTGCTTGATCCGGGACATGGTGGTTCTGATCCGGGTGCATGTAAATATGGCTTGAGAGAAGCGGATTTGACGTTGAAAATTGCGCAGTATTGCAAGTCAAAGCTGGAAGAGTATAGCCATGTTGAAGTATACATGACAAGAACTGCAGATACGGACAATAATCTTGCTAATCGCGTAGCGTATGCAAAGAAATTTAATCCAGATGTGTTTGTCAGCATTCATATCAATGCTGTTGGTGGACAACATGGCGGTGCCGAGGTGTATTATCCAAACGGCAATTACATACCGGGTATCGGAACAGAAGGAAAAGAACTGGCAGAAGTAATCCAGCAGAAGCTGGTAGCACTTGGCCTATATAACAGAGGAATCAAGATCCGGAATACAGAGGACGGCAGCCAGTACCCAGATGGTTCACCATCGGATTACTTAGGCGTTATCAAGCGTTCTAAGGAAGCTGGTTTCCCGGCAGTTTTGATCGAGCATGCATTTATCGATAATTCTGGTGATGTATATAACTTTTTGTCAAGAGAAGATAAAGTAAAGGAAATGGGGTATGCAGATGCAACCGCCATTGCAGAATATTATGGATTGTCCAAGAATGGGAATTACGGTTCTAAGGCGACAATCGCGGATACGATCCGTACAGCATATGACGGTGGTACGTCCGAAGCATTGACACCAATCATGACGACTCCGACGACATCAGTTGATCGTATGGTATCGTATTATAAGTCCAACGCAACGTTCCCGACTTACTATCAGGAGCATGATACAGAGATCAAAGCATCGTCCAATCCATTGCAGACATTTTGCCAGATCTTTTACGACGAGGCAGTTGCAGAGGGCGTAGATCCGGGTGTTGTATTTGCACAGGCAATGAAAGAAACTGGATTCCTGCGATTCGGCGGCGATGTAAAGATTGAGCAGTATAATTTCTGTGGACTGGGCGCAACCGGAGGCGGCGCTGCTGGACAGGCATTTGGTTCGGTACGTCTGGGAGTACGTGCACAGGTACAGCATCTGAAGGCATACGCTTCACAGGAAGATCTGAAAAATGCAGTGGTTGATCCGAGATTCCAGTATGTGACAAGAGGCTGTGCAACTTTTGTAGAGTACTTGGGTATTCAGGAAAACCCTTGGGGAAAGGGCTGGGCAACTGCATCAAATTATGGATATAGTATTGTAAATGATTATATGTACAAATTCTGTACGGTAAAAAAGACATCCAGTACAGCAAATTCGTTCCTGAATGTAGCGTATAGCACACATGTACAGAGTTATGGCTGGCAGGCAGATAAATTTAACGGTATGACAAGCGGAACGACCGGACTTGGCAAGCGCCTGGAGGCAATCAAGATTAAGGTCGGTGGCGAGTATGATTTGGGTGTTACCTATCAGACACATGTACAGACCTTAGGCTGGGGTAATTGGGTCGATGATGGAGCTTTAAGCGGAACAACTGGACAGGCCAAACGTCTGGAAGCAATTCGTATCAAATTAACAGGCAACGACGCAGACAAATTCGATGTGTATTATCGTGTACATGCACAGACCTTTGGCTGGCTTGGCTGGGCAAAGAATGGTGAAACGGCTGGTACGTCAGGATTTGCAAAGCGTCTGGAAGCAATCCAGATTTACGTAGTACCGAAGGGGATGACGCCATCTTCGGGAACCAGCGCTGTTTCTTATGTACAGTACGGAAAGGCTGCATCGAAGAGTGATCAGCCGGGCTTGATCAATTATGCAACGCATGTGCAGACCTATGGCAACCAGCAATTTGTATCAGACGGTTCCTTCTCTGGAACATATGGAGAAGCAAAGCGGCTGGAGGCAATCCGGATTCAGGTCAACAATGACGCGCTTGGTGTAGATGGTGGTGTGACCTATCATACACATGTGCAGACGCTGGGATGGCAGCCTTGGGTTAGCGATGGCGTAGTCAGCGGAACGACTGGACAGGCGAAGCGTCTGGAGGCAATCGAGATCAAGCTGACTGGTGAGCTTGCTGAGAAATATGACGTATACTACCGTGTACACGCACAGACCTTCGGCTGGTTGAACTGGGCGAAGAATGGTCAGACAGCCGGAACCGTTGGATATGCAAAGCGTCTGGAAGGAATTCAGATCGTGCTCGTACCAAAAGGAGGCAAAGCACCGAGTGCAACGCCTTTGAACGATGGAAGAGCAAGCATTATCAAATAATATAAGAAATCAAAAAAGAGTCCTGCGGATTTGCAGGACTCTTTTTGTATGTAAATATATCAATGTATGATTTGTATGAATTCAATTACATGGCAGCTACTCTGGCGTCGATATAGCGAATCAGTTCTTCTGCTGAAGCCTTCAGACCAAGCCGGCTGGTATTGATGCAGACATCATAGTACCGGGAATCGCCCCATTTGCCAGAAGAGAAAGAATTGTGATACTGCTTCCGGCTTTTATCGTGGCGTTTCATCTTTGTGAGCGCCTCGTCTGCGGATACATGCTTGACTTCCATGATCCGCTGCTGCTTCACATCTGTATCGCCAACTAAAAAGATGGAGATCAGTCCATCATTATCCTGTAAGATGTCCTCGGCACAACGACCGAGTACTACATAGGATTCTCCGCTTTCTGCCTTTTCCTTCAGGAAATTAAACTGCATTTCTGCAATAATCTTTTCTACGGAGTTTGACTGTCCGAGTACCGTTCTGGTGATAAAAGGATTTGCTGGCTTTTCATCGTACTTCTTATAGACATCGTAAGAATTTCCAGTTTCCTTGGAAAGCTCGTCGAGAATATTTCTGTCATAAAGTGGAATATTGTAATGCTTGGCGATCATTTCTGCGATTACATGTCCGCCGCTTCCATACTCTCGTCCGATTGAAATAATGACCTGTTTGTTCATAAATATACGCTCCCTTCTGTCGTGAAATGTGTCTGCCATTCGCGCTTTTTTTATTTACAATTATACATAAGATGGACGGAAAAAGTCAATGTATGTATGCAGGAAAAATGGGAAAAACTGTATCTGTGAAGAAGTATAAAAATAGGGAGAAACAGACAATGAAAAAAACAACTGAATTTACACCGACAGCTTTTATTTTAGGAATTTTACTTGCCGTTGTATTTGGTGGTGCCAATGCCTATCTGGGGCTGCGTGTCGGTATGACGGTATCCGCATCCATTCCAGCAGCCGTGATCTCGATGGGGATTGTGCGGCTGTTGTTAAAGCGGGATTCGATTCTGGAAAATAACATGGTACAGACAATCGGCTCCGCCGGAGAATCGCTGGCGGCAGGTGCAATCTTTACGCTTCCAGCGTTGTTTATGTGGGCGAAGGAGCATGGCACGGCGATGCCGTCTTTTTTTACGATCGCGATGCTTGCCATAAGCGGCGGTCTGCTTGGCGTGCTTTTCATGGTGCCGCTTCGCCACGCGCTGATCGTGGAAGAACATGACCGCCTGCCATACCCGGAGGGAACGGCATGTTCGAAGGTGCTGCTTGCTGGAGAAGAGGGTGGCGCGAAAGCAAAGAAGGTATTAAAAGGATTGCTCGCGGCAGCTGTCTATAAATTTTTAGCAGACGGATTGAAGCTGTTTCCAAGTGAAGTCGATTTTGAAAGCCGGAAGCTGCGTGGGGCAGGCTTTGGTATCGACGTGCTACCGGCATTGGTGGGTGTTGGATATATCTGCGGCGCGCGTGTGTCTTCGTATCTGTTGAGCGGGGCGGTACTTGGCTGGCTCGTGCTGATGCCGGCGTTCGTGCTGGTTGGTGGGGATAATATCTTGTTTCCAGCGACGAGAGCAATCGGCACTTTAACCACATGGGAATTGTGGGGAAACTATATCCGCTATATTGGAGCCGGAGCAGTTGCGGCAGGCGGAATTATCAGCCTTGTAAAGACGTTGCCATTGATCGTGACGACCTTCCGTAAGGCAGTGCGTGGCTATGGGAATACGGGAAGGGAACGGACAGAACGTGATATTCCGATGCGGTATGTGATCATTGGAATTGTGGCAATCCTGTTGTTCCTGTGTGTGATGCCACAGATCCGGCTGTCTGTGCCGATGGCACTTTTTATTGCCGTGTTTGGATTTTTCTTTGCAACCGTCAGTGCACGGATGGTTGGTCTTGTCGGTTCTTCGAACAATCCGGTATCTGGTATGGCAATCGCGACATTGCTGCTTGCATCCTTTGTGCTGAAATTAACCGGGCAGACCGGATTAAAAGGAATGACAGTTGCAATCTCAATGGGAACGGTCATCTGTATTGTCGCGGCAATGGCAGGGGATACGTCGCAGGATTTGAAAACTGGTTTTATCGTCGGGGCAACACCGTGGAAGCAGCAGGTTGGAGAGCTGATCGGGGCGGTTGTTTCCGGACTTGCAATTGGTGGTGTGCTGTATCTGTTGCAGGCAGCATGGAGCTTCGGCGATCCGGAGCTTCCGGCACCGCAGGCAACATTGATGAAGCTGGTTGTGGAAGGTGTGATGGGAGATTATCTGCCGTGGGGACTGATTCTGATCGGCGTATTTATCGCAGTTGCGGTTGAGATCGTTGGGATTCCGGTGCTTCCTTTTTCTATCGGATTGTATCTGCCGATTCATCTGTCAACAGCGATCATGGTTGGCGGTCTGTTGCGCGCGTTTTATGAAAGGAAAAAGAATGAGGCGTATGTGCAGGATGGAATCTTATTTTCTTCCGGACTGATCGCCGGAGAGGGATTGATCGGAATTCTGTTAGCGGTGACGGCTGTACTTGGTGTGAGTGCAAAATTTGATTTATCCGGGCGTGGAATCAGTCTGGGAGCGGCAGGAAGTCTGGCAGCATTTTTGAGCCTGCTTGTCATAATGATCTGCGTGATAAAAAAACAGGAAAAAATGGAAATTGATAGTTGACATCTGAAAAAGGAATGCTATAATAAACAAAAACATATGAATAATTGTTCATATGATATCGAGAAAAAAGGAGATACGATGATGAAGAAAACTTACAAAATTGATGTTGATTGTGCAAACTGTGCAAATAAGATGGAGGACGCTGCTAAGAATACAGCTGGTGTCAAGGACGCAACTGTAAACTTTATGGCACTCAAGATGATCGTAGAGTTTGAAGAAGGTGCAGATGCAAAGGCAGTTATGAAGGACGTTCTGAAGAACTGCAAGAAGGTAGAGGATGACTGCGAGATCTTCTTATAAGAGATCTGCACAGATGCAGCAGGTGTGCATAAGTAAGTAGAAGAAGCAGACAGAGATAGGAAGTGACGGCTATGACGAAGAAGCAGAAGAAGGTATTGATTCGGATCATTATTGCAGCGGTATTGGTGATCGCTTTGCAGTTTATCCCGGTGAAAGGATACGTGCGGTTCGGACTGTATATGATTCCGTATTTTGTAATCGGATATGATATCCTGAAGAAGGCAGGAAAGGGAATTTTGAACCGACAGATTTTCGATGAGAATTTCCTGATGGCAGTTGCCACCATCGGTGCGATCACACTCGGTGATTACAAGGAAGGCACTGCGGTTATGCTCTTCTATCAGATTGGAGAGCTGTTTCAGAGCTACGCCGTTGGTAAGAGCCGCCGGAACATCAGTGATCTGATGGATATCCGCCCGGACTATGCAAATGTAGAGAAGGACGGAGAGCTTGAGCAGGTTGATCCGGATGAGATTGAGATCGGTACGGTTATCGTTGTACAGCCGGGTGAGAAGGTGCCAATCGATGGAGTCGTTGTTGAGGGAACATCATCTTTAAATACAAGTGCACTGACCGGTGAGAGTGTACCGCGGGAAGTAAGCGTGGATGATGAGATCATCAGTGGATGCATCAACATGACCGGACTTTTGAAGATCCGTACGACGAAGGAATTCGGCGAGTCGACGGTATCGAAGATTTTGGAACTAGTAGAGAATGCAAGTTCAAGAAAATCCCGTTCCGAGAACTTTATCTCGAAATTTGCGAAGGTTTATACACCTGCAGTCTGCTATGGTGCTTTGGCACTTGCTATTTTACCGCCGATCGTGCGGATGGCATTTATGGGGCTTGCGCCGGAATGGGGCGACTGGGTATACCGTGCCCTGACATTCCTTGTAATCAGCTGTCCGTGTGCGCTGGTAATCAGTATCCCGCTCAGCTTCTTTGCAGGTATCGGCGGCGCGAGCCGGGAAGGTGTCCTTGTCAAAGGATCAAGCTTCTTAGAGACATTGTCGCAGACGAAGATCGTCGTATTCGATAAGACCGGTACGATGACGAAGGGCGTATTTGAAGTAAATGGTATCCACCACAGTCCATATAAGGATGAGGAACTGCTCGAATATGCAGCCCTTGCAGAGAGCTATTCTACTCATCCGATCAGCAAAAGCTTACAGCGTGCCTATGGCAAGCCGATCGATAAGAACCGTGTCAGTGACGTGGAGGAAATCGGTGGTCATGGACTGACAGCAAAGGTGGACGGAAAGGTTGTTGCAGCCGGAAATGCAAAGCTCATGCAGAAGCTTGGTATCGAGTATCATGAGTGCAGCCAAGTCGGAACAATCGTACATGTGGCGATTGATGGACAATACGCCGGACATATCCTGATCTCGGATGTCATTAAGGAGCATGCGGCAGAAGCGATTGCGGCACTGAAGAAGTCCGGTATAGAGAAAACCGTTATGCTGACCGGAGATGCCAAGAATGTGGCAGATCATGTAGCTGCACAGCTTGGAATCGATGAGGTATGCAGTGAGCTGCTTCCGGGCGATAAGGTAGAAAAGGTTGAAGAACTCTTGACGAAAAAGTCGGAAAAGGATAAACTTGCATTTGTGGGTGATGGAATCAACGACGCACCAGTTCTCTCACGTGCCGATATCGGTATTGCGATGGGCGCGCTTGGTTCCGACGCAGCAATCGAAGCTGCCGACATCGTATTGATGGACGACGATCCACTGAAGATCTCGAAGGCGATCCGGATCTCAAGAAAATGTATCCGTATCGTATATGAGAATATTTATTTCGCGATTGGTATTAAAGTAATCTGTCTGGTACTCGGCGCACTTGGTATTGCAAATATGTGGTTTGCCATTTTTGCAGATGTCGGAGTTATGATACTGGCAGTGTTAAATGCGATCCGTACATTGTTTGTAAAGAAACTTTAGTGTGAAATGAGGATACTATGGCACAGACACAGAAAATGATTGAATGTTGTGAGAGTCACGAGGTACACAAGGATCTGCTGAAGATTGTGAATGAGAAGCTGCCAAGTGAGACAGAATTGTATGATCTGGCAGAGCTCTTCAAGGTGTTCGGCGATTCGACGAGAATACGGATTTTGTTCGTATTATTCGAGGCAGAGGTGTGCGTGTGTGATCTGGCGGAAGCACTTGGCATGACACAGTCCGCAATCTCACATCAGCTTCGTATCTTGAAGCAGAATAAACTGGTAAAGAACCGGAGAGAAGGAAAATCCATTTTCTATTCTCTGGCGGATGAACATGTCCGCACAATTATCGCACAGGGTTGCGAGCATATTGAAGAAGATTAAAGTTGTTTCATTTCGTTCTGACGCACAAGGGTTCGTCCCGCGTGGAAAGGCGAGTAATAAAAGAGGGTACTATGGATAAGCGAATTTCCGTAATCAGTATTATCGTATATGAGAGAGATCAGGCGGCGAAGGTGAATGCGGTTCTGCATGAATATGCAGACTATATCATCGGCCGTATGGGACTTCCGTATGAGAAGAAGGGTGTTTCTATCATATCCGTCGTTATGGATGCGCCGATGTCGTGTACCAGTGCGCTTTCCGGCAAATTAGGGATGATCGATGGTGTGACTGCGAAATGCAACACAGCTAAGATCTAATACATATTTAACTAATTAAAGGAGAGCAAATCTATGAACGAGATGAGACGAAATGTAAAGAAGAGACCGGCAGTGAAGAAAGTATTTGCTTTGTTGCTGGCTCTTTCTATGTTCTGCGCACTTTTGGCAGGGTGTGGCAAGAAAGAGGAAACGGATAATGTGACAGTTCGTGTTGGAGCGATGTCTGGTCCGACCGCAATGGGCATGGTCAAGCTGATGAAGGATGCCGAAGATGGGACTGCAAAGGGCACATATGAGTTCGCAGATCTATCCACCGATCCATCTACATTTGTGGCACCGCTTACAAAGGGTGACATTGACATTGCAGCGGTTCCATCGAATCTGGCTTCTGTGATCTATAACAATACGAACGGTGGCGTGCAGATCCTTGCAGTTAACACACTGGGAGTCCTGAACATCGTGGAGCGTGGAGACAGCGTACAGAGCATTAAGGATCTGGCAGGCAAGAAACTGTATGCAACCGGACAGGGTGCAACACCAGAATACACACTGCGCCATATTTTGAAGCAAAATGGCATTGATCCGGATAGTGGTCTTACGATCCAGTGGTGTGCAGATACAACGGAAGCACTGTCTTATATTGCAAATGATTCTGAAGCGATCGCTATGTTACCACAGCCATTTGCGACAGCCGCAATGGGACAGGTTGACGGCTTGCGCGTTGCAATCGACTTAAATGATGCATGGACAGAGATCGAGGATTGTGATATCGTGACTGGTGTGGTTGTTGCCCGGACAGATTTCGTGAAGGAGCATCCACAGGCAGTTGAGACGTTCCTTTCAGAGTATGAGGCTTCCGTTGCTTATACAAATGACAATGCAGCCGATGCGGCAGAGCTGATCGCCGGATATGGTATCGTGGCGAAGGCGCCGCTCGCAGAGAAGGCGATTCCGAAATGCCATATCACATTCCTGAAGGGACAGGAAATGAAGGACAGTGTCAGCGGATATCTGCAGATTCTCTTTGACGAGAACCCACAGGCAGTTGGCGGTACACTCCCAGCCGATGATTTTTATTATGGATTGTAAATATGAACTATAAAGAAGTATTAAAGAAAGTGGGTGCAGCGTTGCTTGCACTCACTTTTTGGGAAATTGCAGCACTTCTCATCCACCAGCGGATCCTGCTTGTGACACCGGTTGCAGTTGCAAGACGGCTTTGCACGATCTGGCGGGTGGAGGGCTTTGCGCGTGCGATATGGTTCTCGTTCTACCATATTGCAGGCGGTTTTTTGCTTGGGTTGATTCTGGGCTGCATGCTTGCTTATCTGGCGGCGAAGCACCCGGTTGTAGAGACCTTGCTGTGGCCGTGGATGGCGACGATCAAAAGTGTGCCGGTGGCATCGTTCGTCGTGATCTGTCTGATCTGGCTGTCCGCCCGGAATCTGTCGGTATTCATATCGTTCCTGATCGTAATTCCGATCATATATCAGAATGTCTTAGAGGGACTACGTGCAGAAAACCGGGAGATGCAGGAGGTCGCAACAGTCTTTCAGCTGCCATGGCGCAAACGCTTCCGCTATATCGAGCTGCCGAAGCTTCGCCCGTTTCTTCTTTCTGCCTGCCGTGTGACAACCGGTATGGCATGGAAGGCAGGTATCGCCGCAGAGATCATCGGCGTGCCGAACGGTTCGATCGGCAAGATGCTTTATACAGCAAAAATATACCTTGATACCGACGACCTGCTTGCGTGGACGGTGATCATTGTGGTAATCAGCGTGGTGGCGGAGAAGGTATTTCTGGCAGGACTGTCGAGGCTGCTTAATCCGTGCTCACGTTTTATGGAGGATACGGATGCAGGATATTAGAATAAAAAATGTATCGAAAGCGTATGGTGATAAGCAGGTGTTAAACCATATCTCGAAAGAGTTCCCATCGGGAGAGACGACCGTGATCATGGGCGCGTCGGGCTGTGGCAAGACAACCCTGCTTCGGATTCTGTTAGGATTAGAAAAGGCGGACAGCGGCGAAGTAACTGGCATGCCAGAGCGGGTAGCTGTATTGTTTCAGGAAGACCGGTTGTGCGAGGATGTTTCAGCCTATGAGAATATTGCCCTTGTGCTGGAACGTAAGAAGACGCATGCACAAAGGGACGCGCAGAAGTGCAGGATAGAACAGGAGGCAGCACAGGTTGGTATCACGGCGGATGACTTAAAACAGAACGTCATGAAACTAAGTGGTGGCATGCGGCGGCGGATCGCCCTGCTCCGGGCATTGTTGTACGATGCGGACTGTGTGATCTTAGATGAACCATTTAAAGGATTGGATGCCACGACGAAGCAGATCGTGATGCAGTATGTGAAGGAGAAGACTGCAGGGAAGACAACATTTCTGGTGACACACGATGCTTCGGAGGCAGACTTTTTTGGCGGGAACAGATGGAACCTGCCAACCGAAAATAAAAATGCAAATGATGAGTAAAATTTTACTAAAAAAAGAGACGTAAATGATAGACGTCTCTTTTCTTATGTGGAAAAATACGATATAATTGTAATGTGCGTGATTGCGCGCATCTGGTTGTTTGCAGAGACTGTCAGACAACCT
>OJNR01001152.1_pt1 | contig 13907 bp, 10 predicted proteins | sample 1597901 | NCBI WGS metagenome assembly OJNR01 (sample SAMN01915223, study PRJEB22387) | human gut metagenome | isolation source: stool | host: Homo sapiens | place: USA | reverse complement strand
GGGGCGTTGCCCCAAACCCCACAAGGGACGCTGTCCCTTGACCCTGCAAGGGGGATCCCCCCTTGACCCCTCCGCGCGATTGAGTTGGCGGCTTCTTCATGCTTTATCCGCGTGTTTATCCACGTGTTTATTCGCTTTTGTCCTCTTTCCCTTACAGGTGAAACACAAATTTCTCCTCATATCGCCGGAAAATGACCAGCCCAATCATCAGCATTCCGAAAGCGCCTGCCCCGCACGCCAGCAAGCGCTCCGGCGTCGGCGGGATTCCCGCAATCACAATCTGCCGCAAAAAATCAATCAGCTGATACATCGGGTTCAAATGGAAAATCCCCCGCAGCCCCTCCGGCCAAATCGTATCCGGATAAAAAATCGGCGTCGCATACGTCCACAAGAGCGAAATCACGCTCCACAGGAATCGCGTATCGCGAAAAAAGACATTCAGCGTCGCCATCACCAACGTCACGCCCAGCGCAAACAGAAACAAAAGCGCAATCATCAGCGGCAGCAGCAGCAGCGCGGGCGACACCCGCACCCCCGTCAGCAGCATCAGCAGAAGCAGCGGCAGCAGCGAAATCAGGAAGTTGATAAGGCTTGACAGCGCGCGGCTGAACGGGAAAATCAGTTTCGGAATCGCGACCTTTGTGATGAGCGACGCGTTCATGACAATCGCGTCCATGCCCAGCGTGACGCACTCGGTGAAGAAGCTGAAAACGATGATGCCCGAAATCAGGTACACCGGGAAGTGATCGATAGCGGAGCGGAAGAGCGTGGAGAACACAAGGTACTGCACGAGCATCGTCAGCAGCGGATTGAGGAAACTCCAGAGGACGCCGAGGATACTCTGCCGATACTTTGTATTAAAATTGCGGCGGACAAGCTGCTCAATGAGGAAGCCGTAGCGGCGGACGTCGGCTTGCAGGCGCAGCAGATGGTTCTGCCGTCCGGCGGCGGCGCAGCGTGCGGTGAACAGGCTTTCCCAGGCGCAGAACAGCACCAGAACCGCCGCGAAAATCCCGTAGTACAGCATCGCGCAGGAAGGGCGCGTGCCGGACAGGCGGATGCACAGCTGATTGCCGCCGCTCATGCCCAAAGCAGGGAGCGTGTTGCCGGAAAAGGTAAGCACAAGTTTGTCCGCATCCACGGGTTCAAACGAGAAGGTCAAATTTTCGCGGATGATACTGTCGTTCAGCAGGGCAGTCTGCGTGAAAATCGGTAACCCCTGCCGTGTCAGGATCAGCGTCGCTGTGCCGCCGGATTCACTGCTCAGCGCCGTAACGGGCAGGCTGATTTCGCGGATGCCGCCATCCGGCAGCGGCAGCGTGAACGTCTCGCCGTCCGTCAGCGGATGCAGATGCGTCTGTGCCGCCGCGTCGATGGTGAACGCCCGCGTCTGCCACGTCGGGGTGAACAAAGCACCATACAGCGCCAGCACCAGCGCAATCACCAGCGTCACCCAAAGCCCTTTTTTCAGCACAGCGGAATCGCCGAAAATCGGCGGTTTGCACTTCGTCACGGCGTTTCCTCCTGTCGGTCAAGGTCAATGAACATGCTGCCGTCCGGGCGGAACAGCGGCGAATAGTAACGCTCCGGCGGGTGCTCCCCCCACGTTTGGCGGAAGCGGCGCAAATCCCCCTTCGGCGCGCCCTGCGTCAGGCACGGCGGCAGCAGCGAAAGCCGCATATCCATTGCCATCCGCGCATACGGCGTGTAGACGTTGAGCAGCCCGATTTGCTGGCATTTCAGCCCCAAATCCGCGCCGCGAAGGTCGCTCTGGTACGCCGAAAATCCTCCGACGGACAGGAACACGTCGCGCCGAATCATCAGCAGTGCGCTGGATACGCCCGTCACGTTGCGGACGATGCGGTCAGTGAGCATGTACGGCCGCCCATAGCGCCACTGCCCCGCCTGATGGCTGACCGCGCCGCCGGGGACGTCCACCGCATACCCGGCGTGACGGAAGCAATCACGGTCATCCAGCAGCGCCGAGCCGACGCAGCCAACGTCCGTGCGCTGGGCGTACTGCATGAGTTCGCTGACCCAATCGGTATCCAGTGGGCGCAGTCCGGCGCGCAGAAACAGCACCGCGTCGCAGTCCGTCCGGCGGACGAGGTCATTGACCGCCGACAAATCGCGGACGCGGATGCACGGCATCGGCAGCTTCGGCGCATCGCCCTCGCCCCAGAGGATGCAGACAATGCGCATCTGCCGCGTTTTCCACCGAATGCGGACGCGCAGCTCTTCCACCGTCACGTCGGCATCCATATGCAGGCGGCGGAGCTGATCCGCCACGGCGCGCGCGGCGGCATCCGCACAGGTCTGTGCTTTTTGATGGCTGAACGAGGTGTCCAGCATCCGCCAATGGTAGAGAATACGCGGAATGTGGGTGATTTTCGTCGCGTTTTCGGACAGTCGAAGCGCCAAATCATGGTCTTGCGAGCCATCGAAACCGGGGCGAAGTCCGCTGACCGCGTTCATCAGTGCCCGTGACGCTGCCGTGATGTGGCAGATATAATTGTCGGAACGCAGCGAATCCGGCGCGAAATCAGGCTTCAAGTGCGGCTCAAAGAAGTGCGTGCCATCGGCGGACACCTTGTCCTCATCGGTATAAACGAAGTCCGCACCGTCCTGCGCTGCTTCGAGGATGCAGCGAACCGCATCCGGTGCGAGCAAGTCATCGTGGTCGCAGAGCGCGACAAATTTCCCCGTCGCCATCGTCAGCGCGGCGTTTGTGTTGCCCGCAATGCCGCGATTCTCCACGCCGAACGTCACACGGAAGCGATTGTCCTCCTGCGTCAGCGCTTGCAGCAGTTCACGCGTGTCCGCGCGGGTACTTGCGCCGTCATAGAAACAGGCTTCCCACGCGCCACACGACTGATGCAACAGCGAATCCGCCAGCGCGCGCAGCAGCTCCGGCGGCGTATTATAAGTCGGAATGAGGAAAGACAAGCGCATGGTCGGGGTGAAGGGGGCTGAAAGGGGCGCTTCATGGCGGCGGATGAAGGCTTGGTAGCCATCTTCCTCTGCTTGACGCAGGGCGGTTTCCGTCTGGAGGAAGGGGCGCTGACGATGGAGTGCGATGCGGAACCGGATGGCTTCGGGGATGCAGCGAAAGCCTTCGCGATGAATGCGCCGGATGACGCGCAGGGGGAAGAGCATGACGGAAACCTCCTTTCGCGGATGATTGGCTTTATTATAGCATAAGGGGAAGAACGATGGAAGGGAAAGCGAGGATAAAAAGGGATAAACATGCGGGCAAAGTAATACTAATTCGATTCTAAAACATGGCATCGAGCATAGCAGATTTTTCGTTCCGGCAAAGCTGAGTGAAGTGAGGCGTACTGGAGGTACGCACGAGCGGAACGAAGCAAAGCCGGGGCGGAAAAGATGCTGTGTGAATGCCATGTTTTAGATGAGAATTAGTATAAGGCAAAGCGCGCAGCTCAATCGTGCGGAGGGACTTCATCCGTTTTATTTTTCCAACCTTGACGTTTCGCGCTGCTGGGAAAAAATAATTTGCCACCCAAAAAGCGCGACGCATATCCATCATGCGCCGCGCTTTTTGTTGCGATACTATTTCCAAATGAGAATGTTCCAAGATGCGAATGGTATGTTATTCCGCCGCCACAGCCGCGTCCGCTTCCACGGTCACGCTCTGCTCCTGCTGTTCCTTCTCCGCAATCAGGTCTTCGATGCTTTCCTTCGTGCGCATCAGGTCCTCCACGGACATCGTCTCAAAGCCCGCCGTCGGCGTCTTGACCTTCACGCCGTGGCTGCGCAGGAAGTTATCCACCTTCTCCTCGTTGTGCTTGTAAGCGTAGAAACCAACCGCGCTCACGCCCACACCAATCAGAATGCCCTTGACCATCGGGCTCATGTTCAGGTTCAACATATGTTTGTCCTCCTTATTTTTTGCAAGTATCTATCGTTCAGGCTTTTCAGCCGGACGAGCGAATTAGGTCACCCTTTATGTGCTAAGACTTCGACGCTCCGGCGGAAGATGCTTCCAGCAAAGGCGCTGCCGTCCTCATTGCCCACGACGGGGGTGAGCGTCGTGGTGTGTTCGCCGTTCCGAACCAGATACACCTGTTCCCGCGGGCCGCGCGGCAGCAGGTGGCGGCTGAACGTGACAATCCACGCCAGCAGACTCGCCTGAAAGCCGTTGGGCTTGCCAATGGCGTTAATCAGGTAGACGACGGACATCACTTCCGGGTCGAAACTGCCGCGTGTGTGCAGTTCCTGATAGGCGTGCTCAACCACGGCGGTCAACGTCGCCCCGGCGGACAGCCAGCGCGTGTAGCGTGTGAGCGTCGAACCTGCGAGGGTCATCATGCCGTCAAGGACAATGCAGCCAAGCGCCAGATAGCCGCTGGGCGCCATCGAGAAGCCTTCTTCCTCCGAGTGCTTGACGTGCAGCACCGCCGTCTGCTGCAAGCGGGCGTACAGCGCACCGATGCGCACGAGCAGGTCACTTTCAGAAATAACCGCCTTGTCGTAGCAGCACAGCATCGTCTGAATGCGCGGATTATACCGGCAGCTTTGCAGTCCCGGAATGCTCAGGAAAATCGCTTCGCCTTCAATCGGCTTTTCCAATTGCAGGCGAAGTCTGCCGGGCATGGCGCTCAGCACTGTCAAATGCACCGCGCCCACGTTGTCATCGCGCATTCATTATCCCTCCATCGGCGGAAACACCATCAGCCGCAGCGAGTTCGCCACAACAAGAATGGTGGACATGTTGTGCATCAGCGCGCTCGCCAGCACGGAGATGCCGCTTGCCGCGCCGAGAATCAGCCCGACGGTGTTGATGCCGATGACCATTGCGAAGTTCTGCTGCACGATGCGCATTGTCGCGCGCGCCAGGCGGCGCAGTTCGGGAATCATCATCGGGTCATCGCGGTTGATAACCACGTCGCTTGTTTCCATGGCAATATCGGTGGACTTGCTGCCCAGCGAGATACCGACGTCCGCATACGCCAGCGCGGGCGCATCGTTGATGCCGTCGCCGACCATGACGACGCCGTTGCCCTGCGTTTGCAGCTTCAAGACAGCCTCCGCCTTCTGTTCGGGCAGCAGCTGCGCTTGATAGCCGTCCACGCCGACCATTTCCGCAACAGCCTGCGCCTGTGCCGCCATATCGCCCGTCAGCAGCTCAATGTCGCCCACGCCGTCGTAGCGCAGGGCGTTGATGGCGCGGCGGACGTTTGCGCGCGGGTTATCCATGGCGTACAGCACGGCGACAATCTTGTCCCCCACGCCAACGTAGTTCGGAATTGCGCCGTTCGCATCGGGAATCGCGCCGTCCGCGCAGACGCCATTTTCCTTCATGTACTTGAGGTTGCCGACGCGGATGCACTTGCCGTCGACTTCCGTCCGGCTGCCGCGGGAGACTTCGGTCACAATTTCGCCATGCGGGGGAATTTTCGCTCCGTGCGCGCGCCCGTAGGTCAGAATCGCGCTTGCCAGCGGATGCGTGCTGGTTTCCTCCGCCGCCATCGCCAGCGAAAGCACTTCCGTCTCGTCCATCGTGTCGGTCAGCATCGTCATGCCCGTCACGCGCGGACGACCCTCGGTAATCGTGCCGGTCTTATCCAGCAGGACGGTGTTCGCGCTGCTCATCTGCTCGATGTACGCGCCGCCCTTAATCAGCACGCCGCGCTTGACCGCCGTGTTAATCGCGGCAGAGAACGCCGTCGCGGTCGAAAGCTTGATGCCGCAGGAATAGTCAATGACGAGCATCTTCAGCGCCTTCTGCGGATTGCGCGTCACGAGCCAAACCGCCGCGCACAGCAGGAAGTTCAGCGGCACGAGGTAGTTGGAGAACTTATCGGCATAGCGCTGGATGGGCGCTTTCTTGAGTTCGCTCTGCTCCACCATGCCGACGATGCGCGAGACAACCGTCTGGTCGCCGACGCGCTGCGCCTGAATCTGCATATTGCCGTTCTTGACGACCGTGCCCGCGAACACCTCCGCGTCCTTGCGCTTTTCCGCCGGGACGAATTCGCCCGTGATGGCGCTCTGGTCAACAACCGCGCTGCCGGACACCACCGTGCCATCCACCGCGATTTTCTCGCCCGTGTGCACCTCGATGGTGTCGCCCGCTTCGAGTTTACCAATCGGCGTTTTCTCCAGCCGACCGTCCGAGAGCACCTTCCAGACCTCGCCGTCTTCCACCGACAGCATCTGCTTGATGGACGACCGCGTGCGCTCGATGGTATAGGACGTCATCAGCTCCGCGAGGTCAGAGAGGGCAAGAATCATCAGCGCGGAATGCGGCGTACCGAGCAGCAGACTTGCGACAATCGACGTAACCGTCAGGAAATCGGCGTTCGGGCGCATATCGCGGCGCAGACCCGCCGCCGCGCTCCGTGCCATCGGCATCGTCAGTCCCAGACTGGTCAGCGCTTCCAGCGACGTGAAGCTTGCCAATGCACCGCCGAGCAGGCTGCCAGGCAGAATCGTGTGACCGAGCACCACTGCGCCCGCATTGAGCGCCAGCCGCTTTGTCAGCTGCTTTGTCGTCATGGACACTTCCGGCTCTTCCGGCTTGCTGCCTGCCTGACGATTGCGGTAGGCGTTCATGGCATAGCGTGCCATCGTCACGTCCACGCCCTCACAGAGAATCGACGTATCCGTCGCGGTCGGATCGAAGCGCAGGAGGATGCCGCAGGTAATCGGCGTCACCTGCACGCACTGCACGCCCGGCAGGTTGGCAAGCATCTGGGCAATTTCTTCCTTCTCGTCATTCAGGAAGTTCAGCCCTTCTACTCTGAGCCGCAGCCGCCCGCGAAGGCTATGCGCCACCTGACTCTTCATCCAGTTTTTCTGTGTTTCCCGATTGAACATGTTATCCCTTCTTTGATTTGGCAATTCAGATTCTATGATTCATGCTTTTTCGCGTCGATTGCGCAAACCCTTGCCGTGAAAAGGCTCAACTAACAGGAGTGTGCACCGAGGGTTTCCAAAGGGCGATCGCGGACTTCGTCCGTTTCCATTGCCCTTTTGTCGCCTCCGCAGAGGCGAAACCCTTGCTTGCGGAAAAGACCAGCTATGTTTGAAAGACCAGCTACACGGTCGCGCCCATCTGGCGCGACACAGCATAGGTGTTGGAAAGAGCAGCTTGGGGGGCGCTTCTGAGGAAGCGCGAAGTTACTGGCAGGGACGCTTCGCTGCCTGCGCTTTTGTTGAGCGCGTTTGGCATACTATTCGCCCGTGGAACTGTTGGGGCGTTGCCCCAAACCCCACAAGGGACGCTGTCCCTTGACCCTGCGAAGGGGCAAAGCCCCTCTCGACACCCATTGACTGGCGCCCGGCTTGGGCGCTTTTCCCTTACAAGTCTTTGCCGTTACTTTTTTGTCTGTCCCAGCCGCAAGGCGAGGCGGCGGCGTGCCATCGTCGCCAGTTCTTCCTCCCCCACATCGCTCCTTGTCCAGTCAACCTCCTGCGCCAATTCCAGCCCCGTATCCACTGCTGTCGCAATCCACCGCAGGATTTCCTCCCGATTGGTCATGTTCGCGTCATACGTCACCAGCGCCGTGCCAATCCGCGGATTTACCTGCGCGCCCCGCACCCCCGGCAGCATCGTCATCACGTCCTGCACATAATGCAGATACGGCAGCGCTTCCTTCGGCAGCATCTGATATCCCTTGAAGCTCAAGCGCAAGCGCCCCGGCAGGTCACTTGTCACAGTGGGCTTCAGGTAGTGGCGAATCAGCGCCGTTTCAATTCGTCCCACTGTCGTTTCGCCTCCAGATGCTGGCTGCCCACCAGAGCAGCGTCATCGCGCCCGGAACAGCCGCGCCGCTAACCGCAAGGCTTTTCACGCCCGCGAACGTCAGCGCGCATCCCGCCAGCGTCCGCACATCAAGCAGACCGTTCGTCGCCTCCAGCAAACCGTGGTTGATTGCCGCCATCAGCGTATTCAACCCGCTTTGAATTCGGCTGACCGGCTCTTTCTGCAGTGCGTCGGTCAGTCCCATCAGCTTCAGCACCGCGCCCTGCACCACGGCGGCTTCGACCTTCGTCTCGTCGTAGCGAATGAGAGCGGTAGACAGGCGGAAGTTGAGCGCCACTTCATGCACCACGCCGGTTGCTTCCAGCTGCCGCTTCATTTCCTCTGCGGCTTCGTGGTTGGCGGATACGGCGGGCAGATAGAGCCGCATCCGTCCCGGCAGACTTGCGCGGACTTCCGCAATGCCCCGGAAGGACGGCAGACGCATCAGGTTGTGGTTCTGCGTCGGCTTCTTGACCGAGAGCGCAGCGCCGCCCAGCGCGAGCGCTGCCAGCAGGGTTGTATTCATTCGGATGACCTCCCCTGTGAATAAAAACATTACCTATTGATAGATCCAATTTATTGGGATACCGCAAAGGGTCGAAGAACACGGCATTCTTCAACCGCTCACAGTGTAGCACAGGTGAAAAAGCGTGTCAAGATAGCTGCAAAAATACTTCTTTTGTTGCTGACGCTGATAAGAAATCGCCCATTTGCATCCATTTTGTTCCCAGCTTCTCACTCCCAATTAAAAAGCGCCGCTCCTGTTTCCAGAAGCGGCATCGGGATTACCCTTGTCCGTCGTCAATCGTGGCCTTCCAAGTGAATTCCGGCTGGTCATTGGCGGGAATATCATAGTGCTCACCGCCCTCAATGTCGTAGCCATTGATGCGCATGACCACCTGCCCCACGCCGTAGGGCTTGATGTACTCGCGCCCGAAGGAGAACTGCCCGTGGCGGGTCGCTTCACCGGGGGCAAGGGTGAAGTTGTAAGTGCCCTTGAAGGAGAAGGAACGCCCGTCGGTGTTGCAGACCAGCGGTTCGCCGAAGGCATTGTAAAGGTAAATCGTGTAGTAGAATTTGGTGATGGTCAGGTTGCTGGCGTTGTAAACAACAATCTTCGCCGCGTTGTTTTCCGCCCACAGATTCGTGATGCGCAGCGCATCCTTTCTGCTGCCAACGTTGATGGTGTAGGTGACGACATAACTGCCGTCATCCGTCGTACCGATGATGGTCGTCGTGCCCCATGCACGGCCCGTCACCTTCGGATTCAGCCCGTTGCCCGATACCGTCGCAATGCGCTCATCCTGGCTTGTCCATTGCATCTTCTTGTTGTCGGCGTTCGCGGGTTCCAGAATAGCGGTGTTCGTGGTGTACTTGTTCAGCCCCACGTTCTGCGAGGTGTACTTCATCATCACGCCCGTGACCGGCTGCGTCACCGTCACGCGGATGGTCGCCTTCTTGCCGCTGCCGTCGTTCGCGGTCGCGTAGACGTAGCATTCACCGCGCTTGAGACCGGTCACGATGCCGTCATCCGACACCGACACAACATCCGGCTTGTTCGTCGAGAAGCTGACGGACGAATCCGTCGCATCCTGCGGCTTCACCGTCCAGCTGAGGGCAATGCTGCGCCCCACCGCCACGGACGGTTTCTTCTCGTTGAAGGTGATGGACGTCACCGGCGCATACACCGTCACGTCGATTTGCGCATAGATCTCCGGGAACGTCTTGCTCTGGCAGGTGATGGTGCAGCTGCCCGCGCGTACGCCCTTGACGTAGCCGTTCGCGCTCACCGTCGCGACGCTCGCGTCCGACGTAGACCACACAACCGCCTTGTCACTTGTCGTGTTCGGCAGCACGGTCGCCTTCAGCGTAACGCCGCCGCCCACGCGAATATTGCCGCTTAAGCCGCTCAGGGTGATGCTTTCCGGCTGCTGCTTGACGGTCACGTTCACGCTTGCGCGCTGACCGCCGCCATCCGCCGCCGTCGCGCGAATGGTCGCCTGTCCGCGCCCAACGCCCGTCACCACGCCGTATTCATCCACAACGGCGACTTTCTCGTTCGTGCTCTCCCACTTCACGCCCGTGATGGACGCATCCGCCGGCTTCACCGTCGCGGTCAGCTGCGCCGTTGTGCCGATGAAGAGCGTCTTGGTGTCCGCCGTCACCGTCACGCCCGTTACCGGGGTGATGACGATGACGCGGTAATCCACACTGACTTCCGGGTTCGATTCGCTCGCCACGGTCACGATGCACTCGCCCGCGCCGCGCGCCGTCAGCGTTGACCCGCTCGCACGCACCACGTCCGTATCCGACGAAGCGACGGTATAACGGCGGTTGTTCGCGTCATTGGGGGACAGCGTCGCCCGAATCGACACCTGCTTGCCTTTGCGCAGCAGCAGCACGCGGCCGTCCGCGCCGCCCGTCAGGTGACTGATGAGCGGATCTGCCGCATCATAGAGCGTGAGACTCGTTTCGTTCACCGCAATGTCCGTCACGGCGCGCGCCACCGTCACGGTGACAGACGCTTTCCACGTCCGTTTCTCGGTTTTGAGCGTCGCAGTAATCGTCGACTGCCCTTTCGTCAGTCCCGTTACCACACCGTTTTCATCCACCGTCGCGATGTTCTCGCGCCCGCTGACAAATGTCAATTCGCCGTCCGCCGCGCAATTGCCCTGCCGGATGAGCGACAATTCCAGCGTATTGCCCTCAAAGACGGTCAAATTTGTTTTTTCAAACTGAAAACGGTCGGCTTCCGCCATCGCCGTCACGCCGCACAGCAGCGACACGCACAGGACGGTCAGCATCACAATTTTCCAGAAATTCTTCATAAGGAAGTTTCCTCCTTCCATCGGCTTTCCAATGATACAACGAATGACCCTTCCAACTTCATTCCTGATTTGCAAAATTATTTCTGCTGATTTTGATGGACAGCCGATGATGCCTGCCCGCTTCCGCCGTCAGCGCAATCCGCCAGAGCGACCCATGCCAGTTCTTCGCCATCCGCGCGTCGGTAACGGGGATTTCTTCCACCGCTGCCGCCAGCATGGGGCTGATTTCCATCCGTGCGTGCGCAAATTCAATCCCGTCCGGGCGGATTTCCGGCTTCTCCCGCGCTATCAGGGTGAAAGCGACGGCTTCCGGCGCTTGCAGGGTGATTTCGTCCGCAATTTGAACCCCGTCCGTCGTGACCAATGCGCCGCGAATCGCCGACAGCACGCCCGCTTCCGCCGGATACGCGCCCGCCATGTCCAGCGACGCGCCGTCCGGCAAAGCACGGAAGTTCCGCGCGGCGTACTCCGCCCCGGCGCACTGCTCGAATCCGCCAATCAGCGGCACATTGTGGTATATGCTCCGGCAGTTCCAGAGCGTGTAGCGCGCATCGGAGAAAGTTTTCGCGGTATAAACCATGTTGCCCGCATCCACCAGCAGCGGATGCCCGTCCACATACACCATCAGCGAACCGACGTCGTTGTGATTGTGGCTTTCGCCGTTGTGTCCGCCCTTGATGCACAGTGTCCACCCATTCCGGCGGATGATGCGCACCTGCAAATCCGGCAGCAGCGTGTCCTGCGTATCCCCTGCCGGCTGACCTGCGCCAGCCGGATGAAAAAGCCGCTGCAAAAGGCGCGAAAAGTGCGGCACGTCGCCGATGCAGTCCGTCGGCTGACCGCGCAGGTTCTGCCCCATCGCCGTCAGCGCCGCATCGCGAAGCAGTTCGCCCGCGCGCTGCAATCGCTCGCCATACATCACCGGGCGCGCGTCGCAGTCCGCGAAGTTCGCGAAATAGCCGTTCCCCAGCGACATCAGCAGCGGGAAGCGCAGCATGTTCCGCAATTTCGGCTCCTCCCAGCAGGTCAGTCCGGCTTCCGCCATCAGTTCAAGGCAGTCCAGCAGGCTGCCCGCCGCCATGTTCCAGTACGCCGCGCCCTCGTCGCAGCCGCCGTCCGCCGGAATGCACCGCAGATACGCATCGAGCATCCCGCAGGCGCGGCGGTACACAGGCAGCGGATCGTCCAGCAGGCACCGCGCCGAGAACATCACGTTTGACACAATCCACGGCGTCCAGTTGCACAAATCCTTGCGTGTGAACCCCATCCACCAGTCAGTATTGCGGTGCAGGAACGGGTCAATTGCGCGGCGTTGAATTTCCGCCGTCACCCGCTGGCGCAGGGAGCTGTCAAGCCAATCGCCCAGCAGCGTCAGCGTAAAGGACAGCACCATGGCAGTCTGCGCGGCGAACAAGTCCAGTATCGGTTCGCCGCTGATAGGAAACGGGTGCGCTGCCGTCAGGTTCGCATGGGCGCTGATCGCCCATGTCGTTTCCTCGCAGATGCACCACAAGCCATCCTCCACCGGGGACAAATCCGCCGATTCTCCGTGCAGGCACACGTCTAATACCGCCGCGATGAGCTTCCGCCGACGCGCGAAATACGGCGTTTCGCACTGTGCGCGGCTGCCCGTGCGGACGAATGCGGCGTAGTCGCTCAGCAGCAGCATCGGGTAGGGCGTACCGCGCCACTTGGCAATGAACGTTTCCATGTCCATGCGGTCGTCGGCGGGCAGCGCTTCCCATGCTGCGCGGTTCTGCGCCGGAGGGAAAAGCGTTCCCTGCGGGCGCTTCGTCAGCAATTCCATTCTTTCGGCGAGCATCATGTCACCTCCGGGAAATTACGCAAACCATGGGCGGAATTTCTTCGCAATCGCCGCGATAATCGGGCCGAGGAAGAAGCCCGTAACAATCGACACCACCCCGACCGTGCTGCCCAGCAGCCAGCCGATGGCAATCGCAGACAGGTCGTAAATCATGCGGATCACGGCATAGGGAATCTTCTTGACGTACTTCGAGACAATCTGCGGAATCGCGTCATACGGCCCACTGCCAAGCTCCACCACCATATAGAACGCCACGGCGACCATGAACACGCCCAGCGTCGGCACAAGCCAGCAGATGCGCTCCGTCATGCCCATTGCGCCGCGATTGAGGATGTTCATGCTGCTAAAGATAACATCGAACAAGTCCTTCGAGTAGCCCACGAGCACCATGTTTGCAATCGACCCCAGGCCGATGAACTCCCACTGCCGCATCGCCATCACGACGATGAGCAGCGCGCCGTAGAAGAGCATCTGGTAGGTGCCAAGGAGCATGTGCAGCTTATTGGCAACGCCCAGATTCAGCACGGACGCAGGGTCTGTGCCGAACTGAATGCGGTCGAACACCGACACGCACGCGCCCATAATCGTCACGCTGAGAATCAGCACAACAATCCGGCGCGCCATGTGCGGCTGGCAGAACAGGTGGCGGATGATTTTCTGCATCAAGGGAAAAACCTCCTTCGTGTTGCGGGAATTTCTGCCCTTATCATATCATAATTTTCCCCTAAAAGGAAGTGTTACATTTCGCAAATTGACATCCGCGCGCAAATGCGGTATGATGAAGACATGAAACTGCTTTTGACGGAGGTGCATGACCATGCGGCGCATGACGCGGCTGCTTTGCCTGATGCTTCTTTTTTCCCTGATAACCTTCTCCTGCCCGCTGGCGGAAGAAACGGACGCCCTGGCCGGCACGCCCGCGCCCACGCCGATGCTGACCGCCGTGCCGGAAAGCGCGCTTGCGCCCTTCAACGTGGTTTTGCCGGAGGACGCGCATGTGGAGATGACGGAGGGGCGCATCACGCTTGTGCGGGGGGATTCGCGCGTGGTGGCGATGGTAATTTCCCGCGTACCGGATGAAGACCCGGCGGCGGCGCTGCCCATCCTGATGCAGGATTTCGACCCCAAGACCAGCGAAACGATGGATTTTGACGCCCAGCCCGGCTTCTGCATTCTCGGCGGCGTGGTGAACGACGCCTTTGACGACGGCGAGGACAAAATTACGCTGATGGTGCTGGCGGATTCCGGCGAACTGCTGATTCTATCGGGGTATAATCTGGCGCGGGATCATCATGCGCTGTACTTGTTCCTGACAGAACTGCTGGAGAATGCAAGCATGGATGGGGCGGCGGTGTATGTTGCGGAGGATGCGGCAGCAACGGCGTCGCCGAAAGTATGATATTCTTCACGGAAAGTTGGGGGAGCAAACAGGGGCTTAGGCGAAGCACCAAAAAGCTGCACGCGGAAGGAGCATGAAAGCGCGACC
>OJNR01001143.1_pt1 | contig 13999 bp, 10 predicted proteins | sample 1597901 | NCBI WGS metagenome assembly OJNR01 (sample SAMN01915223, study PRJEB22387) | human gut metagenome | isolation source: stool | host: Homo sapiens | place: USA | reverse complement strand
TATTATATTCGCCGATTAAACTGCCGCAGGCAATATAACTATGCGAAGCATAATACCACTTGTCCGAAGGACAATACAACTCGCCGTCAGGCGAATATAACTGAGGCGCACTTCATTACGGAGCGCCCCTCTCGGGGCGCGTATTTTTATTCTATTCCGTATTTCTCAAAGATAACCTCTCTTATCTGCGGAAACGGCGTTACGGGCGGCTGATCTTCAAGGTGCTCGCCTATCAGCTTCTCCATCCAGACCATGCCGTACCAGCGGCGGAATTTATATGAGCACTTCGTGAATCCGCCTATCATACGGTAGCCGAGATGCGCGTGGAACTCCGCGCTGTTTCTCGTCAGATATTCGTCCTCTTTTTCGGGATAGGCTATGCAGGCGTTCATGTTGAGAAAGCCCTGCTCGCGAAGCACGTTTTCGAGCGCGTCGTGGAGGAGCCTACCGAGTCCGCCGCCGCGGACATCCTCGGAGAGATAGAGGGAAGTTTCGACCGACCAGTCGTATGCGGGGCGCGAATGGAGCGGCCCCGCATAGGCGTAGCCGATAATCTCGCCGCCCCTCTCGAGCACGAGATACGGGAATCTTTTGAGCGTCGTTTCTATTCTTTTGCTAAATTCATCGACGCTCGGCACGTCGTATTCATATGTTATCGCCGTATTTTTAACATACGGGGCATAGACTCTCAGCAGCGCGGGCGCGTCCTCGGGCGATGCCGCACGTATTTTTATCCCGTCCGTCATGTTACACACCCTCTTTTTTCCGTCCCTCGAGCTTCTTCATGGCCTTGCCGAACTGCACGGCGAAAAGAATCGAGGTAAAGGTTATGGCTATAACGTCCGCGACGGGCTCCGCCATATAAACGCCCATCGTCTTGTCGGAGGCGAGCATGGGCATGATATATATCAGCGGCAGGAGCAGGACGAATTTGCGAACGACCGCAACCGATATCGAGCACAGCGCACTGCCGATCGAGACGAACGCCATCTGGCAGGACATCTGTATTCCGAACAGGCAGAGCACGGCGCAGTATATGCGCAGGGCGTTAGCGGTAAAGTCTATGAGCGCCGCATCGGAGCAGAACATTTTTGCAAAGCCCTGCGGGAACAGCTCGATAAGACCCCAAAGCAGGAACGAATAGGTCAGGCAAACGCCGAGCAGGAGCTTGAAGGTCTTTTTGACCCGCTCGCTGTTTCCGGCTCCGTAGTTGTAGCTGATAATCGGCTGCGAGCCCTGAGATATGCCCTGCATGGGCAGCATGGCAAACTGCATGACGCTCGTCAGTATCGTCATCGCGCCGACGGCGATATCGCCGCCGTATTTCAGCAGAGACGAGTTGAAGCAGACAGAGATAACGCTCTCGCTCGACTGCATTATAAATGTCGCAAGTCCGAGCGCAAGACAGGGCAGAATAAGCTTCGGAGAGACGAAGAAGTTCTTAGCCTTTAAACGCAGAACAGTCTTTTTGCCGAAGAGGAACGCCACGACCCAGACGCACGAGACGCACTGCGAGATAACCGTTGCGAGCGCCGCGCCCTTGACGCCCATATTGAGCCCGAAAATAAATATCGGGTCAAGCACTATATTTGACACGGCGCCTATCATAACCGTCACCATGCCGATATTCGCAAAGCCCTGCGCCGTAATAAATGCATTCATGCCGAGGGTCAGTTGGACGAACACCGTACCCAAGGCGTATATGTTCATGTAGTCGACTGCGTATTCGATAGTATTTTCGCTCGCGCCGAAGGCGAGAAGCAGGTCGCGGCTGAAGATGAGCAGCAAGGAAGTCAGCACGGCGGATATTATTATCTGCATAAAAAAGCAGCCGCCGAGAATCTTTTCCGCCGAGTCGTTGTCGCCCTTGCCCATGGATATGGACGCTCTGGGCGCGCCGCCCGCGCTGACAAATGCGGCGAAAGCCGAGATTATCATGATTATCGGCAGGCAAACGCCGACTCCCGTCAGCGCAAGGCTGCCGTCGACGGGCATATGCCCGATATATATGCGGTCAACTATGTTATAGAGCATATTGACTATCTGCGCTATGACCGTCGGAAGCGATAGCTTAAAAAGCAGCTTTCCGACCGGCTGCGTGCCGAGAAACGATTTATCTTTTTCCATTTTCGGTTACCCCTTTGTGTCTTTACACCCGCAGGCGAACATTCTAATTATATAACCGCTCGGGCTGTTGTCAAGCGAAAAGGGCAAGAAAAAACGGGAATTGCCGCTTGGAAACGGAGCGCGGAGTGTGCGCCGGTGCTCCGAATCACGGTTCGCCGAGTCGGTAAAAATAATTTTTCAACCGCTCACAAGGAGATATGTTATGTATGCAGAAATAAAAATCAATTTACGGGATACGCAATGGCCCCTTGATTATATCGACCATGACAGAAATATTGCCCGGGCAATCGTCTATGACGAAAGCGGACTGCTCTATTTTGTAAGAGCGGAGCGCGACGATGATTTCGGGCGGGCGACGCTTATCGAAACGGCGGGCGGCGGCGTTGAGGAGGGTGAGGATCTTCTCTGCGCCGTAAAGCGTGAGCTCCGCGAGGAGTTGGGCGCGGAAGCGGAAGTAATTTGCAAAATCGGAGTTGTGAGCGATTATTATAATCTGATTCACAGGCACAATATCAATAATTATTTTTTGTGCAAGGTTAAATCGTTCGGCGACAAAAGCCTGACGGAAGACGAGATAAAGAGCTTTCACTTATCGACACTGAAATTGTCTTATACGCAGGCGGTTAAAGAGTACGAGCGAAGAGCCGACACAAAAATAGGCAGACTTATCGCAGACAGGGAGCTGCCGATTTTGCGCCGTGCGAAGGAAATAATCGATTCCTTCGCTTGATGTCGCCGCAGCCTCGGCAAAATAAAAAACAGCCTCTGTCAAAGACAAAGACTGTTTATGGAGCGGATGACGAGGCTCGAACTCGCTACCTCCACCTTGGCAAGGTGGCGCTCTACCGGATGAGCTACATCCGCAACTGCAAGAGAGATTATAGCAAAGAGATGTGGCTTTGTCAAGGGAAATTTCAAGTTTTTTGCTTTTTGCCCCGGCGGGATAATTTTACCGCCGACCCGCGCCGTAAACCGTCAGCGGGATTGACACAAGGCGCCGCTGATTATATAATCCAATATAGTACAGGGTAATCTATAAACAGGCGAACAGACCCGACAAAAATAACCTTAACGGAGGAACCGATATGAAATTCTGCGATATGCCGTATGAGAGAATCGACGTCAAGGCGGCAACCGCTGCACTTGACGCGGCGGCGGAGCACCTCGCCGGGGCGAAAACTCTCGGAGAGGCGGAGGCTGCGTTCGAGGAGCGCGAAAAAATAATCACCCACGTCCACACGATGAGCACGATAGCCTACATCCGCCACACCGTCAACACCCTTGACGAATTCTATGAGAAAGAAAACGACTTCAACGACGAGAATGCCCCGCTGATAGAGCAAAGCGAGCAGAAATTCACCGAGGCGATGCTCTCGAGCCCGCTCCGCCCTCAGCTCGAGGAGAAATACGGCAAGCTGATATTTGTCAACGCGGAGCTCTCACGCAAATGCTTCTCGCCTGAGATAATTCCCGACCTCCAGGAGGAAAACCGACTTTCGAGCGAATATCAGAAGCTCATCGCTTCGGCGCAGATAGAGTTCGGCGGCAAGACCTTGAGTCTCGCCCAGCTCGGCGCATATAAGGAGAACTCCGAGCGCATTATCCGCCATGCGGCATACAAGGCCGAGAGCGACTTCTATATGGCTCACGCCGACGAGCTTGACAGGATATTCGACAGCCTCGTAAAGTGCCGCGCCCGCATAGCGAAAAAGCTCGGCTTCGGCACCTTCACCGAGCTTGCCTACTGCCGCCAGACGCGCAACTGCTATAACGCCGGGGATGTTGCGGCCTTTCGCTCGCGCATAGTGCGCGACATAGTGCCCGTCGTATGCCGCCTGAAGGAGATGCAGAAAAAGCGCACGGGAATAGACGACATGAAGATATACGACGACCTGTTCGCGTTCAAAGAGGGCAACCCGAAGCCCGACGGTTCGCCGCAGGATATACTTGAGGCGGGCAAGACCATGTATGAGCGCATGAGCCCCGAGACGGGAGAGTTCATAAACTTTATGTATGACAACGCCCTCATGGACGTTTTGAGCGCAAAAGGCAAGGCCGCTGGCGGCTACTGCACGGAAATCCTCGAATACAAGTCGCCGTTCATCTTCTCGAATTTCAACGGCACCTCGGGCGACGTCGATGTGCTCACCCACGAGGCGGGGCACGCTTTCGCCTATTACAGCGTCAGAGATAAAATGGAGCTTTGCGATCAGCTGAGCCCCACCATGGAGTCGTGCGAAGTCCATTCTATGTCCATGGAATTCTTCGCGTGGCCGTGGCATGAGCTGTTCTACGGCTCCGACGCCGTGCGCTCGCGCTTTATGCATCTCGAGAGCGCGCTGGTTTTCCTGCCCTACGGCACGATGGTCGATGAGTTTCAGCACATAGTCTACGACTCGCCGGAGCTGACCCCCGCCGAGAGAAACGGCAAGTGGCTCGAGCTCGAGAGCAAATACCGCCCCTATATGGACTTCGGCGACGTTGAGTTTTACTCCGACGGACGCGGTTGGCAGAGGCAGCTGCACATCTACCTCTATCCGTTCTATTATATCGACTACTGCCTCGCGCAGACTGCGGCGCTCGAGTTCTGGTCGATGAGCCGCAGCGACTATAAAGATGCGTGGCAGAGATATCTGCACTTCGTGTCCCTCGGCGGGACGAAGAGCTTCAAGGAGCTGTGCGCCGCCGCGGGAATAGATGACCCGTTCGGCGAGCGGGCGCTCAATGGAGTGGCGCAGACCGCGAATTCATGGCTTGACGCAAACGGTTGAAAAAGACAGTCAAATGTGATAAACTATATAGGATATTTTTGTATGTTCTGATGTGAGGAGTATAAGATGTTTAAGTACAGAATGTCCGTCATCGTTCCCGTTTATAACTGCGAGGACTATTTAACCTCGTGCCTTGACAGTCTTTTGAGGCAGACCATCGGCAAGGATGAGCTTGAGGTTCTTCTGATTGATGACGGCTCGGAGGACGGAAGTCTCGGCATATGCCGAAAATATGCCGAGAAGCATGATATTTTCAAGGTTTTTTCGCTCGAAAACGGCGGCGTTTCGGCAACGCGAAACTTCGGCATCGAGCACGCGCAGGGTCAGTATATAACCTACCTCGACTCCGACGACACCCTAACCGACGATACTCTGAATACCGTAGCGAATTTCTTCGACAAGCACTTTGACGAGATCGATCTTGTAACCTACAAAATAATACCGTATTACGGCGAGAAAAAATTCGCTCTGCACTACAGATATAAGCTTCTCAAAACAACCGGGGTATACGACCTTGAGGATCCGGTATACTGCTATATAACCCAGACGACGATGAACATCTGCGTCAAGAACCTCGGCGCGGGCAAGAACGTTCTCTTTGACACCTCGCTCGCTTTCCATGAGGATCAAAAATACTGCTTCGACGTACTCAGCGACAAGCTCAAAATAGGCTTTTGCAGCCATCCGGAATACCTGTATCTGCGCCGACCCGGCAGCACAACGGGACGGAAGGGCTACGCCTATTATATATTCGAGAACACCATGGCTATGTGGGAGGAGATGTTCGGCAGATATGAGGGACATGTGCCGCTCTATCTTCAGTCGCTCTATCTCAACGATATCAACTGGAAGAGCACTCAGGATATTCTGCTGCCCTACGGCTATCCGAAGGAGAAATTCGATTTGGCGGTCGGCAGGATAAACGCTCTGCTTGACAGAGTCGATGACAGCGTTATCCTGAACCATCCGTATATGGATCTCTATCATAAGCACTTTTTGCTCAAGGTGAAGGGCTGCGACAAGCTGAGCGTTTCGGCGAGCAGCAGGCAGCTGCGCGTGCTCTATGACGGCGACGAGATCTACAGCGTCGAAAAGGTGCCGATAGTAGTAAACTCTTTTAAAGTTTTCGGCGACACTCTGCGCGTTGACGCTTTTCTCAAGTGCCTTATCTTCGACTATACCGAAAAACCGCGCCTGTTCATAATAAAAGACGGCGTGCGCGAGGAAACGGAGCTCACCCACTCAAGCTACGAATACTACCGCGCCGGCATAAAGACCGCCGTATTTTGGAGACTTCGTTTAGATATCGATGTGACAAAAACGAAGAACTTCGAGCTTGAGGTCGAGATTTGCGGATACACCTATAAGCTCTCCTATTATTTCAGCCCCCATGTTCCGCTGACTCAAGGCAAGGGCCAAAAAATATTTTTCAGGGACGGGAGACGCTACCAAGAGAAAAACGGAGTCTTTAAAATATCCTCAGCTTCGGCTCTCAACAATAAATTCTATAAGCTGCTTGTGGCTTTTTACAATATTCTCTACTTCGGATTTAAAAACCCGCGTATAGTATATAACCGTTTTCTTGCTCTGACGTTCAAGGACAGCGGGCCTATATGGCTCTACCTCGACCGCTACGGTGTGTTCGACAATGCCTACGATCAGTTTAAGCACGACTTCCAAAAAAAAGACGGCGTGAAGCGCTACTATATTCTCAACGACTGCGACCGCGACAAGCTCGAGGAGCGTTTTACTCCCGAGGAGCAAAAGAATATCGTCATGTTCCACTCGGAGCTCCATAAACAGCTCTATTTTAACTGCGACAAGATAATCACATCATTCTCAAACCTCTCGAACGTCTCCCCCTTCGGAGCCGGTCCGACCCGTTGGTATGCGGATCTCGTGAAGTTTGAGCTGGTATATCTCCAGCACGGCATTCTTCATGCGTCGCTCAGGAAGCTTTATGACAAAGAGCACTGTTCCATAGACCGCGTCGTTGTGTCGAGCGGCTTTGAAATAGAGAACTTCCAAAAGAACTACGGCTTTGAAGATCGCGAGCTGATAAAGAGCTGTATGCCCCGATATGACAGCATGGAGCCCAGCGGCAAAAAGAAGAATCGCATCGTGTTCTCGCCCTCGTGGCGCAGTAATCTCATCGGCGCGCTTGTAGATAACAATCGTGAGGAGCTGCCGGAGGTGTTCATGGAGTCCGCTTTCTTCAAGCAGGTCTCAGCCTTCCTCAATTCCGAAAGGCTTCATGATATGCTCGAGAAGAACGATCTCTATCTCGACTTCAAGAACCACCCTATATTCAAATGCTATAACCACCTGTTCGACATAAAGAATGACAGGGTGTGCACCGACAATTTCGACACGAATATGGACGAGTACCGCCTGATGATAACGGACTATTCGTCGATAGTTTTCGATTCCGTATATCTGAACTGCCCCGTGCTGTATTTCGTGCCGGACTATGAGCTGTTCCTTGCGGGCGTGTCGCACAATTACAGGCAGCTCGATCTGCCGCTCGAAAACGGCTTCGGCCCGTTCTCGCAGGATGCGGATACCCTGCTCGATCACCTTGAGGAGTATATAAACAACGGCTTTGTTCCGCAGGAGCCCTATGCCTCGCGCATGGAGAACTTCTTCCTCTACAGGGACGACCACTGCTGCGACAGGCTCTATGACGCAATGATAAACGACTGAAAACGGAGAGAAAAATGACGGGAATTCTGCTCATTGACAAGCCCGAGGGCATGACCTCGTTTGTTGCGGCGGCGCGTGTTCGCCGCATGACGGGAGTTAAGAAAACCGGGCACACCGGGACGCTCGACCCCATGGCTACGGGCGTTCTGCCCGTATTGCTCGGCGGAGCTACGCGCTTTTGCGAGCTGCTCCCCTCTCATGACAAGGCTTATACCGCCACGCTCAGGCTCGGCACGATAACAGACACGCTCGATATAACGGGTGAGGTGCTTGAGACGCGGGAGGTCAATGTCTCGCGCGCGGAGCTTGAGAGGGCGCTCGAAGGCTTTTCGGGCGAGATAGAGCAGGTGCCGCCGATGTATTCCGCCATCTCGCAAAACGGCGTGCGGCTCTATAAGCTCGCGCGGCAGGGAATAGAAGTCGAGCGCGAGAGCCGACGGGTTACGATTTCCTCGCTCGAGCTCATCGGCTGCGACGAAGAAAAGGGCGAATACACAATATCCGTCGAGTGCTCTGCGGGCACATATATCCGCTCGCTTGTTTCCGATATCGGCGAAAAGCTCGGCTGCGGGGCTGTCATGACCGCACTGCGCCGCACAAAGGCGAACGGCTTTCCGATAGACGGCTGCATAACCCTCGACGAGTTGGCTCAACTTGCGCAGGAGGGTAAAATCGAAGAAAAAATCATTCCCGTTGAACAGGCTCTCGACTCCTATCGCAGCGCTTTCGTCCCCGCGCCGCAGGCTCGGCGATTCGGAAACGGCGGGGCGCTGAGCCTTGAACGGCTGCATCTGAATGGCCCTTCGGAAAACGAGTCGGTGCGCGTTTTTGCACCGGGAAACGAGTTTCTCGGCATGGGCGAGGTCGCTCAGGACGAGCTAAAAGTAAAAAGACTGCTGATAAAATGAATTAAGCCCCTCGAATAATTCGGGGGCTTAATTTTATTTCCTGTTTCTTATTTCTTTCTCCTCTTCCCGGCTATCGGCAGCATTGCCGCGCCCGCAAGGAGAGTTATTGCGGAGAATGCCATAGGCGCTCCCGTGGGTGGAGTCAGCGGAGCTTTTCCGCCGTTTGCCGCGCTGCCGGGTATCGGCTTCCTGCCTGAGAGGAAGACGAAATTATCATATTCGCCTTCACTCATCGCCGTGAAGGTGAAGGTACGGCTCTTGACAAACGGTATCTTTCCGTTTTTGAGCGAATAGACGACCGTGACGGTAAACGGCTCTGTGCTCTTCGGGAGAGCGTGCTCTTTGAATTTTATTTTGCAGCTCTCGCCTACCTTGAGCACGGTGCCGCTGCAGGAAGACAGGTCAACGTCAATGCCGTCCGCCTTGACACTTATTATCTCGGTGTCGTACTGCTCCGAGAGGCTCTCGACAGTCAGCGCGGTGTCCTTAGCCGTATGGAAGCCCGACGGGGACCTGTCGAACTTGACATACAGTCCGTTCGCGGGGTTCTGACCGAGGTCAAACTGCGGGAACTCCTTGTCGGAATATACATCCGTTATTCTGTCCGTAAAGAAGAAGGTCAGATAGAAACTCCTCGTGTATCTGTCCCAAGGGCACATCCCGTGGAACTGACCGTTGACGAACCATGTGTTCTCGGGCAGATATGCGCAGCTCGCGTCGATATCGCGCTCGGGCGAGATATGCCAATGCGTCGGATCGCCGCAGACCGTGTTCTGCTTTTGGCAGTCCGCCGGAAACCTTTCGCCGAACGGGGCGCAGTATGCGCCGGAGGACGAGTGAACGTCGATAACATAGTCGGAGTTCACGCCCGTGCTCGTGCCGATATCGTGCCCGGTGTTTGCGACTATCGCTATTCTTGTTCCGGCAGACTGAGCGCGCTTGAGTCCCTCGCTCATATGAGCCATGGCGTTGTAGTGCATCTCGTCGCTCTTTGCTATCAGCTCGGCGTTCTCGACCGGGTCAAGATATTTCGCCTTGAACTCCTCGTACTTATCAAGGGGCACGAAGTCCCAGACGCTGCCGAAGTTAATGACTATATCGAGCAGATACTGATGAATGATATCGTTGAATGCCTGATTGAGGCGGTCAAAGCCGAACGCCTCGACGAGCCACTCATATTCGTACTCCTTGCGGAAGCCTATCTCGACATACTCTATGAGCGTGGCGACGTCAAAATGTATGTTGCCCTCGAACAGGTCAACGACGAGCTGCGTTCCGCCTATCGCGGGCGCGTCCATTATCGCTCGGTCAACATCGCCCTTTGCGCCGTAATAGTAAAGGTATGCCGCGGTCAGCTGTCCGCCGTGACTGAGCCCGTAGAGATTGACTTTTTTGCTCCCTGTGAGCTCCTTGACCTCCTGAATAAACTTGTCGAGCTTGGCGGCGTTTTCGACCTGACCCATGCGCCAGTCCTCGGTAAAGGTAAAGTGATTCTCCGCGCCGATTCGCTCTATGAGGTCGGCGGAAATCTCTTTTTCGGCTATGTAATTGTCCTCACCTTTAGCCTTGAGGACGGAGGCGCGTGTATTCGCCGCACCCTCGGGATAGACGGAGAGATCATACTTCGAGCTGCCGTCGGGGTTGCAGCGCAGGGGCTCGAGCAGCTCGAGTCCCGCCTCGCCGACGACCTTGACAAGTCTCTCGTAATCGCCGAACGCCGCGCCGGCAAGTCCGCCCGCGAGCTCGGGGATACGCGCGATAACTATCTTCTTGAGGTCATCCATGTTGATGCCCCAGACCTGATGCTCGTTTTCGCCGCCGAGATCGTAAAACAGCGCAGGCCCCGAATATCCCTGAACGAGGATTATCGGCGTCACTTTGTCCTGCGCGAAGACCGACACGGGCAATATGCACAGCAGCATAACGGCACAGAGAAGCGCTGATATTATTCTTTTCATGCCTTTTTCCCCTTGGTGACTTTCGCAAGGAAAATCAGCGGCACGATAATGAACACCGCGATTATTGCGGCGACGAGGAATATGGTCGGAATCGGGACGAGCGTGCTCTCGCCGAATTCGTTGAGCATGGTGCCAAGCTCGTATCTGTTCGAGAATTTCGATATTGTCAGGCTGCCGATTTTCGGGCCGATTATCATGGGCAGAGTGACCGTAAAGAGAAGTCTTATGCCCTGGAACTGGCCGACCTTGTCCTCGGGGGTGTAGTCGCGCACGGTGGCGTTGAGGATTATCATGAGCAGGCCGTAGCCGAGAATCATAATAAGCGCGAGAGGCGCAAAGGAGAGAAGCGTTTTTGCGAAGAAAACGGCAACCAGACCCGCGACAAAGAGAATGACCGCGGGGAATACGAAAATCCTCTTGCCCACTCTGTCAAGGAGCTTGCCGAGCAGCACCGTGACGGCAACGAGACCGATAACAGCAGCCGCGCCGCCTATGATTATGGGCGTGGTTATTTGGAAGGTGTTGAGGTCAAACTTGAGATAGTGCTGGATATAGATGAATATGTAGGGCAGGAAAACCTGAACAGCAATGTTGAAAATGCAGGCGGACGCGAGGCAGAGATAGAGCGCCGCGTTGCCCTTTATGACAGACGGCCTGAAGCCGTAGATAAGGTCGCTGAAATAGTTCGTGTTCTGCTTTACGCCCTTGCGCGGGTCTTTGACGGAGAAAAGGCCTATAATTCCGCAGACGGTAACGAGCGCGCCGAGGAAAATAAAGCAAGCGGGATAGCCTGCGGCCTCAACGCCGACACCGAAAGCGACGGTGACTATAACCGTTGCGAACACGGGCAGAAGAGCCAAGACCGCCTCCGCGGTGCCGCGGTTCTCCGGCACGGTGACATCCGTGACCCACGCGTTGAACGCGGCGTCATTCGAGGTCGAGCCGAAGAAGGTCATTATGCAGTCCATGATGATAACCACGCAGACTGTAGCGGCGAGCACCTTGGCGCTGTCGGAAATATGGAAGAACTTTCCGATATTCTCGCGCGAGATGAAGGCGAACACCGCGACGGTGAAGCCCCAAACTATGTAGCCGCCGCTTATGAAGATTTTGCGTCGGTCGAATTTGTCGCTGAGAGTGCCCATGATAAAGGTGGTCACAACTGCCGCCACCGCAGAGGCTGCGACCATCTTGGCTATGTCGTCGGCAGTGCCGCCGATATAGTTGAACAGGAATGTGTTGAAGTAGATATTCTCAACAGCCCACGCAACCTGTCCTATGAAGCCGAACAGGATGATGTTGAAGAGAATCCGTCCTCCGAGTTTTTTCTTTTCCAATTGTGTATCCTCCTCCGGGAGCGGATATGCCGCACCCGATTTATTTCAAAAGTTATAATAACAAAATTAAAGGAGATAATCAATAGATTTTGTACACTTCTGTTAAATTACTCTGTATAAAACGAGCTTTTTTGCCCTAATTTCACAGTTTCGGTCATCCATACGGCGCAGGACTGCTCATAGTACGGGACGACGAAAAACGCGGGCAGAATGAGCGCACAGCTTAAAAACCAGAGCGCAAAGCCCGCCTTGAACCGAGCGTAGGCGCGGCAGTGACCGCACATGATTTCACGGCTTTTTTTCAGAGCCTGTCTTACGGGGATATCCGGCTCGGCAGCCGATATATATTCCGCCGCCGCAAGAGACTGCCGCGTGCCCGAGCAGAATATGCAGCCCGTAACGAGCATGAGCACGCTCCCCGCGAACACCGCCGCCGTTGTCGCAACGCCGACGGAGGACGAGAAAAGCATATATATCCCGCCCGCCGCAAGCGCCGCGCCCGGCAGGAGGAAAAATATTCGCAGGGCGAGATTGAGCGCTGCCAAAGCAATGCGCAGTCGGAGCGCTCTGAAAGCCCGCCTGCCGCGAAATGCCGCGACGCACTCTGACGCCCGGCGCTTTTTGCCCAGCGCGCAGAGCAAATAATAACGCTTCATCCCCTGCCCCGGCGGTGCGATAAGCGCCGCGACCGCGAGCGTCAGCAGAAGGCACGCCGCCGCATTTAACGCGGGGCTCAGCAGCCTTGACACGGAGGAGAGCGCGGAGGTCACCGCAGAGGCGTTGAGCAGAAGCCGCGCCCCTGCGGTCATGAAGCCACCCGCGACGGCCGCCGCCGCGAGACAGCCGAACATAACCGCGCCGCCCGCTCCCGAATCGGTCTGCGCCGCCCTGCCGCATACTCTTATCTGTGAATCCTTCATTTTTTCCACCGCCTTTCGGAATATTATTCCCCCCGTTATGCAAAAAATTCCCAAATACAATAAAAATATAAGAAAATTCATTTTACTTTTAAATTTATGTGATTTATAATGTATATGATATAATTATGATATAATTTAAAGAAAAAGCGGAGACAGCGATGAAGATAACAAGAAAAAACAGCTCCACGCTCGCCGTTGACATCCACGGTATGCGTGAGCGCGAGGCGAAGTTTCGGCTCGAAGCGCTGATAGAAAACGGCTCTGCGGATATAACGCGGCTCGAAATAGTCCACGGCTTCAACAGCGGCACCGTTTTGCAGTCCCTGGTGAGAAGCGGGCTTGAGTCAAGCAGAATAAAGGAAATTCGCCCGGGCGACAATTCCGGGCAGACAATAATATTATTAAGACAGGGGAAAAAGCAATGAAAAAGAAAAAGAAGATAATCATTTGCGTGCTCTGCGTTGTCGCGGCTGTTTGCGTAGCGGGCGGGCTGTTTGCGAAGCTCCGCACGAAGAAAATTCGCCCGAAGGACACCGTCTCGATAAAGAGCATAAGCGCTGTAAACATCGACGAAATCACGCTCACGGCGCACAGGGGCTTGAGCGCCATAGAGCCGGAGAACACTCTGCCCGCCTTCAAGGCGGCGTGCGAGGCAAAATACAACTATGTCGAGTTCGATATCGAGCCGACCTCGGACGGCAAGTGGATAGTCATGCACGACGATGACCTGAGGCGCACCACGAACGGACACGGCAAGATAACCGAGCGTACCCTTGCGGAGGTGAGTGCGCTGAAAATAGACAACGGCGCGAACATAGAAAACTACACCGATCTCAGGGTTCCCACGTTTGAGGAGACCATGGCTCTGCTCGACAGATACTACCCGAACACGAAGCCGATGATAGAGATAAAGAGCATAGGCAAGAATAATCTTGACTCGCTCATTGAGTTTTTCAAGGACTACGCCGCGAGGGGCAGGAGCACGATCGTTATCTCGTTTGACAAGGATATAATCGACACATTATATAAGGAGTGCCCCGAGCAGACCTATTGGCTGCTGACAAGCGAGCTTTCGGACGAGGCCGTTGACTTTTGCAAAAATCACGGCAATATGCGCGCGGCCTTCAACGGCAACAACGCGAAGAACACCGACAGCGTGATAAACGCCGCCATTGACGCGGGCATCCCGCTCGCCGCATGGACAGTTGACTCGCCGGACACTCTGAAGAACCTCTACGACCTCGGAGTAAGATATTTTACAACAAATTGTATCAC
>OJNR01001142.1_pt1 | contig 14001 bp, 9 predicted proteins | sample 1597901 | NCBI WGS metagenome assembly OJNR01 (sample SAMN01915223, study PRJEB22387) | human gut metagenome | isolation source: stool | host: Homo sapiens | place: USA | reverse complement strand
CAGGTATTGAATTTTCAAGGTGCATAGCTAAAATCTACGTGCGAAGTTTGAGTTAATTATTTATTTCTCATCAGAATTATCTTCTGAATCGTCGCTCTTTGCAGGTTTTCTTCTGTGGTTGTCATAAACACCCTTTCCTGTGATAGCTGCAACTGCTGCTGCAATCCACCACCACCATGTTTTGATACCGTCCTTGGCTGTTCCGCCTGCTGCAAGAGGTGTATCCTCATCCTCGATGTTCTGAAGATTATCTTCTTCCTCATTTACTCCAAGAGGAACCTGTGCATCCTGAATTGGTGTATTCTGTGCTGCCGGTGCCGCAGGAGCTGCTGGTGCAGGTGCTGCCGGAGCTACCGGTGTAGCTGCTGCAAGAGGTGTAGCAGCCGGTGTGATAGTTGTTGCAGGTGCAGGAGCATTATCTACTGCCGGTGCAGGAGTTGGAGCCGGTGTCGGTACCACATTTGCAGCTGACTGACTCTGACTCGTACTTGTGCTTGTGCTGATGCTCTCGCTTGTGCTGAGTGACTCGCTTACACTTGATGACTCACTTGCACTTGTTGAGGCACTTGTACTTGCCGATGTACTTGCGCTTGTTGAAGCACTTGTACTTGCTGAGGTGCTTGCACTTGTTGAGGCACTTGTACTTGCCGATGTACTTGCACTTGTCGATGCACTCGTACTTGCCGATGTACTTGCGCTTGTTGAAGCACTCATACTTGCTGATGTACTTGCACTGGTTGAGGCACTGGTGCTTGCTGATGTGCTTGCACTTGTCGATGCACTTGTACTTGCTGAGGTGCTTGCACTTGTTGATGCGCTGGTGCTTGCTGAGGTACTTGCGCTGGTTGAGGCGCTCGTACTTGCTGAGGTGCTTGCACTTGTTGAGGCACTGGTACTTGCCGATGTACTTGCACTTGTTGAGGCACTTGTACTTGCTGAGGTACTTGCACTTGTTGAGGCACTGGTGCTTGCTGATGTACTTGCACTTGTCGATGCGCTTGTGCTTGCCGATGTACTTGCACTCGTTGATGCACTCGTGCTTGCTGAGGTACTTGCACTTGTTGAGGCACTGGTGCTTGCACTTGTTGAGGCGCTCGTACTTGCCGATGTGCTTGCGCTAGTTGAAGCACTTGTACTTGCTGAGGTGCTTGCACTTGTTGAGGCACTGGTACTTGCCGATGTACTTGCACTTGTTGAGGCACTTGTACTTGCTGAGGTACTTGCACTTGTTGAGGCACTGGTGCTTGCTGAGGTACTTGCACTAGTTGATGCGCTTGTGCTTGCTGAGGTACTTGCACTTGTCGATGCACTTGTGCTTGCCGATGTACTTGCACTTATTGAGGCACTTGTGCTCGCTGAGGTACTTGCACTTGTTGATGCACTTGTACTTGCCGATGTACTTGCGCTGGTTGATGCACTGGTGCTTGCTGAGGTACTTGCACTTATTGAGGCACTCGTACTAGCTGATGTACTTGCGCTGGTTGATGCACTAGTGCTTGCAGAGGTACTTGCACTAGTTGATGCGCTTGTGCTTGCAGAGGTACTTGCACTTGTTGATGCACTTGTACTTGCCGATGTGCTTGCGCTTGTTGAGGCACTTGTGCTGGCTGAGGTACTTGCACTTATTGAGGCACTCGTACTAGCTGATGTACTTGCGCTGGTTGATGCACTGGTGCTTGCAGAGGTACTTGCACTAGTTGATGCGCTTGTGCTGGCTGAGGTACTTGCACTTGTCGATGCACTTGTGCTTGCCGATGTACTTGCACTTGTCGATGCACTTGTACTTGCCGATGTACTTGCGCTTGTTGAGGCACTTGTACTTGCACTTGTTGATGCGCTTGTACTTGCCGATGTACTTGCACTTGTTGAAGCACTTGTACTTGCTGATGTACTTGCGCTGGTTGAGGCACTTGTGCTAGCTGATGTACTTGCACTTGTTGAGGCACTTGTGCTGGCTGAGGTACTTGCGCTTGTCGATGCACTAGTGCTTGCCGATGTACTTGCGCTGGTTGAGGCACTTGTACTTGCCGATGTGCTTGCACTTGTTGAGGCACTCGTACTTGCTGATGTACTTGCGCTGGTTGAGGCACTCGTACTTGCACTTGTGCTTGCGCTGGTTGATGCGCTTGTGCTTGCTGAGGTGCTTGCACTTGTCGATGCGCTCGTACTTGCACTTGTGCTTGCGCTTGTCGATGCACTCGTACTTGCTGATGTACTTGCACTTGTTGATGCACTAGTACTTGCTGATGTGCTTGCGCTTATTGATGCACTCGTGCTGGCTGAGGTACTTGCACTTGTCGATGCGCTGGTACTAGCCGATGTACTTGCACTGGTTGAGGCACTTGTACTTGCCGATATACTTGCACTGGTTGATGCACTCGTGCTGGCTGAGGTGCTTGCACTTGTTGATGCACTTATTGAGGCACTGGTGCTGGCTGATGTACTTGCGCTGGTCGAAGCACTGGTACTAGCTGAGGTGCTTGCACTTGTCGATGCGCTAGTACTTGCTGAGGTACTTGCACTGGTTGAGGCACTAGTGCTTGCCGATGTACTTGCACTTGTTGATGCACTGGTGCTGGCTGAGGTGCTTGCGCTTGTTGATGCACTCGTACTTGCTGAGGTGCTTGCACTTGTCGATGCACTTGTGCTGGCTGATGTACTTGCGCTGGTTGATGCACTCGTACTTACTGATGTACTTGCGCTTGTACTTGCGCTTGTACTTGCTGAGGTGCTTGCACTGGTCGATGCACTTGTACTTGCTGATGTGCTTGCACTTGTACTTGCGCTGGTTGATGCACTTGTACTTGCTGATGTGCTTGCACTGGTCGATGCACTTGTACTTGCCGAGGTGCTTGCACTGGTTGATGCACTCGTACTTGCTGAGATACTTGCACTTGTTGATGCACTTGTACTTGCTGAGGTACTTGCACTGGTGCTGGCTGAGGTGCTTGCGCTTGTTGATGCACTCGTACTTGCTGAGGTACTTGCACTTGTTGATGCACTTGTGCTTGCTGAGGTGCTTGCACTTGTCGATGCACTGGTGCTGGCTGAGGTGCTTGCACTTGTCGATGCACTCGTACTTGCTGAGATACTTGCGCTGGTTGATGCACTTGTACTTGCCGATGTACTTGCACTTGTTGACGCGCTAGTGCTTGCTTCAACACTCAAACTCTCTGATATTCTTACTGATTCACTCTTCTCATAGTTTGGATCTGCACTATCCAATAAATCAATGGAATCCCCATGCTTATATGCGTATTTATACGTATGTACTCCACCTGTACTACTACTTCTAAATTCTACCCATTCATTATCAGACACTTTTAATACAAACGCATTTCCGTCACATATATACAATTCACCTGTTTTATTATATCTAGTTTCATCCCACCAAGGTCCTTCTGTCCAATTAAATGTCACAGAATTAAAGTCATTAAAATATTCCCATTCATTCGTATTAGAATTTTGAATTCTATATTTACAACTCGACTTTTCCCATTTTCCAAATGAATGATTTTCCTTTGTTTGGATTAAATTGTACTTTGTTCCAAACAATGTATCCCCCTTATACTGCGAATAATTACTTTCCGTAATCTTAGTCACATGATGTACCTTATTTGATACACAACCATCTCTATATGTATCATTACTTGCAAGCTGCGGCATTCCACTCATTCGAGCATAAACAGCCGTATCCTGTTCTGCATCATCTGTGTATGTAGCCGCTACAACATTATCACCACTCTGTTGTTCTGCATCACTCTGCTTAGCACTTTCGCTGATGCTTGAGCTTTCACTGGTACTTTCACTTTCACTTTCACTTTCACTTACACTCACGCTCTCACTCTCGCTAGTGCTCTCTGAAGCGCTTTCACTCATGCTCTGTGTTGTACTCTCGCTATACTCTGTACGTTCGCTCTCAGACAAAGAGCCTGCGTCAACTAATGAATTGGAATCTGCTGCCGATTCATTAATTGCAGCCATAACCATATCAGCCCCCTGGATAGAGCTGACTCCACCCATGGCAATTCCTGCTGCGGTTATACCTTTTAAAATACTGTCAACCTTCTTCTTATTCATATAGTCTCTCCTTATTCACATGAATCCGGATACTTGGATTATCTGTTTCCTAATCCTCTTTCATCCGGACATAACTATAGTTTTCCTCTTTTACACTATAAATATAAACTCCTAGGTGTATCTAAAATCGTATAAAAACATTTATATACCGCCAAATCATAGCCTTTCTCTACACAAAATCAAGGTATCCAGCAATAATTTTCTGGTATATATTCCATTTATGAACAAATTTTGCAGTTTTTTGACATTTGCGTAGTATTGACTCAATTTATCTTCCGATTCTGATACAGCTATCTGGTATACATCTTCAAAATCTGTCGCTGCTGCTCCTATTTCATTATCTGTCACATACTTTTCACAGCTCAACCCCTTTTTAACTATCACTGGGATTCCGGCAGCCATATAAAGTCCAAGCGCCTGTTCATCCGCATCCCAAATCAATCCAAAGCCTCCGTCTGACAACCTGAGTATAGATTCCATGGCACGGTACTCATCATATTGCACCACCTCTATATTCAAATTGTTCAATGGATATTCATTTTGACTCGTTTCCGCCATGATATATAGTTTTTTATTTTTATGCTCATTTGTGCAAATGTCTGTCATATAATCCGGTATATTCTGAATCAGATAAGGTTTTTCTTTTAATCCATTTGCGATATAGTAATCCCGCAGCGCAGCTGAGGCAAAAATAAACATATCAGCCCTGTTAAGCAGCGTGATTTCATCACTCAAAGAATACTCACTGTCATCTCTATCGGATGCTATTTCCTGTATAAACGCAACAATTTTTGTTCCATGATATCTTCTTAAATGCTCAAATAAAAATCCATCGTATCTGGGACTCTCACCGCTTGGATGCTGAAAAATCACTATATCCTCCGGACAAAGTGATGCGATTATGCCATCCATCCTAACATGAAGCTCATCATCACTATCATATGCATCAGGAAATTTAAATAAACTCATTTCTTTAAAGCCAAGTGTTTCACCAGCGTTTTTCACTGCATTTTGACGGAGACCAATCAATCCGCCTATGTTATAAGTTTTTGTAATATGTACGCTCATAATCTCTTCCCCATTATTCCACTGTAGCAACTATCTGTGATTCATACACCTGATCATGGTCAAATACTATATCCTGTCACTGTTGATTTGTCTGCTAAATCTATATATGATCTTGATATCTGTTTTCAACCGGTGTACAGGCATTTTCCAAAACCTCAATTATTGCATCCTGAAGTGTTTTTCTTGTATATGCGCCATCTAATATCAGCTTTTGAATATTCTTCACATTATGGTAAAGCTTTATATACTCTGCATCCGTAATACTCTGAACCAGTTTATCAGCTTCATCCAACGTATCGACTGCATATCCCAGACCGTTTCTTTCGACAAATTTCTCATGAACACAGCCTCTTTTTACTATAACTGGTATCCCTGCTGCCAGATTTGTACCGAGCTTGTACGGCTGATTCATCGAATAATATCTGTCAAAATATTCGTCATCACTCCAAACAAGCCCAAAGCCACCTTTGGAAAGCTCATGCATTAGCTTTTCCTGCTCAAAATACCCTCTCCAGCAAAAGCTGTCATCATTTTCTCTGTCCGGCTTATTTGCATCATATTGATAAATCGGAGTCTTGCCATGATACTCTGCCAGAAACGGAAAACGATTATAGTTTCCAGCAAAGTGAAAGCATCTCGTTACAGCATGATCAACAAAACAAATGTCTGATGGCATATCCCAGATAGTCTGATAGATAACAGGCTTCTCATCAAGCCCATTTTCTTTCAGATATCGATGCATCTTCTTTGATGGCAAAATAAGTAAATCCGCCTTATTGAGAGTTTTAATTTCCATATCAAGAATTGCCTGCTCAGAATCAAACATGAGCTTTTGTATATCCTGAACAAAAATTATCAGCTTTGTATCCCGGTACGACTTTATCTTGTTTACAAAGCTCTCATCATAATTCACCCCAATCCAGCTTGGATACTGAAAAATCACAATATCCCCATAATTAAGGGGCGCTATTATCCCATCAAGACGTTTGTCTATCTCCTTTGCATAGTCTGGTTTTAGAGGATAAAAAGATAAGCCCATTTCATGACAGCCAATACTCTGCGCCACCTTTAATACTCTTCTATGTGCCAGACTGGCAGTTCCTGCCATGTTGTTTAATGTAGTAATGTGTGTTTTCATTGATACTCCTGTCTACAAGCCTGTTGTTTCATTGATGTTTTCCAACATTTTTCTCTCATACTCAAGCCAATAATCCTTAGGATGTTTTACCTTCATGTTACTGCATTTCTCTATAAAATTAAGTTTGACGGATTGAGCTATGGTATATTTTTTATAAGCTGCATCCATTTTGATTCTATTACATGCTCCTTATATTCTTCAGCAATCATATAAGAATTTTCATGGAATTTCTTCAATCTGTCATCATCCTCAAATATTTTAACTATTGCTGCTGCAGTTCTTTCACAGAGCTTATCTTTATTTTGAAAATCTGTCTCAATATCAAAATCCACCAGATAGCCATTTTCATCCGGATGTATAAAAAGCCTGTTCCCATATCTTACATCCAGTCCAACCATGGCTAGTCCGTCTCCAACAGCCTCCATGAGTGAAAGTCCAAATGTTTCCCACAAAGAAAAGGATGCAAACAATTCATAGTGTGGATAAATCTTTTCAAGATTACACCGCCCTTTAAAGTGAATATAATCATCAGCACATGCATCTTTAACTATATTTTTTAAATATATAGTATACCCATCATCGCCACTTCCATATATATCCAGATTAATTGTCTGATTTATCTCATGAGCTTTTATCACACTCTTAATAAGAATATCAATACCTTTTCTCGGACTAAGTCTTGAAGCAGATATTATGCTGCCTCGCCTACGATTATTTTTACTTTTAAGCTTGCCTTCTGGTATGGCGCCCGGTGGAATAGCTGCAATATGCGGAACAAAACAATCATACTCTTTTAAAAATGCTTCCAGACTTCTTTTATGTTCATCCGTACCAACAACAAAATAATCTATTGCCTCTGAATATTTGAACCAATAATAATACTCATAGTTCATGTATAATGAGCTTTCATCCTCATATATTTTGTAAAAATGATCTGAATGTAATACAGCTATCAGCTTTGATTTGCCTTTATTTTCAAAAAGAGGCTGTATATAATCAAGATATCCCGCTCTATCCATTATACATATATCATTCTCACAAAGATTAAGTGTCTTTACAAATCTTTCTAGAAACTCTACATTGTCTATAACTTCACCATTTTTAAACAGATATTCAACATTATCTTTATAGATACATTGTTCATAAACCATCTGTCCTTGTTTGTTCCAAAAAATTCTCCTTCCTAGATTTAAGCCATCGTTCGAATCATTATCCCAATTATACAGCTCTGTATATGACAAACTGTCTGTATAATAATTTTCTAAATACTTTTTTCCGTTTTTAAAGAGACTTTCATTTATAACAAATCCATCTTCATCGCATAATATTTCAACTGATTTTTCACCGGAATTATATAGACGAATCACCTTTCCATCCTCATCTATATTGTCATACTCATAGTTTTCTTTTTCATTTTCTAAAAGAGCTTCTTTTTTCACAGACAAACTCATATCTAATCTTCCGGTCATAAAAAGATGTGCAGACATAATCTGACCACGTTTTATTTTTTGCGAACCATACAGTTCCATATCCCTAATTGTCGGCAGCTCTGTAAAAATAAATTTAGCGTTTACATTGTTTTTTGCAAACAATCTTGCTCTAAATCCCTGAGCAACATCGACTCCGGAAAATTCATATCCACTAAGTAATGTAAAATCAAATACTCTCATCTGTATCACCCATAACTACTTTTGCAGCTAATTGTTTTAATTGCTTCTTTTGCCTGTCTATATATTCATTGAATATCGTCTGACTAGTTATTATATTTTTTAGAGTTTCTTTCATCTTCACATAGTTGCTGCTTTCAAAAATATTTCCCATTGGATATAATTCTTTTGAATGCGCTGTATTGTCAAACGCTAGTATTATCATATTATTAACCATTGCCTCGTTTACTGCATTGTATAGCTCTCTGTAATGATTAATATCCAAATAAATATCGCATCTTTCAAACAGTTCTTTTCTCTTTTGTTCCGTAATACATGGATATAACTCAACATTATTATTTATATCCAGTCTCGTTAATTTATCTGACATAATGGTACTGGCAGCTATATGAAAAGTTATTTCCGGAAAGTCATTTATAAGCTGTTCAATATACTCAAGCTGATCCGATTCTGTAATAGTAAGTGCTTCCTTTTTTCCAAATTTTAATTCATTATTTTCAAAATATGAATATACTCTGTCGCATTTATAATTTGAATTTTCTTTATACCAATTGACCTGCTGCTCTTCACTGCACAGTATTCGAAACGCTGTGTTAGTCTAAGTTATTACTGTCAAATCTGAGTTTAATCTATTTTGTGGCAGGTATGATATTTTAAAATTACCATAATCCCAGGCAAATTTATTTAATATCTCATCACTTGTCAGCCATATATTTTCATCATAAATTTTATTATATTTAAGATAAGCTTCCAAATAATCAGCAAAGCCTCTATAGCTCTTCGGACTAATGCGGGTGCCAAACGTGGTATATGTCTTTGGACCTGTCTGTTCTAATACTTTAATGTCACCATTTCTATCATAGAATTCCCTGACTGTAACATTGCCGCCACTCACATTCTCCGAACAATACATATATCCGTATTTGTTGTAATAATCTATTCTATATACTGTATTATTCCTGTCAATCCACTCGACTCTGCTGACCATTCTTTTCTCTATCGGATTCTTAAAATAGATGTTTGCCTTTTTGGTTTTATTATCATATATAGCACCATTTAGACCATCTGCACGAACACTCCAATATTGAGGGATATCTATGAATGCATAATACCTGTCTTTTTCCTTAAGCACATCGTTTTTTTCAGATATGCCACAAAACAAATCTATGGCTTCTATTGTTTTGCATTCTTTAAATCCCATATTTTCTGCCAGCTCTATTATATTTTTCTCAAACTTACCTAATTCATCAGTAATAAAAATCATAGGGCAAACCCACCCTCTGTATAATGTAAAAACCTCTGTGTTATAAAATAATTCTCGCCATTTTCTAATCCGGCATTTGCAAGTATTTCTAATCCATTACTATCGTCCGCATCCGCTGAAACTATATAGACCGTATTATCATCACAGATAATCTCATTCTCCTTTAAATGCTCATGCCATTCACAGCTATCGAATTTTCTATTTAATAGCCTCATTGCATTCCTTATAGAGCTATTCTCTCCACCATAGAATACGAGTCGTATATTGTTTTGAGTAGCTTTTTTTAGCAGCTTCTCCAGCATAGCTGTTCTATCCACAATTCTGCCCATAGAATTACACAATAAGCCATCCTCCATCTGCTCTCCCCATGGGGTTCTCAGTATTGTGAAATAGTAGGCTCTGTCAATTTCATTATTTGTATGCAGCATCAACAGGGTTGCAGCATAATGATATATTTTTTTCTCTGCTTTCTCATTATTTTTTCTTGCCTCATCAATAAAATAATTCCATTTTTCATCTATCAATAAGGTTTTTCCGCTGAATATGGCATTTAAAGCATCCTGGTCAGGAAGCCATGTCCGTGGATTATCGTTCAGATAATCTATAACCTGTTGAAACAGGCTTCCATTTTTCCTGATATTGTCAAGATTCATGCAAAGAACACCCGCATTAAAATATCTGTCACGACTTGTCTGCCCTGCTGCTACAGCGTATGGAGTTCCCCAATTTCTTATTGTCGAACAATCCTGAGCAGCCGCCAGACAGTAATTATCTATATTTAGGTTCCATAATTCTTCAATATCTGTATTTACAAATAAATCAGAGTCCAAATATATTATTTTTTTTAAATCCGGCATAATATCGGGCAACATAATTCTGAACATTGTTCCAATTGCAAATCTATTCATTGAATCAGCAAACGTGCCAAAAACGTCCGAATTAAAATGATGAAATTCTATATCATTTCCACTATTATCAGCAATAAGACTCAGCTTATTTTTATTTATTTCGTTCAATGTGTCATCATGTAATATATGAAAAACTATTGGCGCTTTTGTGTTTTCAACAATGGATTGCATCGTTGTTCCAGCCCAGACACTGTAATTTCCATCCTTATCATGTATACCAAGACAGATATGCATTGCATTATCCAAAAAGTATGCATTATCCATTTTTTTCGCAGTTACTCTCAGCCTTGACATTCTTTTCAATACCACATCATCTGAAAAAAACTTCACATATGGATTATTAAATATATCCGGTTCACTCTTTAAAAACTCTTCTTTGCAAATATCCAGTTCCCTATTCATAAAGGTTTCTATTCTACTATATGGCTCAATATATTGGTGCCATAACAAAAATGTCTGGATTTCACAATAACACTGCTCAATTACATTTCCCAGTTCTGCTTTTCTACTTTGAATAGCCTGCCTTATATGATCCATAATAATCTTAGCATCCCGGATCTTTGCATTGCTAATTTCAGAACGTATAATGCCCTCTGTATTCTCAAAGTAATAGTATAATGTCGATTGCACCTTACAATATTTCTTTGCAAGTAACACACAAAGCATAGAAAAATGTGTATCCTCATAATATACATCTTCTATAAATCTTAGATTATGTTCTATTATAAATTTGGTTGAGTATAGCTTTGCCCATGCTGTTACATTAGTAAATCCGGTCAGACCTATAATGAGATTTTTCCTATTATCAACATTATCCAAATCAAGCCTTTGAATTTCAAAATCATTTACTTCTAATACATTTGGCTTATCTGCTTTAAAGCACGATACACCACACTGTGCCACATCATAATCGTCCTCTGTCATTCTGTCATACAGCACCCTGAGCATATCCGGATGCACATAATCGTCCGCATCCACAAATGTGATATATTTGCCGGTGCAGATATCCATTCCCAGATTACGTGCACCGCCACACTTTCCTTTTTTCTGTATTTTAAGAGATATAACATTCTCCGGGTATTGTCTTTGTAAGGATTCTAATATAGACCATGTATTGTCTGTTGATAAATCATCTATGAGTATCACTTCGAGATTTTCAAAGCCATATGTCTGGCTGTAAATTGAATCAAAGCATCTCATAATGTATTTTTGTACATTGTAGCATGGAATAATTACTGATATCTTGTCTTTACCATTCATAACATTTTCTCCATAATATATAAAATAATCAAATTAGTACTTCCTCTAATCGTGTAAAATCACCTTGTAGCTTTTCCAACCTATTTGTACTATTTCCTTTACAACTCACAAACTATACTGTTCACATGACATTTCTCTGCGGCTCTCGGATTTTTCTTTGCGAACTGGCGGTTGATTCTCTTTTTCACTATCTCGCAGTCCTCACGCTTGATTCCGATGAGCATGATAAGAAACTGCACCTTTCCATACGAGGTATATATGTCACTGTAGCGGATTGATTCACCAACGCACTTCTTAAGCTGCCTTGAATACTTGTTCATCTTTGTCTCGCTCTGTACCTGTCTGCCTTCCTCGTCCTCCAGAGTACAGAGCATGAGATATACAGGTACCCTTGTGCGCTTCATAATACGGATGGACGCCTGGTATATTCCTCTGAATACCGGATAGCTGCAGAAATATCCACCTCTTTCTGTTTCCTCCTGCTCGTTCATGCCCTCCTGGATGTTTTCCAGTATCTCATGTGCATGATTCATCTGATTACTGTATTTCTCAAGGATTTCCAAGAGTCTTGAAGATGGATAAATACCGCACTCCCTGAGATAATAGTCCACGACATCCGTGTATAGCTCTTCCGCCTCATCATAGCGCCTGGTCTCTACCATCGCCTCCATGATGAGCTCCTCCCACTCATTGAATGGGTCGACCTTTGCCGCATATACTCCGAGCTTCTCCAGTCCCTTGAATTGTTTTCTCTTTCGCAGTATATACGCAGCTTCATTTATGATTTTCTCAAACATAATGTGATAGCGTCTGGCCTCCTGTGCTATCCACGTCTCGCCTGTATATGCCGCCAAAAACTCTCCCTTATACAGATATAGTGCTTTTATGTACAGCTCAAGCATATTGTCTTCTATTTCCTTTATCCGCTCATCACACACTGTCTCTGCACTCTCCGGTTCATGTGGCATCTGCTTTTCCAGTGCACAGGCCTCGTTATAGAGCTTCTCAAACTCTGCTGCATCCTCTTCTATCTCTATATCCGGAGTCCAGTAATATATGCCTCCCTCCAAATATACGAGGTTCTTTCCCGGCAGTCCAAGCTGTGCGAGCTTTTGCTTTGTCTTGTATACAATAACTCTTAGTGCCGTGTGAGGTGCATCTATGTCACGCTCACCGATTACTATTTCCTCGAGCTTATCCTTTGCTATTCCGCAGTCAGAATAGTGTATCAAAGCCTGCATCATGCGGTTGAACTGGCTTTCCTTATGCATTTTTTCCGCCACAAATGGTGCTCCGTTATAGTCCATTCTGAAATTGCCAAACATCTGTACCTTGATTTTATGCGTCATAGGTGCCTCTCTTCCCGAGTTTTATAAACCTGCTTATTATAGAATTCATATTATCATTGACTCATATATTCAGCTAGTTTTTAACTAAACAAATTAATCTAATTATCATTATACATCAATTCCGCGCATGGCAATAACAACGACAATTTATACAAAAAGTGTCAAAACTCGTACTTGACAAATCGTAAGATATATGATAGCTATTCAAAGCCAGAAATAAAAAAAGATCCTGCAAGAAAATCTCACAGGATCCGGCTTTTCAGATATATTAAATTAGAAAATAGCATTTACAATTGTTGAACCAATGGCTGTTGCAAGGAATGCCAGTCCACACACGAGTGGAAGCTTATTGTCATCCTCTTCTATTGCCCTTACTCCAAAGAATATGCTTACATATCCTACTACTCCCGCAAATGTATGCAGCCAGCCGCTCACATTGCCAAAGAACTGGAATGGGATTATGTCGATGATTGCTGCCACAAGGATAATCGGAAGGTATACTGCATCATACAGACATGCTGCTGAAAGTGTCTGTGCAAATGTCACCTTTTTATCCTTCTGCACTGCGTTTAATACAACCAGAATAACTGCTGCCAGGATGAGTACTCTCACTGCCTCTCCTACGATTCCTGAGAAGATTCCCTCAAAGAAGCTCGCCGGGTAAAATGAGAATCCAAAGCCGCCTATGCTGCCAATTACACTTGATAACAGATATACTACAGACAGCACTACTTCTACTATGGCAAATAAGCCAATAAATATAAAGCCTGATGCCATATTTGCATTCTTTACAAAGTCTGCTGCAGCCTGTGCCGGCTTCTTAACAAGACCCTTGTAGAATGTGATGATAGATGCCACATTCTTGTCATTCTGCAGCTGCTGCCCTGCTGCACTCACCTGCTGTGTGAAGTTATCAAACGCCTGCGACTGTGCGCTGCCCTGTGGCTGTCCATTGAACTGTCCCTGTGGCTGTCCGTTGAACTGTCCCTGTGCACTGCCCTGTGGCTGTCCGTTGAACTGTCCCTGTGCGCTGCCCTGCGGCTGTCCGTTAAACTGTCCCTGCTGTGCTGCATTATCTGCCTGTGCATTGTTGTCCTGTGTCTGATTTGGTGCCTGTGGCTGTGCCTGCTGACGACATGTGCATACCTCATCATCAGCTAACTGCCTGCCACAATTTGTACAGTATTTCATAACTGAAACCTCCTTAAAATAATTAATTAACTGCTGATAATTATATTAGCATTTCGGATATTTAATAGCAATATTT
>OJNR01001141.1_pt1 | contig 14007 bp, 10 predicted proteins | sample 1597901 | NCBI WGS metagenome assembly OJNR01 (sample SAMN01915223, study PRJEB22387) | human gut metagenome | isolation source: stool | host: Homo sapiens | place: USA | reverse complement strand
ATTCAAATTAAGTTATAAATTTGCACTTCCTTTGCGAAAAGTGTGCGAAAAGATTACAAATACAATGGGATTGGAGATTGATTTACATGAAAAATTAAAAGAGTATTTTGGTTTTGATAACTTCAAAGGGAATCAGGAAGCGATCATCCGGAATGTGTTAGCAGGTAAAAATACATTTGTATTAATGCCGACAGGTGGCGGCAAATCCTTGTGCTATCAACTGCCTGCCCTTATTCTCGACGGTACAGCTATTGTGATCTCCCCTTTAATTGCTCTGATGAAAAACCAAGTGGATGCCATGCGTTCATTTAGTGCTGCCGAAGGAGTAGCTCATTTTCTGAATTCCTCTTTGACGAAAAATGAAATTTTAAAAGTCAAAGAAGATATTTTAGAAGGAAAGACCAAATTATTATATGTAGCACCGGAGTCTCTGACAAAAGACAGTAATGTAGAATTCCTGAAAAAAATAAAGATTTCTTTTTTTGCTGTCGATGAAGCACATTGTATCTCTGAATGGGGACACGATTTCCGGACCGAATATCGTAAAATACGCCCGATTGTCGAGCAGATCGGAAAGGCGCCTATCATCGCTTTGACAGCCACAGCTACGCCGAAAGTACAACACGATATCCAAAAAAATCTTGACATGCTGGACGCCGAAGTATTCAAATCTTCTTTTAACCGTCCGAATCTCTATTACGAAGTCCGTCCCAAGAATGATCCAACAAAAGATATTATCAAGTTTATCAAAAAGCATGAGGGAAAATCGGGAATTATCTATTGCCTGAGCCGGAAGAAAGTGGAAGAACTGGCAGAAGTCCTTTGCATAAACGGCATTAAAGCAGCTCCTTATCATGCCGGCATGGATGCAACTACCCGAAGTGCCAATCAGGACAAATTCCTGATGGAAGAGGTCGACGTCATTGTAGCTACAATCGCCTTCGGAATGGGCATTGATAAACCGGACGTACGGTTTGTCATTCACTATGATATTCCCAAAAGTCTGGAAGGGTATTACCAAGAAACAGGACGTGCCGGAAGAGATGGAGGAGAAGGTATTTGTATCACTTATTACAGTTATAAAGACATCCAAAAACTGGAAAAATTTATGCAAGGGAAACCGATAGCTGAACAGGAAATCGGAAAACAATTGCTGATGGAAACCGTATCTTATGCGGAGACCTCTCTTTGTCGACGAAAAGTCCTACTCCATTATTTCGGAGAAGATTTTGACGAAGACAATTGCGGATGCTGCGATAACTGCCTGTATCCGAAGAAAGAATTCGAGGGCAAAGAATATATATTGGATGCTCTCACATTGGTTTCAGAAATAAAAGAAAAATTTAAAATAGAACATTTGGTCAATATCTTGATCGGAGAAGCCGATTCGGCCATAAAGGCATATAAGCACGACAAACTGGAAATGTTCGGAAGCGGAGCAGAAAAAAGTCGTCAATTCTGGACAATGGTTTTTCGCAGAGCGCTGATCAGCCGGTTTATCGAAAAAGATATTGAACAATACGGTGTAATAAAAATAACGAAAGAAGGACTAGATTTTCTAGAACACCCTAAAGAATTTATGCTGATGGAAGATCGTAATTTTGAGGAAAACGAAGAAAAGATTCAGGAGAAGGGCGGCGTTTCCGCATTAGATAACACTCTATTTGCCATCCTGAAAGATTTACGGAAAAAAATTGCTAAAACCAATAACCTGCCTCCTTATGTCATTTTCCAGGATCCGTCTTTGGAAGATATGTGCATCAACTATCCCATTACAATAGAAGAGTTGGCCAATATCCAAGGCGTAGGTACAGGCAAAGCCCAAAAATACGGGAAAGAATTTGTAGAAGTCATCAAACAATATGTAGAAGACAACGAAATCGAACGGGCGCAGGATATGGTAGTGAAAACCGTAGCCAACAAATCCAAATTTAAAGTATATATCATCCAGAACATCGACCGGCAAATCGATTTGGAAGACATCGCCTCTGCCCAAGGACTTAGCTACGAAGAACTCATCAAGGAAATGGAAGCCATCGTATTTTCCGGAACGAAACTCAATATTGATTATTATATCAATAAAATTCTGGACGAAGAGCAGCAAAAGGAAATATTTGATTATTTTATGGAAGCTCAAACCGACAATATTGCAGAAGCTTTCGACGAATTCGAAGGGGATTATTCCGAAGAAGATCTGCGCCTCATGCGCCTGAAATTCCATTCCAAACACGGGAATTAATCTACCTGAAGAACGCTCTTCTCTGGAATTATGAATAATGTATTAATCTGTTAAGGGAGTGTGAGTGTATAGAAAAGCAAGGAAACCATCAGATTGAAAAATATAAACGACAGGAGAAGGAATACTACATTATAATAGGCATATCACGAATGAGAAGAAATCGTTGATTTCCTCTCATTTTTAATCCAAGTAAAGTTAAGCAGTTTGCCTGTTTTTCTTTTCGGCCTTTTTAATTATCAGCATAGGTCTAAGTTAGACCTAAGGTTAGATTTTTTACATCTTTGTCCTTTCTATTTGTGGGATTTTTCCCTTTCAGCCCTCAGCCCTGTTTTGAGTTAACACTTAAAGATGCAAAACTAAATTAACTCCTTGCAAGTGATTTAAGAAGTTCGTTTTTTCCATACGGGCTTGAACAGTCAGTAATAACCGATTTTAAAGTTATTTCCTCTTAGCTTATATTAGTCCACACCGTTTCCGCCCCCAAAGGGGCAGATCGGTGTTTAAGTGTTCATCCTACAATATTATTTTCTGTACTTTTTCCCAACAGACGGAATCACCTCAGTTGTTTCCTGATTTCATTTACAATATAAGCCACATCTTCATCTGTAACGAAAGGTCCTGCAGGAATACAGAGACCTTTATTAAACAGTTTTTCAGCAGTACCGTCTATATAACAAGGATTATGGGCAAATACCGGTTGCAGATGCATCGGTTTCCACAACGGTCGTGTCTCTATCCCTTTTGCATCTAGAGCTACACGTAACTCTTCATAATCAAACCCGGTCGCAACTGGATCAATCAATATGGTGCATAACCAATAGTTAGCATCAAACTCCTTAGCCGGATTCGATTTTAAGGTAATCCCTTCTATATCCGCAAAAGCCTGCTCATATAATGCATGTACATGTCGGTGATGAGCTATATGCTTTTCCAACACTGTCATCTGACCGCAGCCGATACCTGCACAAATATTACTCATCCGGTAATTGTAACCGATATGTTCATGCTGATAATAGGGAAAAGGTTCCCGGGCTTGGGTAGCATAAAACAGCGTTTGCTTTTTAGCCGCTTCGTCAGGTACAATTAAAGCTCCCCCCCCAGAGGTTGTGATCATCTTATTACCATTAAAACTCAATGCCCCATATGTCCCAAAAGTTCCGCACTTCCGTCTTTTATACTCGGAACCCAGTGCCTCAGCTGCATCTTCCACTACAGGGATCTCGTACTTTTCCGCTATTGCACAAATTTCATCCATCTTAGCGGGCATGCCATACAAATGTACCGGAATAATTGCTTTCGGCTTTTTACCGGTCTTTACGATGCGGTCCTGAATTGCTTTTTCCAGAAGTATCGGACTCATATTCCAAGTAGTCTCCTCGCTATCCACAAATACCGGAATTGCCCCGACATAAGTCACCGGATTAGCCGATGCACAAAATGTAAAGCTCTGGCAAATGACCTCATCTCCAGGCTGTACCCCCAATTGAATCAATGCCAGATGAATAGCAGCTGTCCCCGCCGATAAGGCCACTATCCGTTTATTTTCTCCTACAAAACTCTCTAGCGCTTCCTCAAAGGCATTCACATTGGGACCCAAAGGAACCACCCAATTCGTTTCAAACGCCTCTTTGATAAAATCCTGTTCTTTGCCGCTCATATGAGCAAGGCAAAGGTAAATTCGTTTATCCATATTCTTCTTAAAATTAAAACTTCGAAATCCGCAAATAGAGCGAAACAAAAGACCGGAATTACAGCTCACTATTTATAGAAAAAATAGTCAGATGTTTTTAATCACTTTACATCTGTTTCCCACAGCTAACACATGATCCGGAATATTTTTAGAGACGACCGAACCGGCACCTATGACGCTCCATTTTCCTATTTTTACACCTGGAAGTACGATCGTTCCAGCTCCAATCCAACTCCCTTCAGCCACTTCCACCCCTCCGCATAAGGTGGAATGAGGGGAAACATGAACATAATCACCCACCCTGCATTCATGATCAATAGAAGTCCCTGTATTAATGATACAATGCCGGCCGATTTGAGCTTCTGACTGAATGATGGCACCTTGCATAACAACACTACCTTCTCCAACTAATCCATATTCCGAAACGATTGCAGAAGAATGAATAGCCCGTCCATATTCTACAGGCCATTTCTGAGCGATCTCATAACGTATCTGGTTTTTACCAATGCTAATAATTAAGGGTCCTTTAACAATATCCGGAGCCAATACCGGATATTCAAGCAGGCTTTTTATTTCAGGGTTATCATCATAAAGCCCCTCTATAACAATATGTCTAGACTTTAATATATCTATGATTACTTTAGCGTGCCCACTAGCTCCATATAAATACATATCCTATTCAATTATTGCCGTTAAACATTTCCATCGTCACGCTTGTTTTTGAACTAATTCCTTCACGCACAAAGACCTTCTTTACGGTTAGGAACAAAATTTTCATATCCAAGACAAACGACAGATGATCTACATACCACACGTCCAACTTGAACTTTTCTGTCCATGAAATGGCATTTCTTCCGTTCACCTGTGCCCAGCCTGTTATACCCGGACGTACTTCATGGCGGCGTGCCTGTTCCGGCGAGTACAGTGATAAATAGTGAGGCAGCAAAGGACGCGGACCTACCAGCGTCATTTCCCCTTTCAGAACATTAATAAGTTGTGGTAACTCATCCAGAGAAGTAGAACGGATGAAACGGCCTATCGGCGTTAAACGGTCAGCATCCGACAACAAATTTCCTGCCGCATCCCGTTCATCTGTCATCGTTTTGAACTTGATTAAATGAAACAACTTTCCCCCTTTTCCCGGACGCTTTTGTAGAAAAAAAATGCCGGTATTTTTATTCACATACCCCACCCCAATAACTATTACAAATAAAACAGGACTAGTACCAATCAACACAAAAATAGAAACGAAAAGATCAAACATACGTTTGAATAAATGACGATACATTTTATTAAACTATTTGATGATAAATATCAAAGATTGTACGAGCTGTATTTTTGACATCCAGCATTTTATGAACCAGCCGTTCACCACATTCTGACATTTTCACAAGATTATATTTACCTTCTAGCATGTCTATTAAGGTATGAGCCAAATAGTCGGGATCTTTAGGTGGAACTAATAAGCCGGTTTCCTTTTCGATAACAATATCGGTAAACCCACCTACCCGGGTGGCAACAGTGGGTACTCCTAAGGCCAATGATTCTGCTGCACCCCCTAAATTCTCACTCAATGAAGGATGTACGACACAATACATATCGGCATAGAGATCCGGTATATCCGACCGCATACCTAAAAAATAAATATGATCTGTCTTTCGTTGAGCATATCTCTTTACTTTTTGTTCATACGCTTCTCCATTTTTCCAAGGTCCACCTATACATATCCCATATACCTGAGGATATTTCTGACTAACCAATGCAATAGCATCGATAAAATCTTCATGCCCTTTCAACCCCCGGGTTTGTCCCAAATAATATTTAGGAGGATACATATAAGCAACCATTCCTATTAAAATTGTATCCTCGTTTAGATTCAATTCTTTATGAATCTTATTACAAACCTGGCTTTTCTCATACATTCTATCATTACCGTAATAAGATAAAAATAACCTGTCGTGCGAAATACCGTTTGAAGCATAACAATCATTTGTCCATTTACAACTTCCTACCCATATATCATTCTTCCGGGCCGTCCATAAATCTAATTTTCTAAAAAAAATATTCTCTAAATGTAAAGGTCCGGGTACCTGAAAAATACGAGGCCTTTTATCTGCACGTAAAGCCATACGCATAATAAACGTTGTCAAGACAAAATGGCTATGAATAATATCCGGATTTACTTCTTCTACAATTTGCCGTAATCTCTTACAAGATGTATACAAATGACTTAAACTATAGGAGATAGCATGCACAGTTATCCCAAACTCTTTATATTTTTCTATTAAAAGACCATCTGTGGGCAGTGCAACATGAACTTCTACACCTAATTTAACGAGCTCCCGCATTTGTTTTAGGGCCCAGGTTGCCCCGACAGAAGTCTTTACTAATTGCAACACTTTCATTACTTTACCCTATTAATTACATGTTGATAAAAAGCCATTCTCCGTTGTGACAAAATTTTATCGTGATAATTTTTTGCCTCATTCCAATTGCGAACAGCTTGTGAATTTAATAATGTAGTATCCGTCACAAATTCATAAATTTTTTCTGCTAATTCTTTTGAATTCCCTGGTGCAACCAATGCCACAGGTTCCAGTAATTCTGGAATACCTCCAACACGCGAACCAATACAAGGCAACCCACAAGCCATGGCTTCAATAAGAGCTCTAGGCAAACCTTCTGTTCTGGAAACCAATAAAAAAATATCTGAATTTCGTACAAATTCTAAAACTCGGGCAAAAGGCATATTCCCACAGAAATCAATCCGTTCCGCAACATTTAATTTCTCAGCCAAAACTTTCATTGCTTCCTTGTATTTTCCATCGCCCAACCAAGTAAGATGACAATCGAGCTTATATTTTTGTAGTTCAGCAATTGCCTCGATTACGACATCCGGAGCTTTATATAATTGCGCCAAAGAGCCGACAGAAACCAACTTACAGCATTTATCTACAACAATTTTAGGGGGAACAGAAGCAATGACCTCATCATCAATTTTCACATTAGAAGCAGCCACTTGAAATACTCCAGCGTCTGTAGGATATCTTTTTTGTAATGTCTGAGATGTTACATATAATGCAGCAGCACTTTTTTTCACAGTCAGTTTTAAAGCTTTAGTAAATACATATCGAAATACCGGACGCAAAGGATGCCGGATCGCTCCCGGAGCAAAAACATCCCAAGGATCCCCTACCACTTCTACCCCATAACGGATACCTCGTCTAAATAAAATATAGGCAGCTAAGGTTCCTAATATACCGGGAACCCTTAAAATATAGGCTTTATCTTTATCAAAAGCTCGCTTCATGAGCTCCCTGATTTGTTTTTGCTTTTTTAAGAAACCTGTCATACCTAAATAGTAAGGTAATGGCAAAAATGATACGCGACTCGATTCTGCCAATAACGTATCCTCAAATATCCTGTCCGGAGCTTCCAGAACACGGGCAACGACTGTAATCCTTTCAAAACAATGCAGATACCTTTCCCATAATTTGTTATTAAATGTATCTAAAGAATAAATCTTACCCTTTCCAGAACGAACAAAACGCGCTTCTGTAACAAAAATCAATTCCATACTATATGTGGTAATCAATGTGGATCAGAAAATTTTCCTACTCTTTTGAAAATCCCCCTTGTTATGACATAATATATCGGCAATGCATAATAAAAAAAGGCCCGAACAAACCCAATAAAAGAATTCCTGGTCATTTTCAGACAAAACCAAAACAAAATCAGAGAAAATATTAATAAAGCCGGATTTTCTTTAAACAACCGTGAATCGGTTTTAAAAATCTTACCTAAAAGAAAACCCAAAATCAACATGGCTACACTCCCCCCAATACCAAAATTTATATAAGCCTCAGCACACATCGAATACCCTGTTCCATAACTCAGCCCTAACTTATTAGTTAACCAGTTTCCCAGATTAGCTTCTAAACGAGCCGGATGCATATCCCAAAATCCCAAATTCGGAATCAAACTCATAAAAGAATAAAAATAAGAACGTCCATACCGATAATCTTCACGCGAAGGAACGATCTCTTTCGTCTTAATCAGGCAAAACATGGAACTCCCCATCTCTGCAATAGTTTCTGTAACTCCATTTTCAATACCACTATCTTTTTGAAAATAAACCTTTACACTTCTTTTGGATTCTGAACGGGAATGAGAAATAGCCGTCAATAAGGTTAAAAACAAGACAGAGAATACCACCAAAACAATACCGCCCTTTAGAGAAATTCGTTTTACGCCATAATGGTAAAGAAGAATCAATAAAGCGAATAATATTACAGCATAGGTTCTTCCACCTGTTAACAAAATGGCAACAATATTAAATAAACAGAGTCCAAAGATGAAATACCTCATTTTTGGATTCAGTCTATAGCCAACAAACAGACAAATCAAAGAAGGTACAAAGTAATCACCTATATACTTATCGATTTGCGAGATCCCAACTTCTTCTACTCTTTCATAGAGGGCCCCATATCCGTACATCATAGAAAAAATCATATCCTGTATGATTCTCGAAAAATAAGGTATAATCGAAACAATAAATAATACCCACCCTACTCTTCGAATCCGCTTCGTATAATCAATGGGGAGAGAAGAATAGGTACTTTCCTCAAGTCGGGAGACAGAAAGAATAGCTCCTATATGAAAACAGGAAAGCATAACCAGCGTTAAAACCTGACTATCAAAAATTTCCTTAAATGTAATCCCCTGAAAACCGATTAAATCTCTTCTTTCAGAAACAATATTAAAAACATAAAGTAAAGATTGCCCAAAAGAGAAAGTATATAAAGCAACCAGAAAGAACAAATAGGGATTTATTAATTCTTTTCCCAAATATTTCCAGGACCATATACTGAAAAGTAATTGTATAAATCCTAAAATACCCATCACCCTTAAATCATTATATTCCGGATGAGACACTATTTGGGAGTAAAAAACTACTATTACAATCAATAAAACAAGAAAAAAGATACATTTACATTTCTTCATTTTCAATCCAGGTATATCTTTTCTAATTTTTTCGTTACAGTATCACAACTAAATCCTTTCTTCTGTATCAGTTCCGTATTATCCTTTCTTTTTCTACCTTCTAACTTTTTATCAATCTCTCTCGCCCAGTCTGATGCTGATAAGCTAAGTGAAAGAAAAGTTGTATCATCTGAAATTTTAGCCATACTAGAAATGGTATCCGAACAAATCACCTGTAAATCAGAAGCTTGAGCTTCTACCAATGCTACGGGAAGCCCTTCAAATAAGGAAGGAAATACCATACAATCAAAGCCTTGTATCAACCTATGAACATCCTTCCGAATACCTAAAAAGGTAACAGAATCTTCTATTTTCAAAGATTCTATCTTTTCTTGCAACTGGGATTTCAATGGCCCATCTCCTATCATAAAAAGTTTATAGTGTGGGTTTATGGTTTTCAATTGCAAAAAAATATCAATGAGAAAGCTTTGATTTTTCACTTTTGTCAGGCTTCCCACATGACAAATTGCAATTTCATCCCTCTCAATTCCCAATTGCTTTCGTATTTCACCTCGTTTTTTTTCATCATAGGCAAAATCCTTCATTAGAATACCGTTATTTATCACTTCCGACTTCGCAAACCGTCCCGTGTAGTCAAACATCCAATGTTGAGCCTTATCAGAACAGGCAAAATAATGAGTCGCAATTTTTTTTAACCGAAGCTTATTAAAAATATGCAGTACATAATGCAATTTACTACCTTTTATACTAGTACTATGAGCATGTATAATACGCGTTCTTATATGATATCTTTTTGCAGCAACTAATACATACACTGAGGACAGAGAAGCTGCATGCAAATGTACAGCTTGAAATTCCTCCCTATGTTCTGTAAAAAAACGATCTATATTTGTTTTATACGCTTTTATGCCCCGGTTTCTGGGTGGAATAAAATAAATATGTCCTCCTAATTCCCCTATTTCCTGTGCGTATTTATTTTCCTCATCATTAACTAAAAAATCGAATTGTACACGGTTACGATCTATTACCCGATAAGTATTCATAATAAAAGATTCTATTCCCCCCATATTCATTGCCCCCAACACATGCAATACTCTAATCATATTTAAACATTATTTTATAAGCGATTTCAATCAATTTATACATTCTCATCCGAATGTATAGCTTTTGCAAGGTATTGCTGAGAAGCTAAAAGATATTTAGTAAGGACTGGTCTGAGTAGGTTATAATCAATAGGACTGTCAATTATCAAATTTTTATCTTTTGTATACCTCTCCGATAACCCTATCAATTTCAGTAAGGAATCAATACGAGTATTCGGCTTCGCCTCTTTTCCATACACCACAAATTCTTTACGGAAAAGAATAGAAAAACATGTTCCATGAAAAGAATTGGTTACTACAAAAGAGGAATGCTGAATCAAACTTACAAAATCTTGCGGACTAGCATTATTCACATAATAATCCGTTTTCTTTACTCCTCTTTTACTTTTTCCTATTATGACAACATTTAAATTTTTCTCCCTGGCAATTTCTCTTGCTGCATGAAAAAGAAAAGCAGGATCAGCTAGTGACATGGGATAGACCAAAAGATAACTGCCGAATTTTTTGTATTTAACACTCTTACTTGAAAAAACAATCCATTTGTCCTGGGAAATTAAAAATACCGGATCCATCACTTGTACGCACTCGAAACCTGCCTTTTTCACAATTTCAACTCCAGTAGTTTCCCGAACAGACAGAAATAAAAAATCATGAATTTGATTTTGTAAAAATTCCATCTGTTCTCTGCTCAGGACTTCTTCTCCAAAACTAGCAGCATATGCCACTTTCTTTCCCTTCTTAACAAAGCTTAAATACATAGCCACATCTTTCCCTGTCGGTTTTGTAGGACACCATATCTGATCGCTTCCGCATATAAACAGGTCAGCTTTAAGTTGGGCCTCTTCCAATTCCCGGACAGAATGATATTCTTTTGTTGTCTGAATATATTTTCTAAGAAAACCTTTAAATATCCGGTGATCGACAAACCTCTGAGGTACTTTGTAGAGCATATACAAACATTGGAGCATCCAATTTTTATTGGCAAATGAACCGACAGTTCTATAACTCACATTCCTACTAAAATAAGGGGGATTATAATCAATAACTTTTACTTCCTGCTTCAAAGAGATAAGATAAGTTTGTAAGGCATAAGTTTGCAAGGCAGCTCCCAAATTATATGCCCTGCTACAAGTAATTATTTTAATTTTCATTGTTTCATTTTTCGCTTTATCCGGCACCACATCAAAAAAGGATGCAATACATAATACTTTATCGCTTTTATCCGATTCCACTTATTTGCCAAGTAAATAACCTTTTTCAGATCTGTTCCCTCCTGCTTTAACAAAACCATTGCTTTGCGACGTAAAAGAGGAGTACTGAGATTCTTTTTTAATTGCCCTTCTGTTACTACGGCTAAAGTTTGGGAATCAATGACACAATTCTTTAAACCCGCTACAATTTCTTGTCCTTTCGCCGTAAATGTTAATAAAGCATTTACACCCTCCTCATTTTCCTGATAAGTTTTACCCCATAAATCGCCGATACGAATATCTGCAGCAGAAGATAGGTATTTATATTTACATTTTTCATAACAAGCTCTCCCTAAGCAAATATTACTCAAGAATAACGTATAAAAATGATCTTTCTGAACTTCCTCCGCAATATACCCTTTTCTCTCCCCTTGAATACAGATCCGATAACTTTCCGTCCATTTTATTCTTTTTTGATCTTCTCCTCCATTTTGAACATCAAAACCTTCTGTGGTTTTATTCCTCCAAGAGACATATTGTATTTTACCTGTTTTCTTTTCTATCTCTTTCAGATACTTAGTCCACACATGTATACTAGGGACCCCATGACAAAAAAAATCCAGTAATACAAAGTGATCTTCTACGCTAAATTTTTTTATATAACAACGGAATGAATCTATCTGACAGGGAGTACCCGTTACAAAATATCTTTCTTTCCGGTTAATTGCTTGAAAAGCCTCCAATGTATAACTCTGGATATATTTGGAACCTATAGATTGGATATATTCCTGAGGGGTAGTTGCTATAAAATGTTCTGCCCGTTGCATTTGAACGTTATATCTGACTCCGCATGCTTTGTATCCCTGCTCCAAAAGCTGTCTTCCAAGCTCATAGGCAATTCCGCCCGAAGAACATTTTTGCCGAATTTCTTTCTGTTTACTCCATGCAGCATAACTTTTTACTTCGTTTTGATTACCTGAACGTTCCTGATGCACATATGCACAACATTCCACACAAAGCCCACAGTGGGAACAAATGTTTTGATCCGTAATAAACGGTTCATAGAAGCCATCAGCATTCAGCCGAAGCTTTATAATTCGTTTACCACATACTGCACCACAAACCCCACAACCATAACAATTCTCAATAGACGAGATATTTTTCATCGTTTCAATAATTTCCGAACCAACACTTTTACAAAGTCCGTCTCCGATTTGGTAAGCCCTATAAAATACACAATACTTACCGTAGAAAATAAAGACACAATAATTCCTAAGATTATACCCCAAGGCTTGTCTGTTATATAAACTAAACACCAAGGAATTGGAATAACTAAAAAGGTTACTATAAATATTACAAATACAACCTTTTTTAAATAATCAACCGGAGAAAAATCCATCACTCGTTTCAAATACACAAAACGAAACAGATAGGCTACTATATTTAATAGAAAACGTATTAACCAAACAGAATAAGGAGACAGACCTGCTCTCAAACACAGGTAAGAAAAAGGAAGGTTTAAGAGAATCAGAATTGACATGAAAATTTGATAATTTCTGATTTTACCAGTAGCCTGTACTGAAATCCATAAAGGTGCAGATGCCGCATCAAACAATAAATAAAGAATTATCAAGCGACAGAAACCTGCAGAATATTCTGGTACAGTCCCCAACCAAAACTGTAAAATAGGTTCACAATAAGCAAATACAGGAACAGATAAAATTAAAAAAAGAAAATAAGAAAATTTGGAAGATTTAAATACCAGGTTTATTAACTCGTATCTCTTTTCTGCTGCATAAAGCTGAACGATTTGCGGCTGATAAGCGACACTAAAATTAGAAATAAAACGATAGATAGCCGAACTTACCTGATTCGCAATCCCTACAGAAGCATTTATTGCGACCCCGTAAAATATATTCAATAACATATTTATTCCTTGTTGAGCTCCTACATTAGCTAAACTACCCAATAAACTCCAACCGGAAAAACTTGTAATTTTTTTTAAAGAACTTTTTTCCCAGGTAAATTGAAAACGAATCGTTGTAAATTTAAAACGACAAAAGAAATAAGATATAAAATAAATAATCCAAGCAACAACAAATAACAGACCGGCATATATAATCAACTGATCAAACTCTGAAACAACTAAAATATAGACAATGGACAATTGCAAAATTACTTCAACAATACTCAAATAAGCATAAAAAGCCATCCGCTCATACGCAATAATAGCAGCCTGGTAAGGCACTCTAAGAATATTAATACAAAAAGTAAAGACAGAAAATTGATATACCCAATTTGCTGCCGTAAGCCTTTCCGCCGGAATATTCAATTTTACATTTAAAAACCACAATCCGATTGTTTCAGCAAGTAAAATAATCAGCAATATCAAAAAGAAATGGATGATTAAACTAGTACTGAATATTTTTTGTACATTACATTCCTCTCCTTTTCCTATCTCATAATTCAAAAAACGTTGGGTTGAAACGGCCATTGCCGAATTCAAAAAAGAAAACATGACCACTATGCCTCCCACTAAATTGTATATTCCGAAATCTTCCACCCCCAATAGATGCAATACAATTCTAGAAGTATATAACGTAATGGCCATCATTACCAACATACGTATGTACAACAGAAGTGTGTTTTTAGCTATTCGCTTAGTAGAAGAAGCTAGGGACATAAAAGTGAAAGTAATTATAAACGTCCATCTATAATTGCAGGGTCATAGATCCCTTTTACATCATAAATTACGTAATTATCTAACAATAAAGAATTTAT
>OJNR01001131.1_pt1 | contig 14080 bp, 10 predicted proteins | sample 1597901 | NCBI WGS metagenome assembly OJNR01 (sample SAMN01915223, study PRJEB22387) | human gut metagenome | isolation source: stool | host: Homo sapiens | place: USA | reverse complement strand
AAGGGTTCTGCTGCCTTATGCAAGAAATAAAAAATGGAATTGATAGAACCCACCTAAAAAGGAATTTTGGTATCCCGATACCCCGGGAGAAAAGAAAGAATATACAAATGCGAGACGGTTTTAAGACAATTTAATGTATCGTAGCGCAGTATTGGCCTTTATTTTTGTTTTATCTTTATACGAGAAATTCGTGTAGAAAATATAGAATAGAAACTAAAACAAAAAGAACTATGAAAATGAAGTGTTTATATGTGGCTGTGGCTGCTGCCGTGCTTTCGTTGGCTGCGTGCCGCTCCTCAAAAGATGCCGTGTCGGTAAACGATCTCGACGGCGAATGGAATGTAGTGGAGATTCAAGGCCAGGCCGTGCAGGCCGAGTCGCAACCCTTTATCGGGTTTGATGCCCAAGACGGACGGGTATATGGTTATACCGGTTGCAACCGGCTGATGGGTGCTTTGACCCTCTCGAAACCCAATAAAATCGAATTGGGGCAGATGGCCTCTACCCTCATGGCTTGTCCCGATATGGAGACCGAGCGGCTCATGTTCAATGCGTTGGCCTCGGTGAAAAGCCTCAAGTGCTCGGGCAAGACGTTGGTGCTGTATGGAGCGGACAAAGAGCCGGTGATGCTGTTGCAGAAGCGTTTCGAAGTCGTGCCCCTGTCGAGCCTGAAAGGCGACTGGCGTGTGGTGAGCCTCTACGGAGCCGCTTTGCCCGAAGGCATGGAAACCGTGCCAGCACTCAACTTCGACGTGACAGCCAATCGGGTAACCGGCAATTCGGGTTGTAACCGGCTTTCGGGTGCGATTAACCACGACGGGGCCGACGAGAACTCCATCTCGTTTGGCAACGTGGCCTCTACCCGTATGGCCTGCCCCGACATGGATACCGAGAATCAGGTACTCTCGGCCCTCAACAGCGTGCGTTCCTACGGTCTGCTCGACAACGGCCGTCTGGCACTCATGAGCGAGGGTGGCACGATTGTGCTCGAGTTGGAACGGAGCAAATAAACTGTTCCAGATATACAGGTGAGACCGAGGGGCCGCCTTCCCGCCATGCGGGAGGGTAGCCCCTCGGTTGTTTTTGTGCTCTGGGAGGTATGGATTTTTGCGCCTCCGGAGTGTGCTTTCCGCAGATTTTCCTTACATTTGTATGGGTGTCGGGCCCCTTCCCGGCATCGACCTGATACACATGAAATACTAAAAACAAGAACCGATGAAAAAATGGATTGCAACGCTTGCATGCTTCTGCCTGCTGTCTGTGTCGGCGCAGGCCCAGAAGTATGTACCTACCCCCGAGAATCTTCAGAACAGGAAAGAGTTTGCCGAGAGCCGGCTGGGTATCTTTATCCACTGGGGCCTGTACAGCACCTTTGCACAGGGTGAGTGGTATATGAACAATGCCAGTGTCGACGCCCGCGAATATGCCAAGGCCATGAACGGCTTTTATCCCCACCGTTTCGATGCCCGCCAGTGGGTGTCGGCCTTCAAGGCTGCGGGGGCGAAATACATCTGTTTCACCACCCGGCATCACGAGGGCTTCTCCATGTGGGATACCCGGTGGTCGGACTATAACATCATGAATACGCCCTACGGCAAAGACATCGTGCGGCAGCTGGCCGAGGAGTGTCACCGCCAGGGCATCAAGCTGCACCTCTATTACTCGCACATCGACTGGACCCGCGAGGACTATCCCGCAGGCCGTACGGGCCGGGGGACCAAGCGGCTCGACCGCGCCGACTGGCCGGCATACTATCGCTTCATGAACAACCAGTTGACCGAGTTGCTCACCAACTACGGCGAGATCGGGGCCATCTGGTTCGACGGCTGGTGGGACCACGACGTGGATTCCGTCCCCTTCAACTGGGAGCTGGAGGAGCAGTATAAGCTCATTCACGACCTGCAACCCGGCTGCCTGGTGGGCAACAACCACCATCAGACTCCCTTCGAGGGCGAGGACATCCAGATTTTCGAGCGCGATGTGCCGGGCGAGAACAAAGCCGGACTTTCGGGACAGGACATCAGCGCCTTGCCGCTCGAGACCTGCCAGACCATGAACCACTCGTGGGGGTACCGGGTGACCGACCAGGAGTATAAATCGACTCGGGAGCTTATCCAGCTGTTGGTGCGCACCTCGGGCAAAGGGGCCAACCTGCTGCTCAACGTCGGCCCGCAACCCGACGGCACCTTGCCCGAGGCTGCCTTGACCCGCCTGGCCGAGATGGGCAAGTGGCTCGATCGCTACGGCGAGTCGATCTATGCCACCGTGGCCGGCGGCTATCGCGAGGGCGACAACCTCATCACGACCCGCAACGGCAACGTGCTCTATGTGCATATTCTGAATACCGACATCGAGCAGGTGAAGATGCCGGTTGCGCAGAAGGTGAAGAGTGTCGAGGTGCTGGGCGAGGGTACCCGCATCGACTACAAATATAAGAAGGGGGTGCTCGACTTCGGGGTAGAGATTCCCGACGACTGCATCGACTATGTGGTGAAGGTGACGCTCAAATAGTCATCGGACTTTGCAATAATAAAACGCAGCAATAAAACGCAGGGCTTCGCTCCCATTCGAGGGGAGCAAAGCCCTGTGGCTTTTTTTCGGGAGAGACAGGCTTATTTCCAAGCCGTGGCCTGCTCGGTAATTATACCGTCGTTCAACGTGCATTGGTCGAGGCTACCCTCTTTGACCTGGATGCAGAGGTAGAGCATGCTGCCGGCCGAGGTGCAGCGCAGCGAGCGGTTGCAGTGGGTGGCTACACGCACGATAGAGCCCTCGGCAATGGGGAAGGCGGTGTCGTCGACCTGGAAGTCGCCCGAGCCCCGCAGAATCAGATAGACCTCTTCGTTCTGCTTGTGGCTGTGGAAGAAGGGTGCGGCTTCGCCCGGGTTCAAGGTGCTGAACGAGATTTCGCAACCGGTGGTGCCTGCACAATCTTTTACAAACTGTTTGCCGGCAAAGGCGCTCAGGTCGCCTACCGTGGCGTGGGTGAATTTTTCACCCTCATTGACTTTACGAATTGTTTCCATTTTCTTATCGATTAAGTTGGTTTATGATTGGTTACTAAAAATAACTTTATTATTTTTGTAGTGCGAAGATGCTCTTTTCCCGGCTCCCTTGCAAGAAGGCACAGCGAGATAGGTAAGTTACACCGAGGTAACGAATGCAGAAAATCAGGAATATACAAAATGTTAAATAAGATGAAAACTTTTCTTCATACCGGAGTTTGTCCCGTGCGCGATATTTTGAGCCGGCTGGGCAGCAAATGGTCGGTGCTGGTGCTCGAGACCTTGCACGAAAACGGCACCATGCGCTTCAACGACATACAGCGCTCGTTGGGCGACATCTCGCAACGCATGCTCACTGTCACGCTGCGGTCGCTCGAGGAGGATGGCATGCTCACCCGCCGGGTCTATGCCGAGATACCGCCGCGGGTCGAGTATACCCTCACCGAACGGGGGCAGAGCTTCATGCCGGTGCTCGGCGAGCTGGTGCGCTGGGCCTTCGAGCACTCGGGCGACATCATGGCTTCGCGGGAGGCAATGCGCTCCGGGGAGTCGTAGTGTTACCCTTTTTGTTTCTAATCGCTCTGTTTGACAGATAGATATACATCTGTTGAAACATTTTTGATAAATGCAGGTTATCGAAATGTAACAGATGTTATATGCTCATTCACGTCGTTGTCTCATCTTCGTAGCCCCATGCCCATACCTTTGCGGCGGAAAGAAAAAAGATAAGAAAGTATGGGTAAAAACAGATTATTAGCGATTGTTTTAGGATTCATTTTTACACTTCGGGTGTTGGGCGCTCCGGCTACCGGCTCGATTACGGGAACCGTACAGGACAAGAAGAGCGGCGAGACCATCATCGGAGCCACCATCCAGGTCGAGAATACCTCGATAGCTGCGGCTACCGATATAGACGGGAACTTCGCGTTGAAGAGCGTGCCGGCCGGCAAACAGGTGATTGTCTGCCGCTATCTCTCGTACAAGACGGCCCGGATACCGGTCGAGGTAGTTGCCGGACAGAGTGCTGCTCCGCTGGTAATCGAGCTCGAAGAGGACGGGGTTGCCCTGCAAGAGGTGGTGGTCTCGACCTACCGGCGCAACGACACCGAGACGTCGCTCATCGAGGGAATGAAGGCCCAGGTGCAGGTGGCGAGCGGTATCTCGTCGCAGCAGATAGCCAAGACGCTCGACCGCGATGCCTCCGAGGTGGTGAAGCGCGTGCCGGGTATCTCGATTCTCGACGACCGCTTTGTGGTGGTGCGGGGATTGGCCCAACGCTACAACAACGTGTGGATCAACGGCAACACGGCTCCGAGTCTGGAGTCGGACAGCCGGGTCTTCTCGTTCGACATGCTGCCCAGTTCGCAAATCGAAAATATGATTATCTATAAGTCGCCGGCTCCCGAAATTCCGGCCGACTTTGCCGGCGGTTTCATACGCATCACTACCAAGAGCCTGCCGCTGCGCAACTCGGTGCAGGTGAACTACACCACCGGGTTCAACACCAGCACGCAGTTTACCGACACCCGGCTCAACCCCGGCAGCTCGACCGACTGGCTGGGCTTCGACTTGAGCAAACGCCCCCTCTCGAGCAGCATGCCTTCGCACATGGATGTGGCCGGCAGCAACCCCGACGAGGTGACACGGCTGACCCGTTCGTTCAACTCCGACTGGCGGGTGAAGAGCTACATTCCCATGCCCGACCAGCGGCTGTCGCTCACCGTCAACCGGCGGTTCGACACCGAAGGGGGCACCGAGATAGGCATGACCACCTTCATCAATTACAGCAACACCTACAAGACGATACAGGATATTGTCAACGCCCGGTTCGGCGTCTACTCGTCGGAGGCCGACAAGCCGGTCTACCTTGACGACTATATCGACAACCAATACTCCAACGACGTGCGGGTAGGGGCCATGCACAACTGGTCGTTTGTCTTCAGCGACCGCAACAAAATCGAGTTCCGCAACCTCTTCAACATGCTGGGTAAAAACCGCCTGACCGAACGTACCGGCGAGCGCAACATCAGCAGCCCCTTCTACCGCGAAGAGACCGAGATGCTCTACCAGTCGCGCCTCACCTACCTGGGGCAGCTGGCCGGCAACCACTTCCTCGACGAGCACAAGCTGCACTCCCTGTCGTGGAACGTAGGTTACAGCTACGCCTACAAAACCGAGCCCGACCGACGCATCATCGTCAACCAGGCCGGTATGAGCGAGGGCGCCGACGTGTCGCAACTGAAGGTGGGCAACGAGGAGATCTCGCGCTACTTCCAGTCGCTCAGCGACCACCTCTTCTCGGGGAGTGTCGATTACAAGGGCTCTGTCAATTTGGGTTCCATCCGCTCGACCGTCAAGGGCGGCCTGATGGGCGAATACCGCACCCGCAGCTATACCCCCCGCGAGTTTGTCTACCGCTACGACAACCTCACCGTGGCCGAGCGTCAGGAGTACCTCTACCTGCCTTACGAAGAGATGATGAGCGATGCCTGGCTGAGTGCCGACAAGGTCTACATCGACGAAATCACCCAGAAGACCAACGCCTACGATGCCACCAACCTCTACGGTGCCGGCTACGGAGCCATCGAGCTGCCGCTGGGCCAATTCAACATCTACGCCGGGTTGCGCCTCGAGTATAACCGGCTGCGCCTCACCCGCGACAAGTCGATGTCGGCCTCGCAGACCCTGCTGACCAGCCGCGACTACGTCGACCTCGACCTGTTGCCCTCGGTCAACGCCACCTACAACTTCAACGAGCAGCACCTGTTGCGGCTCGCCTACGGCCGCTCGCTCAACCGGGCCGAGTTCCGCGAGGTGTCGCCGGCCGTCTACTACGACTTCGACCTCTTCAACGAAATCGGCGGTAACGAAAATCTGAAGACCTGCAAGATCGACAACCTCGATTTCCGCTACGAGTTCTATCCCGCCCGGGGCGAGATGGTGAGTGTGGGGCTCTTCTACAAACATTTCGAGAACCCCATCGAATGGACCTTCATCGACATGGGCGGTACCCTGCGCTACAACTACGAGAATGCCCTCTCGGCCCAGAGTCTGGGTGCCGAGGTAGAGATACGCAAGAGTCTCGACTTCATCGGGATGCGCAACTTCAGCCTGCTGTTCAACGCCACGCTCATCAAGAGCAATGTGCGGTTCGACGAGTCGGGCATCATCAAGACCGAAGACCGCCCCATGCAGGGCCAGTCGCCCTACATCATCAACGCCGGGTTGTACTACCAGAACGAGAAGTGGGGCCTGATGTCGTCGCTCCTTTACAACCGCCTGGGCAAGCGCATTATCGGTATCGGCAAGTCGAACAGCACCACCCACGACGTGAGCGTGAACATACCCGATACCTACGAGATGCCCCGCAACAGCCTCGACTTCACCATCTCCAAAAAGCTGGGTAAGCTCATCGAGCTGAAGGCCGGCGTGAAGGATATACTGGCCGAGAAGGTGGTCTACAAGCAGTTCCCGCAGTTCTACGATGCCGCCGGTCAGTTGCAGGAGCGCGAGCAGGTGACGAAATCGTATCGTCCGGGCCGTGCGGTGAGTGTGGGTATCACCTTCAATTTCTAATCTCGAAAAAAGATAACTTTTCTATCATACTAACCAAAAAGAAAATCAAATGAAAAAGCTATTCAAAACGATTGCCTTCGTATGTTTGGCAGCCATGACCGTAGTAAGTTGTGATGAGAATAACGACGAACCCGTTGTTCCGGCCGGTTCGAGCTACGACCTGGGCGATGGTTCCGATGCCTATGAGATTTCGTCGGACATGACTTTGACCTATCCCAATACCTATAACCTGCGCGGTTTCGTATATGTAACCGAGGGGGCTACCCTCACCATCGAGCCGGGTGTGGTTATCAAGGGTGAGAAAGAATCCAAGGCTACCCTGATTGTAGAGCGGGGCGGCAAACTCATTGCCGAGGGCACGAAAGAGCGTCCTATCGTCTTCACGTCGGCTCAGGCTCCGGGCAGCCGTAAACCGGGCGACTGGGGCGGTATCATCCTCTTGGGTAAAGCCAAGAACAACAAGGGCGAGCAGACCATCGAGGGCGGCGTACGCAGCAAACACGGCGGTAACGACGATGCCGACAACTCGGGTGTGCTGAAGTATGTACGTTGCGAGTTTGCCGGTATCGAATATTCGGTCGACAACGAAATCAACGCCATCACCTTCGGGTCGGTCGGCAGCGGTACGACGGTCGATTATGTACAGGTTTCCTACTCGGGCGATGACTCTTACGAGTGGTTCGGCGGTGACGTCAACTGCAAGCACCTGGTAGCTCTGGGTACCTGGGACGACGACTTCGATACCGACAACGGTTTCTCGGGCCGTCTGCAGTTCCTGGCAGCCGTACGCGACCCGAAAATCGGTGACAAGTCGGCCTCCAACGGTTTCGAATCGGACAACTGCAGCGACGCCGCTACCATCGAGCCTTACACCTCGTGCGTATTCTCCAACGTCTCGATGTTCGGTCCCGTGGTTGATCCGAACAATTACACCGACGAAGCCGGCGTGAACGGCAGCAATACCGACGCCCACTTCCAGGCTGCCATGCACCTGCGCCGCAACACCCAGTTGAGAGTGTTCAACTCGGTATTTGCCGGATTCCCCCTCGGTCTCATCATCGAGAACGACAAGAACTCCACGACGCAAGACTTTGCTACGGCCGGGAAACTGGTGGTAGAGAACTGCCTCTTTGCCGGTATGGTCAAGAACTTCCAGGATGCCCAATACTGGGAGAACAACACGCCCTACAGCCCCACCGACAACGGTGCTTTTGCCGACAGCTACTTCAACCGGGCCGACGGCAAGAACCACGCCTATGCCGCTATCGCCGACCTCAAGTTGCAGGGCAATCCCCAAAGCCTCACGGGCTTCAACCTGATTCCTTCGCAGGAGAGCCCGCTGGTAAGCCAGGCTGCCGACTGGAGCAACCCGCTGGTAGCTTCGGGATTCGAGCAGGTTTCGTACATCGGTGCCTTCTCGCCCAGCGAAACGGCCGACAACAACTGGATGACCGGCTGGACCAACATGGATCCCCAGAACACAGTCTATTGATACAACACAATCTGATTTAACTGAACACAATCTAATACGGTCGGGCCTGTGCCCCGGGCTCGACACTTGAAGGGTTAGCAATAACCGGGAACATAAAGGGTTCTATCGTCGCTCTCTCGGAGGGCAGGATAGAGCCCTTTTTCGTGTACCGTCTGTCCGGAGGGGGCTTGTCGGGAGCAGGGAGAAACGGCTCCCGGACGTATATCTATACGGCGAGGGGGATAGACCGGTGGTTCGGCCTATCCCCCTCGTGGTATGGAGTGAGAACTTTCGCTATTTCAAGTAGGGTTGCAATACCTCTTTCCACACCAGATAGGCATCGCCCAGCAGGTGCAGCCCGTCGTTGGTGTAGGCGGGGTCGAGGTCGTTCGAGCCGGGGGCCGTGAGGTGCGAATAGAGGTCGATATAGGTGCACTGCTCGGCGGCGGCCAGTTGCTCGAGCCGCTGGTTTATCTCGACGATCTGCGGCTCCTTGCCCGCGAGTTTGCGGTACTGCCCGAACGAGTTGTTGATGGGCAGCATACTCTGTATGTAGAGCTGCGTGGCGGGGCTGTCGTGGCGTATCTTGCGCACGATTTGGGCGATGTTGCCCACGATGCTGTCGGTCGAGAGGTCGTGCGACACGTCGTTGATGCCGATCATCAGGAAAATCTTGGCCGGTTTCCCCTGCACGATGGGCTCGAGGCGGTCGTAGACCCCCATGGCCACGTCGGAACTGATGCCCCGGTTCTTGACGTTGGGGTTGTCGAGCAGTTCGTGCCACTCGCAGCCGTTGGTGATGCTGTTGCCCAGGAAGATGATGTCGTCGCTGTCGACCGGCAGCTTCTCGAAGAGCGTGGCCCGCTGGTAGTAGAAGAGGTTGTAGTGGTAGACCTCTTGAGCCGACAGGGCTGTGGCCCCTGCGAGCGACAGCAGCAGAAGGACGGGAATCTTTTTCATAGGACTCGGCTCCTTTTATTTGTCGGGATTTTCGGCGTGATAGGCATCGACGGCTTTCTTGACCGAGCCGTGCAGGAGCAGCAGCCGTTTGGCGTGCTCGTAGTCCATGCCCAGCTCTTCGGATACCATGCGGGTACCGCGGTCTACCAGCTTCTGGTTCGAGAGCTGCATGTTGACCATGCGGTTGCCTTTGACCCGACCCAACTGAATCATCACCGAGGTGGTAATCATGTTGAGAATCATCTTTTGTCCCGTGCCCGATTTCATGCGCGAGCTGCCGGTTACATATTCGGGACCCACGATCATCTCGATAGGCACATCGGCCTCGTGCGAGATGGGCGAGTCGGGGTTGCTCGAGATGGAGCCGGTGAGGATGCCGTGCTCGCGGGCGGCCCGCAGGGCCCCGATGACGTAGGGGGTAGTACCCGAAGCGGCGATGCCGATGACGGTATCTTTGGTGTTGATGTGGTGTTCCTGCAACTCTTCCCAGCCGCGGTTCATGTCGTCCTCGGCATTCTCGACCGGGTTGCGCAGGGCGATGTCGCCGCCGGCAATGAGTCCGATGACCAGCGTGGGCGGCATGCCGAACGTGGGGGGAATCTCCGAAGCGTCGAGCACACCCAGCCGTCCGCTGGTGCCGGCGCCCATGTAGAAGATGCGGCCGCCCTGTTTCATGCGGGGCACGATTTGGGTGACGAGTTTCTCGATTTGGGGGATGGCCTTTTGTACGGCCAGGGCTACCTTCTGGTCTTCGGTATTGATCTCTTCCAGAATCTCACGAACCGATTTTTTTTCGAGGTTGTCGTATAGAGACGGTTGCTCGGTGATTTTCACGAATGCCATAGCGATTGCGTTTTATAGGGTTGAATGATATTCTACAAGTCCGTCCATGGGGCTTTTGATAATGGTGCCCAGCTCGATTTGCAGGGCGTTGGCGGCCTCTTCGAGCACCTCCTTGTAGTAGTAGGCGATGGAGCCGATGAAGTGCACCTTCACGTTTTTGTAGTCGTACTGCATGACGTTGCGGGTGAAGAAGTTCTTGAAGCCGTTGAGCACGATGCGGTGTATGCAGGGCTCCTCGATATTCTCGATGAGGAAGGGCGAAACCGAGGCCAGGAACCGGTTGGGGAAGGGTTTCTTGTAGACCCGGTCGAGAATCTCCTTGGGGGTAAGGTCGAAGCGTTTGAAAAACTTCTCCTTCAACTCGGGGGTAAGCTGGTTCTTGAGGCAGTCGCCCACCAGCAGCTTGCCCAGTACGGCGCCGCTGCCTTCGTCGCCCAGGATGTAGCCCAGAGGCGATATGTTGTCGACAATCTCTTTGCCGTCGTAGTAGCACGAGTTCGAGCCGGTGCCCATGATGCAGGCGATGCCCGGCTTGTGGCCGCACAGGCTGCGGGCGGCGGCCAGCAGGTCGCTGCCTATCTCGATGTGCGCGTCGGGTATGTGGCGGGCGATGGCCTGCTCGACAATGGCATTCTTCTCGGGGAAGGCACAGCCTGCACCGTAGAAGTAGACGGCATCGATTTTCAAGCCCTCGAGGTGAGGCATGAGTTTGTCTTTGACTACGAGGCTAATCTCCTCCTCGGTCTGGAAAAACGGGTTGGTACCCTCGGTAGTAATTCGTTTGACGGGAGCTCCCTGGTTTACTACACACCAGTCGGTTTTGGTTGAACCGCTATCTGCTATAATAATCATATCTTTATATATATTTTCTTTTTATACAAAACATATCCTACGAGCCAGTTTACCCCGATGAAGAGCAGGGCGAAGATGAGCGAGGCGAAGGTCTCGTCGCCAAACAGGGGTACGAGCCACTCGTTGTAGATGACCCCCTTCAGCGTCATGGCCGTGCCGCCGTAGGTGACGTAGATGTTGCCCAGGAGGATGCTCAGCACGCCGCCCAGCACATACATGAACAGGGGGTTGATGCCGAAGGCTTCGAAGAAGCGGCTCCACCTTTTGTAGCCTTTGATGTCGATAATCCAGATGAGCAGGGCCAGCGCACTGGCGGCGAGCCCGCAGGTGGTGAGGGCGAAGGTGGGCGACCATATCTTTTTGCTGATGGGGCAGCCATACTCGAGCAGCAGGCCCGCAAAGGTGAGTATGGTACCGGCGATGAAGAGGTTTTGCATGCGCACGGCATTGTCTTTGGTGTGCATGATGAGGCCTCCGCAGAATACGCCTATCAGCACGTGGCATATCGACGGGATGGTGCTGAGCAGACCTTCGGGGTCGAAGGCCAGGCCGCTGTCGTGATACATGTGATTGGTACCCAGCACGGCGCGGTCGACTACCGAGATGATGTTATCTTCGGAGAACTCGAATCCCCGGCCCGTAACCAGAACGACAAAGTAGGCCAGCAGGGCCACGATGACGATGTGCGGGATATACTTGTGCTTGACCAGCAGCGACACGAAGGCGGCCACGCCGTAGCAGATGGCCAGACGGGGCATCACGCCCAGGATGCGCAGGTGATCGAAATTCCACATCGACCGGCCCAGACGCTCGAGCCACGGCAGCGACTCTTCGCCCAGTTGGTGATAGTTGCGCATGGTCAACCCGAACCACGCGATGGCCAAGCCGATGGCAAAGATGACAATCGTGCGGCGAATGATTTTCCAGGCCACCGGCCCCGATAGTTTGAAATCGAACTTCCGCAGCGACATGTAGGTCGATATACCCATGATGAACATGAAGAAGGGGAAGACGAGGTCGGTAGGGGTGAGCCCTATCCACTCGGCGTGCTCCAGCGGGGCATAGATGTGACCCCATGAGCCGGGGTTGTTGACCATAATCATACCGGCTATGGTGATGCCTCGCAGGATGTCGAGCGAGAGGAGTCGTTTGCTGGGTGGGTTGTTCATGGCGTTTTTCTTTTATTTTTTAGGGGTTGTACATTGGTCTACCAGATAGACGATCGAGAGGTAGGGAATGCCTGAGTTGGTGGTCAGTCCTATCTCGCAGGTGCGGCTGTTGGAGTAGCCGGTCTTTACGCCGGCTTTCTCGAGTTGGGGTTTCAGCTTGCGCAGGGCGTAGGCGTTGACCTCGGGGTGCGTGAAGCCGCGGTCGCCGGCAAATCCGCAGCAGCCCACCTCGTCGGGTACGACGACGTGGCGCGAGCAGAGCCGGGCCAGCTCGACGAGCATGTTGCCCAGGTTCATCTTCCGCATCGAGCAGGTGATGTGCACGGCGATGGGGGCGTCGATGGGGGTGAATTGCAGCTTGTCGCGCAAGAAGCTGTAGATGAACTCTACCGGTTCGTAGAGTTTGACGCGGGTCATCACCTCGCGCATGCGGTGCAGGCAGGGGCTCTGGTCGCACAGCACGGGGTAGCGCCCCTCGTGGCTGGCTTCGTAGAGAGCATCTTCCAGTTCGGTCGACTTGCGGTCGGCAATATCGCGCATGCCTTTGCTCTCCCAGATGGTACCGCAGCAAAGGTTCTTCATGTTCTTGGGGAAGATGACTTCGTAGCCGGCCTTTTGCAGCAGGGCTACGGTCTTGTCGATAAGCGGCGTGGGGTCGGGCGAGTTTTTGGCCGGGCCCATGGTCTGGTTGATGCAGCTGGGAAAGTAGACTACCTTCAGCGGTTCGGCATGTTGTTGTATCGTGTGCGGACGGTAGGGTTTGGGCATGGCCGGGGTCCACAGCGGCAGGCCCATGCGGTGCAGCGTGCGGCCTACGGCGCTCATCGATTTGTCGCCCAGCAGGGAGTGTGCCACATTGGCCAGGTAGAGCACCGGACGGATGCTGGCTTTGGTACCGGCAAAGTGGTTGGCTACCCAGTCGCCGGTTTTGTAGCCCAGGCTTCCGGCGGGCAGGCTCTCTTCGCGCAGGTCGTGGGTGAGGTCGCCCACGCTGATGCCCATCGGGCACGACATGGAGCAGAGTCCGTCGCCGGCGCAGGTGGCGTTGCCCAGGTATTTGTATTGTTTCAGCAGGGCGTGCATGCGCGCCTGACTCTCGGCGTCGGCCAGGTGGCTCAACCGGGAGATTTCACGCCGGATGACGATGCGTTGGCGCGACGAGAGCGAGAAGCCGCAGGTGAGGCAGTTGACCTCGCAGAAGCCGCACTCGATGCAACGGTCTACGTGGGCGTTGGTGAGCGGCATGGGTTTGAAGTTCTTCAGGTGGCAGCGCGGGTCGTCGTTGAAGATGACACCGGGGTTGAGCAACCCCTTGGGGTCGAAGAGCTCTTTGACGGCCTTCATGTAGCCGAATGCCTTTTCGCCCCACTCGTATTTGACGAAGGGAGCCATGTTGCGGCCCGTGCCGTGTTCGGCCTTGAGCGAGCCGTCGTATTTGTCGACCACGAGGCTCTTCACCTCGTCCATCAGTCGCTCGTAGCGGGCCACCTGTTCGGGCGTGTCGAACGACTGGCTGATGATGAAGTGGTAGTTACCCTCCAGAGCATGGCCGTAGATGCAGGCATCGTCGTAGCCGTTCTCTTCGAGCAGAGCCTGCAGGTCGGCAGTAGCCTCGGGCAGGTCGTTGATGGGGAAGGCCACATCCTCGATGAGTACGGTGGTGCCCAGTTGGCGGGTGCCGCCTACCGAGGGGAAGATGCCCGAGCGGATGGCCCAGTATTTCGAGTACTCCTCGGGCTTGTCGGTGAAGTGTATGGGTGTAGCCGTCTGGAAGGGGGCCAGTATCTTTTTGATGGCCTCGATGTTGGCCTGGAGCTCTTCGGGCGAGTCGGCTTTGGTCTCGGTGAGCACGGCGGTGAGCCCTGTGCCGGTGGTGTCGCCCACCGAGGCGAGCGACTTCTTGTCGAGCATCTCGGCACTGAATACCGGGCCCTGTTTCATGGCCACGACGGCGTGGCAAGCCTCCTTGATGTCGTTGAAATAGAGCATGGCGCTGGCCGAGCAGGGGTAGTCGTGCTCGGTCTTCATCGTCACTTCGGAGAGGAAGGCGAGCGTACCTTCCGAGCCCACCATGAGGTGGGCGATGAGGTCGAACGGGTCGTCGTAGGTGACGAAGGGGAGCAGGTTGAGGCCGGTTACGTTTTTGATGGAGTATTTCCGGCGGATGCGCTCGCTGCGCACCCGCAGCAGAACGACGGCCAAAA
>OJNR01001123.1_pt1 | contig 14158 bp, 8 predicted proteins | sample 1597901 | NCBI WGS metagenome assembly OJNR01 (sample SAMN01915223, study PRJEB22387) | human gut metagenome | isolation source: stool | host: Homo sapiens | place: USA | reverse complement strand
GATAACGAATTATATGAAATAAATCTTAAAATTGATTTAATTTGCTTTATGCTAATAAAAAAAGTAAAATGATAAATGATAATATATTTGAATTTAATATATTTGAATTGGAAATTAATAAGTTTCGTGCAATGACTCAAAACAAAGAAAGATAAATCCATTTGAAACTATAAAGATAATCGTTAAAGAAAACGCAAAACAGGTACGAAGTTTGTCGATTCTAAGTAAAAATCGCGAAGGTTAATAGGAAAAATATGTCGCTCTCTTTTTTGAGGAAGGGGGCAAAACATAATCATTTTGGAGGTTTATTATTGAAATATAAAGATTGGTTAAAAGAGTGGCTTAATTATTGTATCAAGCCGACAACAAAAGAACGGACTTATGACAAATATTGCCGTATCGTAGAAAATCATATAAATACGGTTTTGGGAGATTATGATGAACGAGTTGACGGCAAACTTACTGCAACATTTTACAGTTGAACTGACAAAGAAAGGTCTATCTGCAAATACGGTAAACATATTTTTATCTGTGATAAAATCATCACTTCGGCGTGCAGTTTTGCTTGGTATCATAGACAAGGAATATTCCTCCGCAATTGTTCGCCCTAAGGTAAGAGAAAAACGAGGTGAGTGCTTTTCAATGGACGAACAAAAGAAAATCGAAGCGTGCATAATCGAGAAAAACAAACCCAAATTATTCGGAATTGTTTTGTGCCTATATACAGGGCTCCGTATCGGAGAATTACTTGCGTTGGAATGGTCTGATATAGACCTACAAAAAGGTACAATCTTCGTATCTAAAACCTGTCACGACAGTTGGGAAAACGGTCACTACGTAAAGGTAACAGACACACCGAAAACCGAAAGTTCGCAAAGAACAATTCCGATTCCAAAGCAACTGATAGCACGTATAAAGGAACAGAAAAAGCGCACAAACGGAGCTTTTATTATTGGTGGAAAATCCGAATATGGTATTGGAATACGTTCCTATCAAAGAACTTTTGAAACCCTACTTAAAAATCTTAATATTGCACACAAGGGCTTTCATTCTCTCCGTCATACTTTTGCAACAAGGGCGTTATATTGCGTACAAAAAGGAATGTATGGTTAAATTTCGCTTGGTTTTGCGTGTTCTTTATCTATCAGTTTGTAATAGATATGAATGTTTCGCGGTGCAGGGGAGTGCCAGCGGTTGTTTCGTTCCGTCTTTGCGTCGATTGTAATAAATTCAATCAGTTGTAGACACATTTCCCTCGTCAGTTCGGGGCAACTGCCGTACAGCTTTATTCGCCTGATATATTCTTCGACGTCGGCTTCGTCCTTTCTCTCTTCCTGCAATTTCTTCTCCAATGCGGCTATCTCAGTTTGCAGCGTCTGCTGTTCCTTCTGATAGCTTTCGCAGAGTGAGTTGCATAAGTTTTCGGGCATCTTCTTTAAGACCTTGTCCTCGAAGGCGGTTCGGATGAGTACGTCCAATTCTTCCACGCGCTTGTGCTTGGCTTTTAGCTGTCTTTTGTCGGCAGCCCTTGAAGAGGCGGAGCGCTTGGACTTTCCTTTCAGAAATTCTTCCCGCGCCGCATCTTCGTCTTCCAGAACGAAATCGAACTTGGAGCGGATGTCTGCCAGCACGAGCGCTTCGATGTCCGTTCGCTGAATGGCGTGGGTGGTGCAGTAGTTCTTGCCGAGATTTGCATAGGTGCGGCAGATATAGCACTCGCAATCGTATTCCCTGCCGTCCTTCAGCTTTTTCTTGGAATGGACAATCTTCATCTTGTGCCCGCAATCGGCACAATAGATAAAGCCGGACAGCGGAAAGGTTACGCCGCTCTTTGTTCTCTTTGCCCGCGATACCGAGCGGGCGACTTCCTGCGCCTTTTCCCAGACTTCCTCGCTCACGATAGGTTCGTGGGCGTTTTGCTTTACAATCCATTCTTCCTGCGGTCGCCAATATGTATTGTGGTTCTTGTAGGAAATGGTCGAACGCCTGTGCTGCACCGTACAGCCCTTGTAGGTGGAGTCTGAGAGAATATCTCTCACCGTTTTATGACTCCACCAATGCGGACATTGCCTGTTGATTTTTCCTCCGTCCTTTTTCGTGCGGTACAGAGTGGGGTTGGGTATGCCCTCGTCGGATAACTGCCTTGCAATCTGATAGGGCGACAGCCCCTCGATTCGCAGACTATAAATTCTCCGCACGACTTCCGCCGCAGGCTTGTCTATGATTGCCGTGCGGTTCTCGTCGTTTCCCACAAGATAACCGTAAGGGTAGCAGCCTGAAGTGTATTTGCCCGCTTTCTGACTCGCCTCCAACACGGCGCGTATCTTTTTAGAGGTATTTGCAGAGTGCCATTCGTTAAACACGTTCATAATGGGCATCATGTCCATACCCGTGCTGTTTCTGTCGGCGGTATCTACATTGTCATTGATTGCAATGAAGCGTATGCCGTAGGCGGGGAATATGTAGTCAAGGTATTGTCCGACCATAATATAATTTCTTCCGAAGCGGGAGAGGTCTTTTACCACAATGGTGTTTATCCGTCCCGTTTTGGCGTCGTCCAACAGCCTCGTCACTTCCGGTCTTTCAAAGTCCGTGCCCGAAAAGCCGTCGTCCACATATTCGTCCACAAGGTTCCAGCCGCGCTCGGCTACATACTTTTGCAGAATGAGCCTTTGGTTATCTATCGAAAGCGATTCGCCCGCGCGTTCGTCGTCTTTGGAAAGTCTTAAATAAATTCCTGTATTATTCAGTTGTTTTTGCTTTGATTGCATTCTTTTACTCCTTTGCATCAAAGCAGCCAAATTCAATGTACTGGTATTATACCACGACTCACTGAATTTGGCAATGCCCTGACGCGATATTGCTTTTACATTATGCCGAGCTCCCGTTTCGCGCGGTCGGTTGCGAGAGCGAAAATAGTCTGTCCTATATCTTTTTCGCCTGCATAATGACTTGTTACTATGTATTTCTTCCCCCTAATTTCATATTCTCTCGTGGAAGTAGGCGCGGAACTGAACTCCGCACACATTTGCATCATCGTTTTTTCCGTGATTTTTTCCTCCAAGTTTTGTTGTCGTTATAAATATTCAGTTTTCATAATTTTCTTCCTTTCGCCCGTGTCGGGCGTTTAAGACCGTTATGTACGGAATTTCATTCATATCGCCGCCGCAGCTGCTCTTTCAATCCATGTTCTCTGATATTTTAATGAGACACCTGCGCTGCGGTCGACTTTTATTTTATTATTACTTTCCGCCGCGGTCGTTGCTGCGGCTGTTTGTCTTGAATGGCGGGGCGGATTGCTTTGTTCTCGACTTCTTCAACAGCTCATCAAATTCGTCGGGGTAAGCGGCAATCATATCGCTCACCATTCTGAATGCTGAGTCCTTGCCTCTTCCTAACTTTTCGGCGCGTTGCAGTTGCTCGAATAAATCTGCTGCGTCCTTGCTCTTTATGTCAAGGCTCTTTTGCAGAGCGGCATTCTGTGTGCGCAAGGTTTTAATTTCTTCCTCGGCGTGCTTTCGCTTTGTGGGGATAGGCTTGTCCGCCGTGCTCTCCACCGATTGCACTATGCCGTCCAGATATTGCTCTGCTTGCTTCTTTGTGATTTCTGCGGCAGTAGTGGCTTTGCTTATAATTTCATTAGCCGTGTATTCCGCCGTTTCGACGTGCCTTGCCGTGCTGCCTATCTTGCCGCGCTTCAAGCCCCATTTCTTGCCTACAACTTCAGCAAGTTCAGTCTGTAACAGAGAGAGCTTTTTCGGGCTAAACAAGTCCTTCGAGCAAAGCTTGCCGCCAGTAATCGGAACAAGGTTCAGATGGAGGTGGGGAGTGGTCTCGTCCATATGTACGACAGCCGAAATAATATTCTCCGCACCGTACTTGTCGGCAAAGAATTTTACGCAGTCCTCAAAAAATTCCTCTTGTTTCTCTGTGGGCATATTCTCGAAGAACTCGTGTCCCGAACTTAACACAAACGTGTTCATGTAGATGGCGTCGCTCCGCACCTTGCGTTTAAGATTTAGCGAAGCGATACGCTCGTTTATAAAGTCCATATAGCTCTGTGGCGCGGCAATGATATGGTAATTGTCGTGCGTGCGCGAAAGGTCTATCTTCGGGTTCTTTGCATCGTAAGTCTGGTTGCGCTCGTTTTCCCTTTCAACATTGCCGACGCTCGGTCGCTTGAGCTTTTTCATATTGCATACAATAAAACTTATACTTGTTTACCTCCGTTTTAATTTCTCCACTTTATGCGCGCCTTTGGCGGCATAAGTGTAGCTCACTACACTTATTTGCTGTGCGCATAAGTTGCGTTCGCGCCTGCCGCGGGCTTTTGGCTTGAATAAACCTTGTAAATGGCTTGCAATTAAACGCCGCTTTCCTGTCGATACAAGTCAACAATTGAATACATTGACTGCGTTCTTATATCTTCATTAGCCTTGATAAAGGCGTACAATTTGTTGAGGTCAACACCTTTCAAAATGTCGTTGTCCGGACTTAGATGTCCGCGAATTTCCTTAAAATCTTCGCGTATTTTATCCAACGTCATCTGCGGCTTTTTCTTTGTCTCATTGTGTTTTCTGGCGTTCTCTCGCTGTTTGATTGTCTTGTCAAGAGTGGGCTTGATAAGCTCGAAGTACTCAACAACTTTCTCGCTTTCGCTCTCGTCTAAAGGTGGAGTGGCGAAGATATAGCAAGAACATAGCTTGATTAAAATGCCTGCGGTCTCGTCGTCTAGGGCTTCAAAAAATTTGGCAAGCGATGCCGTAAAAGTGAAGCACTCAATGCCGCGTTTGGCAGATTTTATCTGCTTCTTCTTTGCTTCCGAAAGTTGTTCATACAGCAAATAGAAGAGTGCTTTTGCCTTTGGTAAGGTCTTTTCGCTCGGCTCCTTATCGTGAAAAATAAAGGCGCACATAGCTTTAATAACTTGCCCGGCTTCATTGTGATTTAGCTTGCAAATCGGTCTTGCATAGCTCGAATAAAAGTAGAATTTATCCATTTCATTTTCCTCCTGAATTATTTTTTAATGTTGATTGATTGGGGCATATTATGGCCCCAATTGCAGTTAAACCCTCATATATATCATCATCTCCTTTTAGTTTTTTATCTTTACCCCACGCCGAAGGTGTAGGGATTATTTGTTGCTGCTTAATAGTTGCCCTCACTTTAACAAGGACACGAGATTGGAAAAAGTGATGGTCTGGCTAAAAAATTCGTTAATCTTTCATCTTCGTATAAATCCTTCTATATTAACAAGGACACAAAATTTGAAAAGTTCGGGGTGCAACAATAAATTTCTTGCCTAAGAATAACCCTCTCACTTAGTAGCCACGGCAAGGGGCATTTTTCAACGGGTAAACCAAGAATTTTTGTGCTCAATGTGGGTAGTGTTATAGCATTGTATAAAAGTCCCCTCACTATATAAAGGACACTTTTTAGATGTCAGTACATGGTTTTGCTAAAAGTTTTATACTTTTTTCTTTAAACTCCTCCATATATCAAAGGACACGAGATTGCAAAATATAGACGTTTGCAAAGATATTTTTGCGGTCAAAAAAGTGATTGTGTGCATTTGTAAAAAAACCTCTCATAATTACCCGACAATTACTGGTAAAAACTTTGACGTTTTTTCCAAAAATTCAGCTGATAACGCGAAAAAATCTCTTCACTTAATAGCCACGAGAAGTAGCTTTTTTGGGGGTATATGTTTGATAATTTCACAAATATTTTTTTCTGTGGGGCGTAAGCATCCTCATATAAAAGCCACGAGAATGGCAAAATCGGAGCCTATGATTTGAAGATTTCTTCTGCTTTTTTAAAACAAAGCAAACAAAAAACAGCCCCCTACAAGTGGTAGCCATGTAAGGAGCTGTTTTGCGCTATTTTATTATACGTTGTGGACTGGTGTTCAAATCATTTTAAAATAGGTGAATAACTGGCGTGTTTTTACATCTATAAAATTATAATTCAAATCTAAAATTTACACTTTTAGCCAAATTTAGACTATAATATTGACAATATAAAGACAATACTGTATAATTAGAAAAAACACCCGTTGCGGAGATGAATATGCCATCAAAAGTTTTTGAAAGACTTGTTACAAAATTTTCAATAAAAGTTGCCGATTTAGTCAAATATCTCGAAGTTTCCAAGGCTACGATATACAATTATCGCAACCTTGAAAATTTTGCTGATATTCCCAAAGACAAACAATATAAGATTTTCTATCTGTTTGGCAAAGAAGATGAAAAAGAGTTGGAACTCGTTTTGGACGAATCTGATCCTGATATACTTGCCGGCTATGTGAGCAGGATTTCAAGCATTTTAAGTGAAAGCGTAAAGATCAGAAAGGAATCTCTCGCCTCTGTTGAAGAATTGACTGCCGCCATGGAAAGGCTTATGCAGGAAAATACCGTGATGAAACGGCAGGTGTCTGAACTTGATAAATTTGAAGGTATTGACGAATTTACGCGGGCAGTATTATTTGATAAATTGGCTACTATCGTTGAAGACACTACGCCTGCCGAGATGAAAGAGTTTATGGATTACCTCGATATCTTTGAAAAATATCGCATGGCGACCAGAAAGGGGGGAGTGTGATGGCATATCTCTACTTAAACTTTGCGGACAATATGCAATCGGGCAGTAAGAGTTGGGATGATTTTTACACAGAACCGCTACCCAAGCAGTACGAAAAAATAAAGAAAAAACTTGGCGGTCTTGCCCCTGCGACATTGCAGGGATTTCTTCAGTCTGCACTCGCTTTGCAGGTGCAGAGGACTTATTACATATCTGTCCCCGGATTTGACCGCAGGATTAAAACCAACAGATGGGGCAAGCAATGTATCAATAACATTGTGATCAGACCCGCACATGATTTTTATGCCGATTTTGTTCTTCCCCGAAATTTCGATTTAATTTTAATCGGCGATTTGACATTTGACAGCGTGACAGCGGTAACCGTTAAGGGAATAGAGCTGATTGACACCGATGTCGTAAAATTTGGGGAAAAGACTGTTGTATGTAACGCGCTGTGCGCATTCACAACTAAAACAGTATTAAATCGCAACACAGGAAGATCATTTCAAGTGCCCGATTATGGCGACCATGTAGAGTTGCACGAAGCTGTACTTACCAATGATTTTATCAATATGCTATGCACGGGGTGCTATCCTGTACCGCATCCAGAACAGGCAATATGGACGTTGGAAGAATGGCGGAAGTATATTTCTTTTCGTAAATATTATCTTAAAAAGCAATCGGAGCGGTGCGAGGGAATAAACAGCGTCGCCGTATGCGATTCGTACATCCTCACAAAAGAAGTCTTTCGCAGAAACAGCGACAGGCTTTCCGCCTTCTTGCTTGACGATATTGCCGAGTTCGGCAAGGGCGAGCAGGTTATTCTGAGCAGGGAAGAGAGCGGAGCGGAGAGCTTTCCCTTGATAAGAGTAGAAATCCGAAAGAACCGCAAAACCGTGTTATCCGATACCGTTGGAAAAAGTGGAAAGGGCAAGCCGAAGTTTGAAGTTCATCTGCGCAGATATACCAACGAGGCAATGGGGCTATCGTCATCGCAGCCGAACTACGATGAAAATGGAAATGTCCCGAAGGGCTATCGCTTTGAGCAGTACCTGTTGGGCGAACGTTATTTGTTTACACATATAGATGAAGAGCCCGACTGTTCGGCTTTGGAGAGAGAATGTGAAAAAGCAATAGAAGAGAAATGTGCTCAAATCGACAATAAGTACGTTTCAATTATTGCGGCAGAACTCGATCGCTATATGACAAGCATCGCGCCGGAGTTGGATGCAAATTATCAAAAACTTTTCGTAGAATATGAACGCGACCTCGCTGCCTCGCTCGAAAGAGATATTGCAGAAAATAATGACAGAGAAGTTCGCGATAGATATGAACGGGAAATCCTTGCCCCTGTCAGGAAGGCGGTCGATGCAGAGCGCGCTGAGTTGGAGAAAAAACTTAATAATTTAGAAGATGAACAATCCGGGGAAGCCGCAGCGCTACGAGAAAAGATTGATTCCATCGCAATGCGCTTAGAGGAACTGCTCTCTGCCGCGCAGAAGCAAACGCCTGTCTCCTCTTACTATATTGCGCGCAACCAAAAGCGTTTGGAGGAGAAAAAGAAGAGTCTTGCCATCTCCAAGCAGGCAGAAATTGACAACATTCGCAGGGACCAACAAAGTAATTTGCAGCGGCAGCATAAACCTGCTATTACTGCGGAGAAAACGGAAGCGGAAGAATCGTTCAAAAAACAACTTAACATCGATAAGGCCCGTAAAATTGAGGATGAAACAGTACGTTGTTATAAGATATATTTCCGTCCCGCCGACAGCACAGATAAGCTGAATGAAATTCAAAAACAAATTGAAAGCATAGCGCCTAAGTATCTTATATACGACAATCGAGCAGAAAAGGCAAAAATTGAACGGCAGGAACGCGCCTTAAAGAGCATTAACGAGGGTTACGTCCGCAATCCGTTTCTGGCAACATATCTCTTCGCGCCCGAAACGTTGCGCGCGGGCAATGTTTCGGAACAGGAGCCCGATTGGCATCTGGAGAGCCTTAACGAAAGACAAAAACTTGCTGTCAGACGGGCTCTTGCGAGCGAGAGTTTGTTTTTGTTGCAGGGTCCTCCCGGAACGGGGAAAACACAGGTCATTGCGGAACTTACGGCGCAGTTTGCAAAACGCGGCAAAAAAGTCCTCATTTCTTCGGAAACGCACAAGGCGATCGATAATGTGTTTGAACGTCTACCAAAAATTCCGGAGATACGCCCTTTGCGATTGATTCCGTCACAGAATAAGAAGGAGACAAATTACAGCCCGGAAAAACTTGTAGATAACTTCTATAAAAACATTGCAGACACGCTTGAAAGGCAAATAAGTCGCTATGAGCATTTTGAGGAGACAAAGGCTACATTCAATGAAGAGATGAGCCTCCTCCGCACAGAATATGAAAAGCTATTGCGGCTAAAACAGCAGAATACAGACATTGAAAAGGAGCGCAATTCGCTGACGGCGGCCATCAACAGGCTTAACGTCGAACATGAAACTTTGCGCGCCGAACTTTCGCTTGCAAAAGAGCGTACCGAACTTTGGCGCAGGACGAAAAGCAGTATAGATAAATTTAAATTTGCTTCAGAAGACGCCGATGCGCAAGCACTTGAGGATTTTCAGGAAAAATACAAGGCGTTGTGCGACACGTTTGACTTTTTGCAGGGAACTGATATAAGCAAAATCAGTGAAGTTGCGCGGTTAAACCCGCAAACAGTACGCAGTGAAATCTCTGTTCTTTTAGCGGACGATAAAATAGCTCGTCTTGAAACAGAGCGCAATCAACTGCGCGACAGATTGCAGGAATTGCGCGACCCCGATAATGACGAGCCGCCGCAGGAAGGGACTGAAAATTTTGAGCTATACAAACGCTATCGGGGCGAATTGATTGAGATTGGCAAGAAAATCAGGGAAGCCAAGGAAGGCAGTGATTTTGATGTGGCGGAAAGCCAAACAATGAAATTATTTTCTTCCGTTATTGCAAATAAAGCTCTTCTTGCGCGCCTTCCGGAAGAACTTGCGATGTTTCAGTTAAAGCTGCGCAGCCTTATAACCGATAGCGTAGCGGCGATTGATGAAAAAATATCGCAGTGCCAAAACGGCGAAGTCGATATTCAGCAAAAAATAACCGAAAAACAGGCAGAAATAAGTCGCGACAAACGAGAATATGAGCAGTTGAGCGAGAACACCGGAATAGAAGAATACAGCGAGTTAAACTCCTCCCTCAAACAGCGCGTTGCACGCTTCTTCCGCGACTTCGGAATCGTGCGTGAATATGATCCTGCTAATCTTGAAACGGCGTTTGATATTATTGCGGAGGAGTGGCGCAAGCTTGAATTCGACCATAAGCGCACCGAAGATGCTGACAGGGAAAAGATTCCCGTTTACCGCGAAATTGCAAAATATCTCTTGCAGGAAAATATTTTAGATGATGACCGCAGGACTTATACGCGCGAACTGTATGATTGCGTAAACGTATTCGGTATTACCTGTACCAGCCGCGATAGATTTACCAAAGCACAGCTGGACGAATTGGAAAGATATGGCATTGATTCGGTAGATATACGAACACAGGGCATAGACGTCGTCATCGTGGACGAGGTTTCAAAGTCGTCCTTTCTCGATTTGCTCATCCCTATCCTTTATGGCAAGACGGTCATTCTTGTAGGAGACCACCGTCAGCTTCCTCCTATGTACGACCTCCGCCATATGCGTGGCGACGATTTTGAAGGGCTCGACGAAAATATCATAAATAAGGATATAAACGACGGATATACGAAGCTGTATGAGGAATGTTTCTTTAAAACATTATACGAAAGAGTGCCCGAAGATTTCCGTGTAATGCTCAATAAGCAGTATCGTTGCCATAGCCATATTATGGAAGTATTCAATCATTTTTATGGCGGCAACAAAAACGGGTTAATCGTCGGTACAAAACAACAGGATAACGAAAAAGAACATAATCTCACCGTAAAAATTAACGGAACGACCATAATTAATCCCACGCATCACATCTATTTTGTTGATTGCGACCAAAAAGAGTCGAGCGCTTATGAGGGCAGCACCTCCAAAATCAATGAGCAGGAAGCCGAAGTTGCAATAAAACTTTTAAAGGCAATCAATATGGCATGTGAAGAGCAAGTGGCGGCTCATAAAATACGCGTAGATAAAACAAAGGGTCTTGATGAGCGGCCGAGCGCGGGCATTATCTGTATGTACGGCGACCAGGCAGGGCTTATAAAAAAGAAGCGCAAATATCAAAAGTTCAACGGCTTTTCCGAAAAGCAAGACGAGAAGCTGATTATCAGCACGGTTGACGATTTCCAGGGCGACGAGCGCGATATTATCCTTGTTTCAATGGTGCGCAACCCTTCGGGTTTGCGGTATGACGCAGAGTTCATAAAAAAGTTTGAACGCATCAACGTAGCACTCTCCCGTGCGCGTAAATTGCTTATCGTCATTGGTTCACGCAAATTTTTATCTGAGACTGGCTTGATTGACCTGCCCGATCTTTCGGGCAATAGCGCACTTGACAAAAAGAATTTTCCCGTTTTCCGCGAGATCATCCAAACGATCGATTTCCGCGGAAGAGTTTTGCGCGCCGATGATATTTTGGGGGAGTAAAGTATGGAAGATAAAATTATCAAAACTATTAAAACAGCCTGCCCCTTCCCTCTCTTGCAGTATAAGGTTACTGTAAAATACAACGAGGTGCGCAAAGCTTCCGGCATTGCCTACATTCTACTTGACCTCATTCAAAAAAGTACGGCAAAAGAGGGTAAAATCGCCGATGAATTGCTGCGTTTCGGAATCCCTGCAGATTTGCATGCCATATTCGGACAGGAGCTTGCACGGCTTGCGGCGGCGGATATTATAGCATGCAACTATAATATTCACTATCTTGTCGAGCAGAAATACTTTTCTGAAATAAAATTAGACGATTTATCGCTCACCGAACGGGGTGAAAAACTGTTCAAAGAGGGTGCAATTCCGACAGGGCAGGAGAAGGCTTCCATTAAAGATGTATTTTACAGTCCAGTAACGCGTAGATTCGATCTGCGTTCTGCGCTGCCGTATTCTTCGCTTGCAAGCTGTTTTTTAGGCGAACACTTTTTAGATAATGTAGAGATAGATATAAGCGGAATGGAAGATTATATCCGCGCAAATCAACAGCAATTCGGACTGAAAGCCGAAGAACGCATTATAAAGACGGAACACGAAGAACCGCTAAAACTAAATATCCGCAAAGAGGAAGGAATGGCTATAAGCCTTTCTCCCACAGGGGTAAAGTTTACCTTTGATACGTCGGACGAACAGATATTTTTTGAAAAATATTACAACTCTGCCCTTATGACGGAATGCATGCAGATGAAGAACCGCTATAAGTTTGTCGGACACAATGGCGATACTTTGGAACTCCCGGAAATCGACTCTTCCGAACTTTCGCAAGGCGTTGCGGTGTATATCCCCGATGATTTAAAAAAGCAGGCGGCGCGTCCCTGTAAATTATATCTCGGCAGAGGAGAGGTTGACTTTACGCGTTCGGACAAGGTATTGCAACCCGATACGGGTACAGCAGCCGCACTTTTGCGGAAAATTCACCCCAATGCGGAGTTTGCTCTTCTCGATAACTCCGCCTGCCACTATTACTGCTGTTGGAACGTTCGCTTCCCTTGCGCACAATTCGGGGATATATTTAACCTGCCGCTTTTAGTTGAATATACTGCGGAACAAAATGTATTTTTTGATATTCTCGGTGAGCTATTTAACTATTATGTCGGGCAACCGTTCGGTGAAGATGTGAGCAGGGCGATACTTTATATTGTCAGTGCAACGGGCAAGAGCGATTATTTTGAAAAGTGCATTGACCGCTATATATCAGTCATCGAAACTGCCGACGGGAAAATTGATGAGCTACTCAGAGAGCATCGTTCATTTTCCTTAAATGCAAGCTGGGAGAAGTATTTTGTACCTGTTGCAAAAGGGCTTTTTAATGAAAGCGTTGTGCAGATCAGGCTGGACAATATGATATATAAAAACGCCGTCCTTGCTCCCCTTAAAAGCGCACTAAAAATGACAGATGCGGAATATGTTGCGAAGTTCATCGGCGCCGTTCGTGGCGAGGATGAAAATCTTATATGGCAGGCTTTGGAGGTGGCAGGATTTTCTGTTGACGACATGCTTTCGGTTGTCAACGTTGTTCCGCGGTATATAGATTTAATTCTTAATAATGAAGATATTGAAGCGGAAACAAAATTTGCGGTGCCCTTTAAAACCGTGCGTTTCAATTTATGGAAGCTTAACAGTATGCTCGGAATAGAAAATGCCGAAACCTATACGATAGGTGACCAATATAATACTGACGAGTTCTTCAATGTTTATGGAACTTTGATCTCCGCCTATCAGACCATTTCAAAATTTAAAAACTATGCCGCAGACAAGTTCGCTATGCTGGAGCGGTATTTTGAGATATATCGCCCCATACATGAATTGTTGTCTATTGAAAGAACTTCTGCCTCCCACCCCGAAAAAATCAATAGAAATTATATTGACGGGCTGCTCGCCCGCGGAAAGTATAAGGACGCCGTCTGCGACCTGCTTGTAAAATTGCAGTACGATTTAAGAAAATTGCTCTCGGCGGACGATGGCACAGCGGCAAACGAATTGATAGATACCGCCCAAATACAGCGTATGATTACGCGTGAGCAGGCAGATATGCTACATAAATTGCGAATATGCAGAAATAATTTTCAACACCCCGAATCAAAGCAAGTGCCATATAATAAAGAAGCTATTGAAAAATGGAGAGATGTCGTATTTTCGGTAACGGAGGGAAATAAATGAGCCATCAGGTGCAGATTAATTATCGACAAATCGCCGTGCAATGCGACAGCGTTTGTGAAGTTGCCGAAGCGCAATTAAAATCAATCGATGAATTGCTTGAAAAGGCAAAAGAACACTCTAAAACGCTGTTGGGAGTGCAGACGGCATCATTTGAAAAGGCTTTATTGCAGGAAAGAGCAGTCCTTGTTAAGCAAATCACAGAGTTAAAGCAGGAGGCAGAACAACAAAAACAAAGCAATGCGCCTTCTCGGCAAGGTGATATTCTTACAATGGCACGTCGATTGCAGACGCAAGTCAATGCACTCGCCTCAAAAAAGTTGGTTGAATTCAACGGACTTCTGGATATGTTGCTTTCAAAGAGTATTTCAGAAAGTTATAAAAGGCTGCGCGGCGGTGATAACGGTATAGTTGCCGTCGATAGCCATACGCAGACACTTTTAGACAGCATTCCTGACGAAGCCTTGCGGCAGTTTACATATCTTGCCCATCTTCAAACCCCTTCCCTTGCGGGCGAGGATTTGCTGGCGGCGGGAAAATCGCTTATGGGACAGACCTTTGAATCACGCATGGAAGCCGAAAAACAAAAGATCCGTGCAGAACTCGAGGCCGCACGCATCGACCGAGGCACGATAGAAAAGGTAATGAAAAACGGCGAGGGCTCTCTCGAAGAGCAACTTTCTGCAATCCGCACTGCGGCAAGCGATGAAATTGTCGGTGAAAAGGTGCGCCAAAAGTCCTTAAAA
>OJNR01001115.1_pt1 | contig 14246 bp, 9 predicted proteins | sample 1597901 | NCBI WGS metagenome assembly OJNR01 (sample SAMN01915223, study PRJEB22387) | human gut metagenome | isolation source: stool | host: Homo sapiens | place: USA | reverse complement strand
GATGGCGGCGCACCAAGGACGTGTGCATGGGCTGATGATTGGCGTCGGCGCGGGCTTTGATTTCTTTTCGGGCAACGTGAGGCGCGCCCCGTTATGGATGCAGAAGCACAGCCTGGAATGGCTCTATCGCCTGATGCAAGACCCGAAGCGGCTATTCCAGCGCTACTGGAGCACGAATCTGAAATTCATCTGGAACGCGACCATCAGGAGAAAGTAAATGCAGCAAGCGACAAAACAGCCCGCTGTACTGCTGGTACACGACTATTATCAGGTTCCCGGCGGCGAGGATGTCGTTGTGGCGAACGAGAAGCACCTGCTGGAAACGCACGGTCACGCTGCGGCGCTGTATGCGCGGCGGAACGAGGAGATTTCGCGCATGGGAGCGCTGGAGAAAATCCGCAGTGCGCTGGGGATGTTTTTCAGCATCCGTACATACCGCGAGGTTCGGCGGAGCATCCGCGAAAACCGGATTTCGCTGGTGCATGTGCACAACACACTGCCGCTGATTGGCCCGGCAGTGTATTACGCGGCATTGCGCGAGGGCGTTCCCGTGGTGCAGACGGTGCACAACTTCCGTCTGCTCTGCCCGAACGCGCTTTTCTACCGCGACGGCCATATCTGCGAGGACTGCGTGAAAAAGGGACTGCACTGCGCGGTGAAGCACCGCTGCTACCGCGGCAGCCGCCTGCAGACGGTGCTCTGCGTGCTCAGCACACGTTTGCACCGTGCCCTCAAAACGTACAGCCGCCTGCATTATATCACCCTGACGGACTTCAACCGGCAGAAGCTGCTGGCGCTTGAGCAGATTCCGCCGGAAAACGTGTCCGTAAAGCCGAACTTTGTGGAACCGCCGGAGACGATTGTGCCATATGCGGCGCGCGAAAATCAGGTGGTGTACATCGGTCGGCTGGATGCGCTCAAGGGCATTCGGCTGCTGCTGGAGGCGTGGGTGCGCTACGAGCGTTCAGGCGGGGGCATGAAGCTGATCATCTGCGGTACAGGGCCGGAGGAAGCATGGTGCCGCGAATATCTGACGCGGGAAAAGCTGAAGCAGGTGGAACTGCGCGGCTTTGTGCCAAATTCGGCGGCACGGGCGCTGATGGGGCAGTCCAAGGCGCTGATTCTGCCGACACAGTGGTATGAAGGCTTCCCGATGACAATTGTGGAAGCCTTCAGCGCCGCCACGCCGGTGATTTGCTCGGATTTAGGCAACGCGGGTTCCCTGATTTCGGACGGCGTGACGGGCTTCAAGTTTCCGGCGGACTCGGCGGAGCAGCTGGCGCAGACGCTCAACCGGCTGCAGCACGCGGAATCCGTCAGCGAGGGCGCGCTGAAAACGTATCAGGAGAATTTCACGGCGGAAACAAATTATCGTCGGCTGATGGCGATTTACAGCAAGGCGATGCAGAAAAGCGGCGAAAGGAACGAACCATCATGCGGCTGATTGTGGCAGATGTACGGAGCACCAGCACAGACGGCATTGCCGCTGGGCATTATTTCACCGTCGCGCAGAATTATCTTGACCTGTTCGGCGCGGAGATGGATGTGCGCATTGCGGGCGGGCCGGTGTACGGCGACCGCTTCGGGGACAAGCTGATTCGTCTGCCGCATGATTACATCGTGGGCAGTTCTGCGGTGCGCAACAAACGCGCCGTGTTCCAGAACGTGCGCGCGCTGCTTCGGGAAGCGCAGGATGACGTGATTGTCCTCCAGTGCAGCGCCGTCGCAACAGCGTATCTGGGGCTTGCACTGTTCAAGAAGAAAGAAACGCGGGTCTACACCATCCAGTACAGCACCGACGGCGTCAATTCGCTGCTGAAGCGGGGGCTGTATGCGCTGTGCAGGCGTAAAATCAGCGGCGTTATCTGCCCCAATGCAGCCATTGGCGCGGCGTACGGGCGGCCGATGTGCGTCGTGTCCGATTACATCAGCACAGGAACGATGCAGCCGCCTGTGCCGTATGCGCAGAAGCGCTATGATTTCGGCATGGTCGGGCTGATTACGTCGGACAAAGGCGTCGTTGAGGCGGCAAAGCAGCTGCGGAACACGCCGTATCGGGTGCTGATTGCGGGTCGGGTGCAGGAAGCGCCGCTGGAGGCGGAGCTGCGGGCAGTCTGCGCGGGGGCGAAGAACATCGAGCTGCGGCTGGAATACCTGTCCGAAGCGGCGTATGACGAGGCGATTCGCCAATGCCGTTACTGCATCCTAAACTATTCGGAGAATTACTCCCTGCACAGCAGCGGCGTTGTATTCGATATTCTCTTCCGGGGCGTGCCGATTGTGGGCAGCCGCTGCGGGACGCTGCAAATGGTGGAAGCAAACGAATTGGGCAAAACGGTATCCAGCATGGCGGATTTTGCGCCGGAAAGGCTGCTGGATGAAGCCGTGCATGACCGCTATGTGCGCAACATTGCGCGCTACTGCCAATCTCAGGCGCAGGAGCGGGAAAAGCTGCGGGATTTTCTGACGCGGGGCGCAGCGGAATAACCATGCCGCACAGCGCAAAGTGAAAGGAGGGGCTGAAGCGTGAAGGTCATGTGGATGGGGAATATTATCCTCCCTGCCATTGCGGAAAAAGAATCGCTTCCCCCGGTGTATATCGTGGGCTGGCTGGTCGGGCTGTCGCGGCGGCTGACGCAGCTGCCGGATGTGGCGCTGACGTATGTGTTTGACGCGCCGAAAGCGCTGACGGGCGAAGTGGACGGCTACCGCTATTACGGGCTGGTCAACCCCACACGCCCTACGCAGCGGTGCGGGGAAGCCTACACCCGGCAGCTGGAGGATATTCTGCGCAAAGAGCAGCCGGATGTCATTCACCTCTGGGGCACGGAAAATCAGCACACGCTGGCCATGGTTGACGCGGCGGAACACCTGGGGATGCGCGAGCGGATTGTAATTTCCATTCAGGGGCTTCTGTCCATATACGCGGAGCATTATCGCGCTTATCTGCCGGAACACGTCTGCCACGGGCACACGCTGAAGGACTTGGTGAAGGGCAATATCGTCCGGCAGGAAGCAATCTACCGCCGCGTCGGGCAGTATGAACAGGAAGCCCTGCGCAGGGTGCAGCACGTTATCGGGCGCACCGACTGGGATGCTGCCTGCATGGCGGAGCTTGCCCCGCAGGCGGCCTATCATTTCAACAACGAAACGCTGCGGGACGAGTTCTACACCGGCGAATGGTCGCTGGACAGCTGCGAGCCGCACAGCCTCTTCTGCAGTCAGGCGCATGTGCCGCTCAAGGGGCTGCATCTGCTATTGCAGGCGCTGGCGATTGTCCGCAAGCGCTATCCCGATGTCAAGCTCTATGTGGGGCGCAAGGACTATGGGCGCATTCCGCCGCTTGCGCGAAATGCCTATGAGCGGTACATCCATCGTCTGCTGCGCGAAAGCGACCTCTACGACCATGTTGTTTTTACCGGAAGCCTGAATGCACAGCAAATGAAGGAGCGGTATCTAAAAAGTCAGGTGTTTGTGCTGCCGTCGAGCATTGAAAACTCCCCCAATTCGCTGGGCGAGGCGATGCTGCTTGGCGTACCGTGCATTGCGTCGGATGTCGGCGGCGTGCGCTGTCTGATGACGCACAGCGTGGAAGGGCTGATTTATCCGGCAGACGACCCGCATTTGCTGGCATATGATATCTGCGAGATGTTCGCGCATCCGGAAAAAGCGGCGCAGATGGCGCGCGCCGGGCGAGAACACGCTGGAAAAACGCATGATGCGCAGAAGAATCTGGAGATACTGCATCAGATTTATACGGAGATTGCACGATGAAAATCCGAATCACAAAGAACCATGTGGATGCACTCTGTGTGCTGATTGGCGTGCTGGGCATGGGCTCGCTGTATTTTCAGGTGTTGCGGATGCCGCTGATGGCAGCCATGCTGATTGCGTCGATTCTGCTGCTGACGCGGGCGCATCATCCGAAAATCAGCGCCCAGAACATACGCCTGACGCTGCTGCTGACGGCGGCGCTGCTGCTGACGAGCTTTGTTAACCCGCAGAACGGCATCCACATCAACGATATTGTCATTTGGCTTTGCAACATCGGCTATGTGCTGGTTCTGCAAAGCTGCATCGGGTATCGGACGTATATGCGGCTGTATACCAAAGTCATGCTGGCAGAGGCGGCCATCAGCCTGATTTCCTTCGTCATCGGTGATTTGCTGTCGCTGCCGCTGCCGCTGCTGCACTACGAAGCTTCCAGCGTCAACGGATTTTATCTGACGCCTTATTTTACCTTAGGCTGGCTGAACATCCCGGTTTTCCACCGCAATGCGGGCATGTTCAACGAGCCGGGCAGCCACCAGATTTTCCTGAACTTCGCGCTGCTGTTCCTGATGAGCGACGAAACGCGCATGGGCATGAGCAAGAAGAAATACTGCTGGGCAATTGCGCTGCTGATCGTTACCATCCTCAGCACGTTGTCCACAACAGGCTTCATTTGTCTGGGCGTTGTGCTGCTGACGGTGGCATTCCGCAAAAAGGGCGGGAAAATGGCGCGCAGCATCAAGATGGCGGCGTTCGTTGGGCTGGTACTGCTGTTTGTCATCGAGTCTGTCACGGGCGTAGTGGAACGCAAGATTGTCGGACGAAATTCCGGCGGTTCGTTCTACACGCGGTGGAACGACACCTTCAGCGGCTTTGAAATCGGGCTGGAATCCCCCATTGCGGGACAGGGCATTTTCTCGGAGCGGAAGGCGGAAATTCTGCTGGAACACAGGGTGCAGAACATTTCCAATGGCTTTGCCGCCTTCGTCATGGATACAGGGTTGATTCTCCCGGCAGTTTGGCTATGGCTGATGTACCTCGGTATCCGCACCAAATTTGCCAAGGAGCGGCTGCTGTATGTGCTGGGCGTTTTCCTGCTGTATTTCCTGTGCATCAACACAGAGGGCGTTTTCCTGAACATACTGTTTTTGGGGCTGCTGGGCAAGTGGCAGCCGGACGCGGAGGAAGCGCCTGATCTGCCGGCAAATGCGCGCAGGCAGAGGAAACGCAGGAGGCGCTGCACTGTGCCGCCGGAAAAACTGCGCCTGACGTTTAACCCGCAGCCGGAGGACGCGGCGCAGGAGCAGACAGGCGAAACAGGCGGAGAGGAATCATGAACACAGCATCAAGGAGCGAAAACACAGCACGCAACATCGGTGTAGGCGCAGTACGGCAGGTGGTTACGCTGCTGTTGGCTTTTGCCGTGCGAACGGTGTTTGTGCGCCGGCTGGGCGCGGATTATACGGGTGTCAACGGGCTGTACAGCAACATTCTGGCCATGCTGTCACTGGCGGAGCTGGGTGTGGGCAACGTGCTGGTGTACAGCTTGTACGCACCGCTGCACCGGGGCGATGCGGGCGAAATCCAGCACCTGCTGGGCTATTATCGTCGCATTTACCGCCTGATTGCGCTGGCGGTAGCGCTGCTGGGCGCGGCGGTAATCCCCTTCCTGCCGCTCATCATCAGCAGTGAGCTGCCGATGGCACAGCTAATCGTCTACTATGTGCTGTACCTGACGAACTCCGTGGCATCCTATCTGGTCATCTACAAAACGACGCTGATTCAGGCTGACCAGAAGGCATATTTGCAGAACATGGTTTCCGCCGCGGCGCTGGTGTTGCAGTATGCGGCGCAGATCGCGTGCCTGCTGATTTGGGGCAGCTATCTTGGCTATTTGCTGATTCAGATTGCCTGCACCCTCCTGCAGAATGCGGTACTGAGCCATTTAGCGGACAAGATGTACCCCTTCCTGCGGAAAAAGCAGAAATGTGCGCCGATGCACCGCAAGCAGGAGCTGAACGACAACATCCGCTCCATGTTTCTCTACAAGCTGGCGACAATACTCATCAACAACACGGACAACATTCTGATTTCCGTCATGCTGGGCACAGTGTTCGTCGGCTACTACTCCAACTACGCGTCGCTGACGACGTATGTGACAACGTTCGTTTCCATCGTGATTACCGGCATTTCCGCCAGCTTGGGAAATCTGAATGCCGAGAAGAATTCGGAAAAGTCATACGCCATGTTCCGCAACCTGATTGTCCTCTTCGGGGCGATTACAGGCTTCTGCGTCTCCGCATACGGCGCGATTGTACAGGACTTCATCCCCGTCTGGGTGGGCGAAGAATACCTGATGGACACAGGGACAGTGGCGGCGGTGCTGTTCACGTTCTACCTGAGCACCATCGTCGCGCCTGTGTGGATGTACCGCGAAACGCTGGGACTTTTTCGGCAAATGAAGTATGTTATGTTTATGACGGCGCTGGTCAACATCCTGCTGTCCATCCTGCTGGGGCACTTCTTCGGCGTGGCGGGCATCATCGGCGCAACAGGGCTGGCGCGGCTCTGCACCATCTTCTGGTATGAGCCGAAAGTGCTGTTCCATCGCACCTTCGGGCGCAGCGCTGCCGCGTATTTCAAGGCGCAGGGAGGCTTGCTGCTGCTCAACGGCGCGGTGATGGCGCTGTCGCTGCTGCTGTGCGCGCGGATGGGGCATACGCTGATGTGGATTATCATCAAGGGCATCACCTGCGCGGCGGTGACGGCGCTCCTGTACACGCTGGCGCTGGGGCGGACGGCAGAATATCGCTGGATGCTTGAAAAAGGGCGGAGTTTCTTGCGCAAATGGAGGAAGAAGGCATGATCGATCAGGAAATGCAGCACTGCCGTAAAATTGTGCGTTTTGACCCTACCATTTCAACAGCGAATCAGGGAGATTTCATCATCCGCAACGCCTGCGAGCATGTGCTGCACGACTGCTTTCCTGTGCAGCTGTCCGTCGCCGTGCCGGTTCGGGACAGGCTGTCGAAAGTGTCGATGAAGCACGTCGGCAGTGCGGATTACGCATTTGTCTGCGGGACGAATCTGCTTTCCTCGGACATGCGCCGCCAAAGGATGTGGAATATCCGCCTGCGGGACGCGGTGATGATGCGCTGCGGCGATTTGCACAAGCGGGAGCTGCTGAATTTCCGCCTGATTCGTGAGAAATTTCAGCGCACGCATATCATTTTGCTGGGTGCAGGGTGGTATCAATACCAGGACGAGCCAACAGGATACACGAAGCGGATTCTAAAAACGCTGCTGGATGGGCAGTACCTGCACGCGGTGCGCGACGAATACACGCGCCAGCGCCTGCTGAAGCTAGGCATCACGAACGTGCTGAATACGGCGTGCCCGACAATGTGGGGGCTGACAGACGACAAATGCGCGCAGATTCCGACGCACAAGGCGGAACGCGTCGTGACAACGCTGACGGACTACCGTAGCAGCCCGGAGCAGGATGCGCAGATGCTGACCATGCTGCAAAAGTACTATCGCGAGGTGTATGTGTGGCTGCAAGCAGTTGAGGACTACGCCTGCCTGCGCCAAATGGATGCGCGCGTGACGCAGAATTTGCACCTGATTCAGCCGAATCTGCGAGATTACACAGCGCTTTTGGCATCAGGCGGGATTGACTACGTTGGCACGCGGCTGCACGGCGGCATCCACGCAATGAACATGGGCTGCCGAAGCCTGATTCTGGCGGTAGACAACCGCGCAAGCGAAATCGCGAAGGACACGAAGCTGCCCGTCCTGCCCCGCGGCGGGAATTTGGATGTGCTGGAGGAGCGAATCTGTTCCGCATGGGAGACGCAAATTGATTTGCCGACCACGGCAATTCGGCAATGGAAAAATCAGTTCCGCGAGACAGATGCAGAGAAAGTGCCTTGATTTTCGTATAAAATGCGGCTTTCTGCGCGGTAAGTATTGACAGCCGACTTGTAATTTGTTACAATATAGCTGGAATTGGGAAAGAGATTGCTATATCCACCGGGAGCACTGCGGCTCGCCGCGAAAAGAAAGATGGAAAGCAGCAATCGCTTGCCATTGGCACAACCATACGTCGTGCCGGAAGATTGCACGGAACAAGGAGTGAGGACGATGAAGGACAAAAAGTGGATGCGAAAGGCATTGTCTTTCCTGCTGGCTGTATTCATGGTGACAGGCAGTATGGGAACAGTGCTGACGGCGGCTGCAGAAGAGCCGGAAACTCCGCCGACGGAAACGGTTGAGGTCGTGCCGACGGAAGCACCGGAAGCAACGGATGTTCCCGAAGCAACGGAAATCCCCGAAGCGACGGATGTTCCCGAAGCAACGGAAATCCCCGAAGCGACGGATGTTCCTGAAACAACGGAAATCCCCGAAGCGACGGATGTTCCTGAAGCAACGGAAATCCCCGAAGCGACGGATGTTCCTGAAGCAACGGAAATCCCCGAAACGACGGATGTTCCCGAGGTAACGGAAGCGCCCGAAATCGCGGACGAAGCAGCCGTAGATTACAGCCGCTCCGTGCTGGATAACGAGTTCTTTGACTCCGGCTTTGCCGCGACGTTCAGCAGCGCACAGCTGTACCTGAATCCGACGGGCGATGAGCTGGTTGGCCGGGTAACTGGCGTAGTGTATGTGACGCATCGTCCGCAGAAGGGTCAGCTGAATGAACGGATTTCCGTCTGCGTGTATGACCAGACGGCTGGCGTTGCATATGGCTATCTGGCGGCGGATGCAGTGCATCCTGTGCCGGAAGAGGGCATTGAGAATCAGCGTCACACCGGTGTTTTCGCGAGCGGCGTGGAAATGCCCAGTGCCCTGCTGGTGCTTGCGGCTGCGACGGAAGAACCCGTGCCGACCCCTGCACCCACGCCCATGCCGACGGAAGAGCCCGTTGTCGTGCCGACCGAAGAACCTGTTGTCGTGCCGACCGAAGAACCTGTTGTCGTGCCGACCGAAGAACCTGTTGTCGTGCCGACCGGAGAGCCCGTTGTTGAGCCGACCGAAGAGCCCGCTGTCGTGTCGACCGAAGAACCCGTTGTCGTGCCGACCGAAGAACCCGTTGTCGTGCCGACCGAAGAACCCGTTGTCGTGCCGACCGAAGAACCCGTTGTCGTGCCGACGGAAGAACCCGTTGTCGTGCCGACCGAAGAACCCGTTGTCGTGCCGACCGAAGAACCCGCGTCGACCCCCGCACCTACGGACGTGCCGGATGACCTCGAAAACATCGACCGCGCGGATGTGATTATTCCGGGCAAACCGACGTTCGAAATGGACAAGGCGACGGCGGAGCTGGGCGAGAATATCACCTTCACCATCCACACGAAGAACGCCACCAAGATTTTGATGTACATTGACGGCAGCGTCAACCGCTACATCTACGACGTGCCCACTGACACGTCGACGCTTACCATGTCCTTCTCCTCGATGGGGAGCAAGGGGGGCAAGCGCACCATCGCGTTCCAAGCCTACAACGGCAATACGCCCGGCGAAAAGTCCGCTGAACAAACGATTACGCTGACAAAGCCGTCTGTCAAGCCGCAGGTAACGGTAAAGAATATCGACAAGACGACCGTGGGTCTGGGCGAGAACATCACCTTCACCCTGCGCATCAAGAACGCCACGAAGGTGCTGATGTACATCGACGGCAGTGTCAACCGCCGCTTCGAGGACATCACCCCCGACATGACGGAATACACCTTCACCATGTCCTTCTCTTCGCTGGGGAACAACGGGGGCAAGCGCGCCATTGCGTTCCAAGCCTATAACGGCACGACGGCGGGTGAAAAGACCTCCGAACGTGTTGTGACTGTCGCAAACGAAAGCTCGAACAAGCCGACCGTGACCAGCTGGAGTTTGAACAAATCCACAGTTGATTTAAACGAAACCATCACCTTCACCATCAACACCAAGAACACGACGAAGATGCGTGTCTACATTGATGGCAAGCTGAACCGCTACATCTACGACGTGAAGGACGGCGCAACGACGTTCCAGATGTCCTTCTCGACGCTCGGTTCAAACGGCGGCGTGCGCACGGTGGCGTTCCAGCCCTACAATGGCAACACGCCCGGCGCTATGTCCGACACCAAGACGATTACCATCAGCGTGGCGAACAAGCCGCGGGTTGAGCTGCTGAAAATCAGCAATCCGAACGCGACGCTGGGCGAAAATATCACCTTCACCCTGCGCATCAAGAACGCCACGAAGGTGCTGATGTACATCGACGGCAGTGTCAACCGCCGCTTCGAGAACATCACCCCTGATATGACGGAATACACCTTCACCATGGCGTTCTCTTCGCTGGGGAACAACGGGGGCAAGCGCACCATTGCGTTCCAAGCCTACAACGGCGCAGTCGGCGGCGACAAGACCACCGCAACCACCATTTCCCTGGCGAGCGGTTCGTCTGCTGCCCCCGTGATTGCGAATGTCAAGATTGACAAGACGACCGCGGTGCTGGGCGAGCAGATTAAATTCACTGTTTATCTGGACAACGCGACGAAGCTGCTGATGTATGTCGACGGGCAGGTGAACCGCCGCTTTGAGGACGTAACGACCAGCATGTCGAAGTACGAGTTCACGATGTCGTTCTCGTCGCTGGGGAATAATGGCGGCGTCCGTACGATTCAGTTCCAGCCTTACAACGGCACGACGGCGGGCGAAAAGTTTAAGGCGTACACGATTACACTGACGACGACCGTGGTCAACAAGCCGGAAGTCGTCAACTTCACCATGAATCCCAGCCGCGTGAAGCTGAATGTGCCGGTGACGTTCACGGTCAACACCAAGAACGCGACGAAGGTCGTCCTGTATGTGGACGGCAAGGCAAATACCAGCTACCCGACGACTGGCGATGTGACGGTTATCGAGCGCGCCTTCGCTTCGCTGGGCAGCGGCAACGGTGTCCGCACGATTCAGTTCAGGCCCTACTACGGAACGACCGCTGGCGAACTTTCCCCGGCGCAGTCCCTGACGCTGTATGTGACCGACGATCCGCTGACTGTGACCATTCCTGCCGCGAAGCAGGGCGAGGACCTGACGGTGACGTGGACGGCTGCCGGCGGCGCAACGAAGTATCAGCTGCTGCTGACCACGCCGGATGGCACGGCTGCGCTGCTGGGCGAAACGGCGGCGCTGAACTACACGGTGCCGGGTCTGAAGCTGCTGCAGCCGGGCGACTACACCATCACGATTAAGGCGCTGTCCAGCAATACGGAGTTGGAATCTGTCAACAAGGCATTCACCGTGACAGGTGACTTCGTGTTCGCGGTTCGTGACGACTCGACGGGCATTGTGGTCGTCAAGTACAACGGCACGGCATCGACGCTGACTGTTCCGAACACGGTGGCGGGTCTGCCGGTGGTGGAAATCGGCGCGCAGGCGTTCGAGGGCAACACGAAGCTCAAGAGCGTAACCCTGCCCGCGACGATTGAAATCATTGGCCGCCGCGCGTTCGCGGAATGCAAGAACCTGCTGGAAGTCAAGTAAGGGTTCATTGGGATTGCGAAAGCCGGGGATTGCTGGCAAGGCAGTCCCCGGCTGTTTTGTGCTTCATACGATTTTTTCAATTCGCCTGCGTTATCTGCTTGCCCTTTTCTCCTGCTCCATTTTCCACAATTCTTCCACCGAAAACTCCGCATGGCAGTTCGGGCAGGAAAAATACGGATTGCGGAAGTCAACTGTGCCAATCATCCTGCCGTCTTCCGTGGAAAAATCGTAGTTCTTCGCTTCTTCGGAACGGGAGTTCACCAAATGATGCGCCGTTTCCACTGTGAGTGCTGCCTTGCAGTGCGGGCAGAAATGCTTCTTCATGAACACAAAGATAGGATGCGTGACGGTGTACTTGATATTTTTCATCAGGACAGTCTCCTTCCCCCTTGATTGTAGCAAAAGCAGCAGATTTTCGCAAGCCTCTCTATTCCCCCTGAAATAATAACGCCAAAATCCCCCGGAAGCCCATACTTCCGGGGGACAAACTATCTTATTCCGCCTTTGCGCTCTCTCTTGTATAATTCAGCAGTCCGCCATAGAGGATGCAGCCCTGCTGGCGCGCGGTCAGGGGCATCAGGACAACATAGTCCTCATCCTTCGTGTCATTATGCAGCACAAACGTGTCGCTGCCGCTTTCCACCGTCTCGCGGACGTGCGGCAGGCTCAGCGTGTCGCCCTGCGCGATGCGGTCGTAATCCGCCTCATTCTGGAACGTCAGCGGAAGAATGCCATTGTTGACAAGGTTCGCCTGATGAATACGGGCGAACGACTTCGCGACGACGGCGCGGATGCCCAGATACAGCGGGACAAGCGCGGCGTGTTCGCGGCTCGACCCTTGCCCGTAGTTCATGCCCGCAACGAGGATGCCGCCGCCTTCCTTCTTCGCGCGCGCCGGGAACGTCGCGTCCACAGGGGTCAGGCAGAAGTCCGACAGGTACGGCACATTCGAGCGGAACGGCAGAAGCTTCGCGTCCGACGGCGCAATGTGGTCGGTGGTGATGTTGTCCTCCATCTTCAGCAGCACCTTGCCGGAAATGGCATCTGCCAGCGGCTTGCCCAGCGGGAAGGGCTGAATGTTCGGGCCGCGGACGACCTCCACCGTGTCCTCTTCGCCCGGCGCGACCGGGGGGATGACCAGATTGTCGTTGACGGTGTACGTCTCCGGCATCGGGATGTCGAGGTCAATGTCAAGGCAGCGCGGATCCGTCAGCACGCCAGTCAGCGCCGTGACAGCCGCCGTCTCGCAGGAGACAAGGTAAATGCCGGCGGATTTGGTTCCGCTGCGGCCGTAGAAATTGCGGTTGTTCGTGCGAACGGAGACAGCGTTCGTGCGCGGCGACTGCCCCATGCCGATGCACGGCCCGCAAGCGGATTCCAGAATGCGCGCGCCCGCCGCAATCATGTCTGCCAAAGCGCCGTTGCGCGCCAGCATCGTCAGCACCTGCTTCGATCCGGGACCGATGACAAGGCTTACGTCCGGGTGCACAGTCTTGCCCTTCAAAATCCGGGCGACGCGCATCATGTCGGTATAGGAAGAGTTCGTGCAGGAGCCGATAAACACCTGATCGACCTTAATCGGGCCGCACTGCTTGACGGTTTCCACGATGTCAGGCATATGGGGCTTCGCAACGAGCGGTTCAAGCGCGGTCAAATCAATGTCGAGGATTTCGTCATACGCCGCATCCGGGTCTGCGGACAGCGGCACGAAGTCCTGCTCACGCTGCTGCGCTTTGAGGAACGCATGGGTCACTTCATCCGACGGGAAGATGGAGGTCGTTGCGCCGAGTTCCGCGCCCATGTTCGTAATCGTCGCGCGCTCCGGGACACTCAACGTTTTCACGCCGTCGCCGATGTACTCCATCACCTTGCCGACGCCGCCCTTGACGGTCAGCCGGCGCAGGACTTCCAGAATAATGTCCTTCGCCGCAACGCCGTAGGACAGCTTGCCATGCAGGCGCACGCCGACGACACGCGGGCACGCCAGATAATACGCGCCGCCGCCCATCGCGACCGCAACGTCCAGTCCGCCCGCGCCGATGGCAAGCATCCCGATGCCGCCGCCCGTGGGCGTATGGCTGTCCGAGCCGAGCAGCGTGTAGCCCGGCACGCCGAAGCGCTCCAGCTGTACCTGATGGCAGATACCGTTGCCGGGCTTAGAGCAGTAAATGCCATGCTTTTTCGTCACCGTTTGGATGTAATAGTGGTCATCCGCATTTTCAAAGCCAGTTTGCAGCGTGTTATGGTCAATGTACGCCACGGACTTCTTTGTCTTGACGCGCTTGACGCCCATCGCCTCGAATTGCAGGTACGCCATTGTACCGGTGGAATCCTGCGTCAGCGTCTGGTCAATGCGGATGGAGATTTCCGAGCCGGGAATCAGTTCACCGCTGAGCAGGTGCGCGGACAGGATTTTCTGGGTCAGATTCATCGCCATGAGGAAAGGACTCCTTTCATAATAAGAAAAAGCAGTTGCACAATGCCCAAACGGGCGAAAACAGCCGAATGAACAGCTTCATGATACAGGATTCGGCGTGGTGCGTCAATGCTTTCGGGCGGAAAGAACACAAAAAGCGCAGGCTATGAAAAACTCGCCGGATGTTTTAGACATACAGCCTCTTGACAACAAAGCTCCTATATGGTATTATTTGAAGTAAACTACTATATAGGAGCATTTGCATGAAAATGAACGGCGGATTTCTTGTTACCAAAATAAAACAGCTTGGAGACCGAATCTTTGAAAAGATTCTCAGCGAAAAGAATATTGATGCGTTCAATGGAGCCCAGGGGCGCATTCTTTATGTGCTGTGGCAGGAGGATGGAATCTCGATCAGGTCGCTCTCGGTCAAATGCGGATTAGCGATAACATCTCTTACGACGATGCTGGAAAGAATGGAACATCAAGGGCTGATAAGCCGTGTTCAGTCTGAAACGGACAAAAGGAAAACACTCCT
>OJNR01001106.1_pt1 | contig 14349 bp, 12 predicted proteins | sample 1597901 | NCBI WGS metagenome assembly OJNR01 (sample SAMN01915223, study PRJEB22387) | human gut metagenome | isolation source: stool | host: Homo sapiens | place: USA | reverse complement strand
TCGACGAGGCCGGCATAGTGCATCGTTCCGGCCTGGCCGTTTTGCTTGGCCGAGAGGTCGGAGTGGATGGTGCCCAGGTCGGTCGTGAGGGTACCGCAGGCCGTCAGGTCACGGCCCCGGTTGGCGATGTCGCCGCTGAAGTGCACGTTACCCAGGCGGGCTATGGTGTGGCGTTGCTGGTCGGTAAGTGAGGGGATTTTCTGGAGAATATCGGCCAGCCCCTCGGCCGAGGCATGTAGCGTGATGGGGTCGCACACGATGCTGCGCTGCCGGGCATCGGCTATCTGCTTGACGGCAATCTGGCTGTGGGCGGTGATGCTGCCGTGGCCAAAGTCGAAATCGAAGGCGTGCACGTAGAAGTCGTTGGGGGTACCCGACAGGTGGAGCGACAGGTCGACCGAGGTCTCTATCTCGTCGAGCAGGGGTGCGAACGGGGCCAGGTCGCCGAGGGCGATGCGGGCCTGGGGTATCTGCAGCGAGAGTCGGGTCTCGTCGAGAATCTTCCGGGTCGACAGCGTGTCGGGCAGGGTGGCCACTATGGGTTTTATCTCGATGTGGCTGCTGGGAAGCTGCACCTTGAAATCGCTCAGCGTAGCTTGCCGGCGGTTACCCTCGAGCTTGAATTGCAGGCGGTTGAGCGAAAAGCCCGACCGCTCGTCGAACGAGAGCCGCTTGATCGAGACATTCACCGAGTCGTTGGTGAGCGACTTGATCGAGAGTTTCGACAAGAGGTTTTTCACCCCGATGTGGTTCGGGTCGAACCGTCCCGGCTCGGCCGGTGGGGCCGACAGCAGGTCGTAGCGTATCTTGCCCCGGCGGATGATGGCGTTGTTTATTTTGAACTTGATTTTCTCCTTGGGCTTGTCCGATTTGCTTTTGAAGGCGTCGATGACAAACTGCAGGTTGGTGACCGTATCGGGGCGGGCCTGCGAGATGCGGGCATCGAGTCCGAACAGCTGGATGTTGGTGAAAATAAGTTCTTTGTTGAATACGAGGTCGCCGAGGGCGATGCCTGCCGAGAGCTTGTTGGCATAAACGAGCGTATCGCCCTGCTGGTCGGGCAGGTATACCCCGAAGAGTTCGAGCTTGTTGAAGGGCGAGAACTGAATGCGGTCAATCTCTACCCGGGTGCCCAGCAGGGCCGACAACTCTTCGATACCTATACGACGCGCCCGGTCCTGGATGCCGGGGACCGACAGCAGGATATAGGAGAGCGTGTATATCGCTATGACAGAAATGATAACGATATGGACAAATAGCCGAAATGCCGAATAGAATTTCCTCATATTTAAAACGATACAAAAATAGTGTATCCTTTTGAAAGTTTCGATAGAATCGGCTCTTTTCTTTCGGCGGTGGTTATGAAAAAAAATGTAAAGGCGAACGCTTTTTGGCTATAAATATGTACTTTTGCAAACCTCGAAAGAGGAACGATAACACAGTTAAACGATACGATATGAGTGTAACAATCTTAGGCATAGAGTCGTCGTGCGACGATACCTCGGCTGCGGTCATCCGCGACGAAGTGATGCTGTCGAATGTAATCGCCAGCCAGGCGGTACACGAAGCCTACGGCGGGGTGGTGCCCGAGCTGGCTTCGCGAGCTCATCAGCAAAATATCATCCCCGTGGTTTCCGAGGCCCTGAAGCGGGCCGGGGTCAAACCCGAAGAGTTGAATGCGGTAGCCTTTACGCGCGGGCCCGGTCTGATGGGTTCGTTGCTGGTGGGTACCTCGTTTGCCAAGGGATTCACCACGGCGCTCAACATTCCGCTGGTCGATGTCAATCACCTGCAGGCCCACGTGATGGCTCACTTCATCAAACGCTCGCCCGACGACGATACGCGGCCTCCGTTCCCCTTTCTGTGTCTGCTCGTCTCGGGTGGAAATTCGCAGATTATAAAGGTAGAGGCCTATAACAAGATGTCGGTTATCGGGCAGACTATCGACGATGCGGCCGGCGAAGCCTTCGACAAATGCGCCAAGGTGATGGGGTTGCCCTATCCCGGCGGACCGGTTGTCGACCGCTTGGCCAAGGAGGGAAATCCCAAGGCATTTGCCTTGAACAAGCCGCATATCCCCGGGCTCGACTACAGTTTCAGCGGGTTGAAGACCTCGTTCCTCTATCTGCTGAGAGACCGCGTGAAGGAGGACCCCGATTTCATTGCCAAGAACCAGTGCGACTTGTGCGCCTCGTTGCAGGCGACCATTGTCGACATACTCATGGACAAGCTCTACAAGGCCGTGAAACAGACGGGCATCAAGCATGTGGCCGTGGCCGGCGGCGTGTCGGCCAACTCGGCGGTGCGCGGTGCCTTTGAGGAGTATGCCCGCCGCTATGGATGGACGGTCTATCTGCCTCCCTTCTCCTTCACGACCGACAATGCCGCCATGGTGGCTATTACAGGATATTACAAGTATCTGGACAAAGAGTTTTGCAGCGTCGAAAAGGCACCCTTTGCCCGGGTCGAGTTATAAATGCAAAACAGATGAATGTCGAGATTATTGTCATCGGCGACGAGCTGCTCATCGGGCAGGTCACCGATACCAACTCGGGGTGGATAGCCCGTGAGTTGAACCATATAGGCTGGGAGGTCACCGAAATCACGACCGTGAGGGACCGGGAGCGCGAGATTACCGACGCGCTCGACAGCTCGTTCGGCCGGGTCGACGTGGTGCTGATGACCGGTGGTCTGGGCCCCACGAAAGACGATATTACCAAGCAGACCCTCTGCCGCTACTTCGGAGGCAAGATGATTTTCGACGAGACCGTTTGTGCCCACGTCGAGGAGATTTTCCGCCGCCGTCACCTGCAGATGAACACCTCGACGCACGACCAGGCCTATGTACCCGACGTCTGCACCGTCATCGAGAACCCCGTGGGCACGGCGCCCGTCATGTGGTTCGAGCGGGAGGGCAAGGTGCTGGTTTCGATGCCGGGTGTCCCCATCGAGATGAAGACGGTGATGCAGGCCTCGGTCATCGACCGGCTGCGCCGCCACTTCGGCGACCATTCGGCCATCCTGCACCGCACCTGTCTGGTGAAGGATTTCACCGAGTCGCGCCTCTCCGAGTCGCTCACCGGGTTTGAGGCACAACTGCCCGCCTGCATCAAGCTGGCCTATCTGCCCACACCGGGTGTCATACGCCTGCGGCTGACGGCTCGCGGCGACGACGAGGCGCAGTTGCAACCCCTGATCGACGGGCAGTTCGACAAGTTGAAGGACCTGCTGGGGCCGCACCTCTTTTGCGACAGCGATGCCACGCTGGCCGGAGCGCTGGGGCTGCTGTTGGCCCGCCGGGGCGAAACCTTGGCCACAGCCGAGAGTTGCACGGGCGGCAACATAGCCCACGAGATTACGCGGGTGGCCGGCAGCTCGGTCTATTTCAAGGGCAGTGTGGTGGCCTACGCCAACGAGGTGAAGGAGCATGTGCTGCACGTCTCGCCCCAGACACTCGAACAGTGCGGGGCGGTGAGCCGCGAAACCGTGTTGCAGATGACCGCCGGTGTGCAACGCTTGTTCGCGACCGACTGTGCGGTAGCCACCTCGGGCATAGCCGGCCCCGGTGGAGGTACCCCCGAGAAACCGGTGGGCACCGTGTGGATAGCCGCACGCTATGGCAACCGCGACAAAGTAGACTGTTTCCGCTTCGAGGGAGACCGCGAACAGGTGATTGCACGGGCCACTCAGGCGGCTCTGCTCATGCTGGTGCAGCTGATGACCGAGTAGGTCGGAGAGAAAAAGTTTCCATTTTAATCGGCTAAAAATTTGGAAGCTATTCTTAAAATGCTTTACTTTGCACTCTGTTTGCGAAAGCAGTAAGAAAAAACAAATAAAATTATAGATAGCGATGTCAAAGATTTGTCAAATTACAGGGAAAAAAGCAATGGTTGGCAACAACGTTTCGCACTCGAAAAGAAGAACGAAAAGAAGATTCAGTGTCAACCTCTTTACGAAGAAATTTTATTGGGTAGAACAGGATTGCTGGATTACGCTTACACTGTCGGCTGCCGGTCTTCGTACAATCAATAAAATGGGATTAGACGCAGCTCTCAAACAAGCTGCTGGAAATGGGTATTTAACTGAAGTAAAAATGTTGTATTAAGATATGGCAAAGAAAGCAAAAGGTAATCGCGTTCAAGTAATCCTTGAGTGCACGGAGCACAAGGCTAGTGGTATGCCTGGAACATCGCGTTATATTACCACCAAAAACAGAAAAAATACCACAGAGCGTTTGGAGTTGAAAAAATACAACCCCATCCTGAAGAGAGTTACTGTACACAAAGAAATAAAATAAGGAAGGATTGAACCATGGCAAAGAAAACAGTTGCATCGTTGCAAAAAGGCGAAGGCCGTACTTATTCGAAAGTGATTAAAATGGTGAAATCGCCGAAGACGGGAGCTTACACTTTCCAAGAGGAAATGGTTCCCAACGACTCGGTGAAGGACGTACTGAGTAAGTAAGTCATAATTAGCGCAATATAAAGAAAACTTTCTTATACAAAATGTGTAAGGAAGTTTTTTTTTACCATGATAATTTTATAGCTTTGCATAACGTGCGGCGGGACCCGCACGGATACATTAAATATTCACATATGGGATTTTTTGATTTCTTTTCGAGAGAGAAAAAAGAGACGCTCGACAAAGGTCTCTCCAAAACCAAAGAGGGCGTATTCTCCAAATTGGCCCGTATCGTTGCCGGCAAGTCTCAGGTCGACGATGCCATTCTGGACGACTTGGAAGAGGTGCTCATTACCTCGGACGTGGGCGTAGAGACTACGCTGCGTATCATCGAGCGGATAGAGAAGCGGGTGGCTCGCGACAAATATATCAATACCAACGAGTTGAACCGTATCCTTCGCGAAGAGATCACGGCCCTGCTGACCGAAAACAGCGTGGAAGAGTCGGGCGAGTTTACCGTGCCGGCCGACAAGAAACCCTATGTGATTATGGTCGTAGGCGTGAACGGTGTGGGCAAGACGACTACCATCGGGAAACTGGCCTACCAGTACAAGAAGCGCGGCAACAGTGTCTATCTGGGTGCCGCCGATACCTTCCGGGCCGCTGCCGTAGAGCAGCTGATGATTTGGGGCGAGCGGGTAGGTGTGCCTGTCGTGAAGCAGAAGATGGGGGCCGACCCGGCATCGGTGGCTTTCGATACCCTCAGCTCGGCCAAGGCCAACAACGCCGACGTGGTGATAATCGACACCGCCGGCCGTCTGCACAACAAGCTGAATCTGATGAACGAGCTCACCAAAATCAAGAAGGTGATGGAGAAGATCGTGCCCGGGGCTCCGCACGAGGTGCTGCTGGTGCTCGACGGTTCTACGGGACAGAATGCCTTTGAGCAGGCCAAGCAGTTTACGGCGGCTACCGAGGTGAACGAGCTGGCCATTACCAAACTCGACGGTACGGCCAAGGGCGGCGTGGTCATCGGTATCTCCGACCACTTCAAAATCCCCGTCAAGTACATCGGTCTGGGCGAGGGTATGGAAGACTTGCAGGTATTCCGCCGCAAAGAGTTTGTCGACTCTCTGTTTGGCGATTGATTTTTCAGGAATGTATTTACGGCTGGGGAGTCGGGTACCGACTCTCGTAGCCGTCTTTTTTTTCATGTAATGGCTTTTGATTGCGGGATATGTTTCCTGTACATTGCCCGGTATCGAAAAAATAGAAAAAAATGAAAACGGCGAAAAAAACACTCTTTTTCATCTTACTTTGTTTATTGTGCTCCATTCGGTTGGTAGCTCAGGACGTGGCTTTTTACGCTCCTTTCCAGTTTAGTTTCATCTATCCGTTAAGCACAAACGGCATGAATGCCGGGCAATATACCAACGGTTTCTCTCTGAATCTGTTGGCCGGTGCATCGAGGAACGAGAAGAGTTTGGCCTTTGCCGGGTTGAGCAACATCATATTGAACGATGCCCGGGGCGTGCAGTTTGCCGGTTTTTCCAATTATATAGGCCATGAAGGCAAAGGGCTGGCTTTTGCCGGGCTCACCAACGTGACGTCTGATTATCGGGGCGTGCAGTTCGCCGGTATGCTAAATGTGGCCAAGGACATACGAGGCGTACAGTTTGCCGGTTTGGTAAATGTGGCGAAGGAAGTCAGGGGCGTGCAGTTCTCGGGGTTGGTCAATGTAGCCAAACGGGTAGAAGGTGTACAGTTTGCCACGCTTGTCAATGTGGCCGACAAGAGCGATTTCCCTATTGGTCTGGTCAATATAATCAAACAAGGCGAAAAGGGCATTGCTGTCACCTACGATTTGTTGGGCAACACCGTTGTGTCGTTTCGCTCCGGTGGGAAATATACCTATGGCATTTTAGGTATTGGCTTCAATCATAAGGTCAAGGGCGACGACAAGATGGTGTCGGAAGTAGGCTATGGTATCCATATACCGGTTGTAGACTGGTTCCGTATGGACCAGGAGGTGAAGCTCCTTTCGGTCAACTCCGCAGGCGAAAAAACAACCCTGAACGTGGGGTATCTTCTGGCGCCTTCTTTCAAGATAGGGCGGCATTTCAATCTGTTTGGAGGCCCCAGCCTCAACTATATCTCGACCTGGAACGACAACCACGCCGCTATGCTTCCGGCTCATAGCCTTTGGAGCAGGGAGCGTGGCGAAAGGGCAGAGCGGGTATATGTGGGCTATCAGGCCGGGGTACAGGTTCTCTTTTAGTCGAGAAGGAAGCCTGTCGGGTATGGCTCTGAAAATGGCAAGTAACCCGATGTCAATCGGGTCGCTGCATGGTGAAATCTATGAATGAAAGTAATATAGAGTAATGTCAAATGATAAAAAATAGCGTCGATATTATTACGTTGGGCTGTTCCAAGAATCTGGTCGATTCGGAACGGCTGTTGCATCGTTTCTCCGAAGCCGGTTACAAAGTGCGTCACGACCCCGAAAAGGTGTCGAGCGAATATGTGGTGGTCAATACCTGCGGGTTTATCGGTGACGCCAAAGAGGAGTCGATCGAGATGATTCTGCAGATGGTCGAGGCCAAGAAGGCCCGCAAGATACGTCACCTCTACGTGATGGGTTGCCTCTCGCAACGCTATCGCGAGGAGCTCGAGACCGAGATTCCCGAGGTAGACAAGTTCTACGGGAAGTTCGACTGGGGTAATCTGCTTACCGACCTGGGGGCCCGCAACGACGACGATGATAAGGATTTCGGACGCATCCTTACCACACCCCCGCACTATGCCTATGTGAAGATTGCCGAGGGGTGCAACCGCTTCTGTTCCTACTGCGCGATACCGCTCATCACGGGGCGCTTCGTCTCGTATCCCATGGACGAGCTGCTCGACGAGGTGCGCTCGCTGGTAGCCCGCGGCGTGAAGGAGTTCCAGATTATTGCACAGGACCTCTCGTCTTACGGGCTCGACCTCTATGGCGAGCAGAAGTTGGCCGAGCTCATCGACCGCATGGCTCAGATTCCGGGTGTGAAGTGGATACGCCTGCACTACGCCTATCCCTCGCAATTCCCCTACGACATCCTGCCGGTGATGCGTCGCCATGCCAACGTGTGCAACTACCTCGACATCGCCTTGCAGCACATCAGCGACCACATCCTCACCGATATGCGCCGCCACGTGACCAAGCAGGAGACCTACGATTTGTTGAAACGCATACGGGCCGAGGTGCCCGGTATCCATATACGCACCACCCTCATGGTGGGCTATCCCGGCGAGACCGACGAGGATTTCGAGGAGCTGAAGCAGTTTGTGCGCGATGCCCGTTTCGAGCGCATGGGGGCCTTTGCCTACTCCGAGGAGGAGGGCACCTATGCCGCCAAACACTTCCCCGACTCGATTCCCGAGGAGGTGAAGCAGGCCCGGCTCGACGAACTGATGGCTCTGCAAGAGGAGATTGCCCTCGAGAGCAACCGCTCGAAGGTGGGGCAGGAGTTCGACGTGATGGTCGACCGCGAGGAAGACGATTACTACGTGGGACGTACCGAATACGACTCGCCCGAGGTCGATCCCGAGGTGCTCATTGCCAAAACCCGCACTTTGCCCGTCGGCGAATTTTGTCGCGTGAAGATTGTCGATGCCATGCCCTATGAACTCATGGCCGAGCCACTGCCGTCGGATCGATAATCGTCGCGTGCCATGGGTGAGAATACGACAGCCATATCTTGTCTCAGGCAGGCTTTCGAGCGGAGTCTCGAGAGCCGTTTCCCCGCCTATGCCTTCAGGTTGCCGGGCGACAGTGCCTTTTATTGGGGCGCCTGTCCGGCCCATGAGCTGGAGACCTTGGCGGGTTGTACCCTCCCCGGCGAGGGGCGGGAGGGGTTTCTCTTTGCCCCTTTCGACAGCGGGGCATTCCCTTCACTCTTTTTCCCGGTAAAACCCGTGCGGGCCGAGGCTATCGACCTGGAGGCGTTGAACCGTTGTGCCGACTCTTCTGTTAGAGCCGACGAGGGGCCCATGCCGGTGACCGATTGCGATTACCCGGCCTATGAGCAGCAGGCCCTTACCCTCATCGGGGCCATGCGCCGCGGCGAGTTGCGGAAAGCGGTGCTTTCGCGCACCGTGACGTTGCGGCGGCCGATGCTCTCCGATGTCGAACTTTTCCTGCGGTTGGCCGCGAAATATCCGGCCGCCTTTGTCAGTTGGGTACATCTGCCCGGCCGGGGGCGTTGGATAGGAGCCACCCCCGAAACGCTGCTCGACTACGACGGCCGTAGGCTGTCGACCATGGCATTGGCCGGGACTCGCAAGGCCGGGACTCCGGGCGAGTGGGGCGCGAAGGAGCAGGAGGAGCAGCAGATTGTGGCCGATACGATTGTGGCTGCTCTCGAGCGTTGTGGCCTCGACCCGGTGGTGGGGGCCCGTTTTACCAAGGTGGCGGCCCAGGTCGAACATTTGTGTACGCCGGTTACGGTCGAAGGTCGTTTGACCGATAGCCAGCTGAACGATATTTTAGGTGCTTTGCACCCGACACCAGCCGTCGGGGGGTATCCCAAAGAGGCTGCGAAAGTTTGGATTGATCGCGTGGAACCACACCGGCGTCGCTACTATGGCGGCTATCTGGGCCCGGTGCAGGCAGACGGGATGCGCCTGTTTGTCAATCTGCGCTGCATGGAGGTGGACGATGGGTATGTGAGATTGTATGTCGGTGGCGGCCTGACGGCCCAGTCGCAGCCCGCCAGCGAATGGTGCGAGACCGAGGCCAAGGCGCAGACGCTGCTCTCGGTCATAAACGGTTAATCAAACAAGAAACGTATGAAGACAACAGACAAACAGGGGTGTAATGCCCTCGTCGAGATTTTGGTAAAGCAGGGTGTGAAACGGGCGGTTCTCTCGCCCGGGTCGAGAAATGCGCCTGTATTGATGGCATTCTCGCGGTGCGAGGCTATCGAGTCGTATGTGGTGGTCGACGAACGTACCGCCGCCTTCATGGCTCTGGGCATGTCGCAGCGCAGCGGCGAGCCGGTGGCCCTGGTGTGTACCTCGGGAACGGCTCTGCTCAACTACGCTCCGGCCGTGGCCGAGGCCTACTACCAGCACATCCCGCTCGTGGTCATTTCGGGCGACCGGCCCATCGAGTGGATCGACCAGGACGACGGGCAGACCCTGCGTCAATACGGGGCTTTGGCTCCTTTTGTGAAACGGTCGTACGACCTGCGGGCCGAGTGGACCCTGCCGACCGACGGCTGGTATTTCAACCGCAGTGTGAACGATGCCCTGCTCACGGTCCTCTCGGGTGAAAAGGGGCCGGTGCATATCAACCTCTCCATTACCGAGCCGCTCACCGGCGAGACCGAGGTCGCGCCGCGTCCCGAGCGGGTGGTTATGCGGATGGCTCCGGCAAGTCTGCCCGACGAAGAGTCACTCGCGCTCCTGAGCCGCGAGTTCATGTCGGCCCGCAAGGTGCTTGTCGTGGCCGCCTTCATGCAGCCCGACGAGGCGTTGGGCCGGGCTCTGGCCCGACTGGCCGAGTTGCCGCAGGTGGTGGTGCTTACCGAGTCCATCGCCAATGTGCAGGGCGAGCGGTTTATCTCTACCATCGACCGGGTCTATTCGGTTATCGACAAGAGCGAGTGGCCCGACTATGCCCCCGACCTGCTCATCACCCTGGGCGGTTCGCTGGTGTCGCGCATGATCAAGGCCTTCCTGCGGCAGCATAAACCGCAGGCCCACTGGCGTATCTCGCAGGGCGACCGCGTGGTCGACACCATGCAAGCGCTCACCCGCCACATCGATGCCTCGCCGGCCCCTCTGCTCGAGGCTCTGGCCCACCGGGTAGCCCCCGTCGAGAGCTCCTATGCCGCCCTGTGGCACGACAAGGAGCAGCTGGCTACCCGCCTGCACGACGACTATATAGCCCGCATCGGTTGGTGCGACCTCAAGGCCTTCTCGCTGATTCTGCCGGTTATCCCGGCCGGCACCGCCCTGCAACTCTCCAACGGCACCACGGTGCGCTATGCCCAGCTCTTCAATACTCCGCAGGTGAGCCGGAGCGACTGCAACCGCGGGGTGTGCGGTATCGACGGTTCTACCTCGACGGCGGCAGGCGCCTCGTGTGTGGGCGATGAGACCACGCTCTTCATTACCGGTGACATGAGCTTTTCGTACGATGCCAACGGCCTCTCGTCGGCCTATCTCTCGCCCCGGTTCAAGGTGATTGTCATGTGCAACGGCGGGGGCGGCATCTTCCGCTTTATCAAGCCTACGGCCGGGTTGCCCGAGCTGGAGCGCTGCTTCGAGGTGCACCGCGATATTCCCGTCGAGAAGTATGCCGACCTCTTCGGGCTGCGCTACTTCGAAATCGACAGCGAGGCATCGGCTGCCGAGGTATTGCCCCGCTTCTTTGCCGAGAACGAGCGGCCGGCCATCCTGGCGGTGCATACGCTCCACCTCTACAATGCCAAGGTGTTACGGGGATACTTCCTCCGGGCCCGGCAGTAATGTTGAAATTCAGAATCTTAAAAACGACACGATATGAAAAAGTTTGACTGGAAACCCATTAAGGAGTATGAGGACATACTCTTCGATTACTACGACGGTATCGCCAAGATAACGATTAACCGCCCGCAGGTCTACAACGCGTTCCGCCCCCAGACCAATAACGAGATGCTCGACGCCATGGCCATCTGCCGCGAGCGTCCCGACATCGGAGTGGTGGTGCTCACCGGAGCCGGCGACAAAGCCTTCTGCTCGGGTGGCGACCAGAAGGTGAAGGGCATCGGCGGCTATATCGACCAGAACGGTGTCCCCCGCCTCAACGTGCTCGACCTGCACAAGGCCATTCGCTCCATACCCAAGCCGGTTATCGCCATGGTCAACGGCTACGCCATCGGCGGCGGCCATGTGCTGCATGTGGTGTGTGACCTGACGATTGCTTCGGAGAATGCCCGTTTCGGGCAGACGGGTCCCAAGGTGGGCAGCTTCGACGGCGGCTTCGGCTCCTCCTATCTGGCCCGCATCGTGGGGCAGAAGAAGGCGCGCGAAATCTGGTTCCTCTGTCGCCAGTATACGGCTCAAGAGGCCGAGGCGATGGGGCTGGTGAACAAGGTGGTGCCTTTCGACCGGCTCGAGGAGGAGACCGTCGAGTGGTGCCAGACCATTTTGAAACGCAGTCCCATGGCCATCCGTATGATCAAGCGGGCCCTGAATGCCGAGCTCGACGGCCAGCGCGGCCTCATGGAGTTTGCCGGCGACGCCACGCTGCTCTATTACCTGATGGAGGAGGCGCAGGAGGGCAAGAATGCTTTCCTCGAGAAGCGTGACCCCGATTTCCAGAAGTTTCCCAAATTCCCCGGATAAGATGCTGAAGGCCAGTTATACTCCGTATACGCTCCATTTCAAGGTGCCGAGCGGAACCTCGCGCGGCATCCTCACCGAAAAGGAGACCTACTTCGTGAAGGTGTGGGACGATGCCGCCCCCGACCGCTACGGGTTGGGTGAGTGTGCCCTCTTCCGGGGGCTCGGTGCCGACGACCGCCCCGAATACGAGAGCGTGTTGCAGCGGGTGTGTCGCGAGATGGATTGCTACGAAAGCCTCGACCTCTCGGCCTGGAGTTCGATACGGTTCGGGGTGGAGACTGCTCTGCTCGACTGGCAGAACGGCGGCCGGCGGGTCGTATACCCCTCCGACTTCGTGACGGGTGGGAGAGGCATCACCATCAACGGGCTGATATGGATGGGCGACAAGCGTACCATGGCGGCCCGTATCGAGGAGAAGCTGGCGGCGGGTTTCTCGTGCATCAAACTGAAAATCGGCGCCATCGACTTCGACGACGAGTGCGACCTGCTCGCCTTTATCCGTAGCCGATACGGCCGCGACACCATCGAGTTGCGGGTCGATGCCAACGGAGCCTTTGCTCCCGACCGGGCGCTGGAGTGCCTGAAACGTCTCTCGGATTACGACCTGCACTCCATCGAGCAGCCCATACGGGCCGGACAGTGGGAGGCGATGGCCCGCCTGTGCGAAGCCTCGCCTCTGCCGGTGGCTCTCGACGAGGAGCTCATCGGGGTGGGCAGTGCGGCCGCAAAGGCCGACTTGCTGGAGGCCATAGCTCCGCAGTATGTGGTGCTGAAGCCTTCGCTTATCGGCGGCTTCTCGGGGGCGCAAGAGTGGATCGATGCCGCCCGGGCCCGGGGTATCGGGTGGTGGATTACCTCGGCTCTGGAGTCGAACGTGGGGCTGAATGCCATCGCTCAGTTTACGGCTACCCTGCCTGTGAATATGCCGCAGGGGCTGGGTACCGGTGCACTCTATACCAACAATATACCCTCGCCGCTCGAGCAGGTGGGCGAGGTGTTGCGATACAACCCGGCCGGGGGGTGGAATTTTTCGGAACTGTCATGGAGATAACCCTCAATCATCGCCTGTGCCGCACCCGCGACGAGGTGCTGGCCGCAGCCACCCCGCAGGTGGCCGACTTTCTTGACGAATGGTTTTCGCCGGCCGATTTCGTGTGGGGCCACACCTCGGGTTCGACGGGGACGCCCAAACCGCTGAAGCTCTCGAAACGGGATATGGAGGAGTCGGCCCGGCTGACGGTCGACTTCTTCGGCATCACCGCGGACACGACCATGCTGCTTTGTCTCTCGCCCGACTACATTGCCGGGAAGATGATGATTGTGCGCACCCTGCTCTCGGGGGCCGACCTGCTGGTGGTACCGCCGTCGAGCCGACCCTTGGCGACGGTCGACGAGCCGGTCGACTTTGCGGCGATGGTGCCGGCGCAGGTGGTTGAGTCGTTAAGTGACGATGCCCAGCGTGCCCGCCTGGCTCGGGTAGGAGCCTTGATTATCGGCGGAGCACCGCTCTCGCCTGCTACCGAGGCCCGGTTGACCCAACTGCCGGTGCGGGCTTACGCCACCTATGGCATGACCGAAACGGTGTCGCACGTGGCCCTGCGTCGCATTGGCGATGCCACCATGCTCTACCGGGCTTTGGGTTGCATCACCTTTGCGGTCGATCCCCGCGACTGCCTGGTTATCCATACTCCCCATTTTACACACAAGCAGTTTGTGACCAACGATGTGGTGGAGCTCGTCGATGAGCGCACCTTCCGCTGGACAGGTCGTTACGACCATGTGATTAACAGCGGGGGGGTAAAGATATTTCCCGAGCGGGTCGAGCAGAAGATAGCCGGGCTCTTGACCCGCCGCTTCTTCATAGCCGCCGCTCCCGACGAGAAGTGGGGGCAGTGCGTGGCCCTGGCCATCGAGGGCGACCCGTTGTCGCCTGCCGACGAAGCCGCCTTGCTGGCCCGTATCCGCGAGGCGGTCGACCGGTACGAGATGCCGCGCCGGGTGGTCTATCTGCCCGCTTTTGCCGAGACCTCGTCGGGTAAGGTAATCCGACGTTTGCCGTGATACCCTGTCGGTTGGCAAAGCCGTTTCCGTCGTGAGGCGGATTGTTATCCTTCTATATATGGAGATGGAGGGAATGTTTTAAAGTGTTATTTGAGCATGTTCTGTTGCCGGGAATAGATTTTATATCTACCTTTATTCCCGATTATATTTGTTATTCAGTCACATTTGCTATTTTAAACATGAAGAATATGCGACATGTATTAGGAGTTACGCTCCTATGGGTCGCGGCTGTAACCGTAGCCCAACCCCCTGTTTACCTTGATGATACAAAGCCTGTTGAAGATCGCGTAGAAGATGCCCTTTCGCGTATGACTCTCGAAGAGAAGGTGGCCTTGTGTCATGCTCAATCGAAATTTAGTTCGCCGGGCGTTCCCCGTTTGGGCCTGCCCGAAAACTGGATGACCGACGGTCCGCACGGTATTCGTTCCGAACTTTTGTGGGATGAATGGAGTCCGGCCGGTTGGACCAACGACTCGTGCATGGCCTTCCCGGCCTTGACCTGTCTGGCCGCTACGT
>OJNR01001091.1_pt1 | contig 14603 bp, 13 predicted proteins | sample 1597901 | NCBI WGS metagenome assembly OJNR01 (sample SAMN01915223, study PRJEB22387) | human gut metagenome | isolation source: stool | host: Homo sapiens | place: USA | reverse complement strand
CACCAGCCGATGCACCCGGTGCGTCACCTCGCCCCCGCGCACCACCACAAGCCCCACCGAGCAGATGCTCGTGGGTTCGTAATTGGCAGTCTCGAAATCTATGGCGACAAAATCTTTCATCGGTAAAAATATCCGGTGGCAAAAGTACGGAAAATTCCGGTGAAATCTTCACATCGCCCCGCGACGGTGAATTTCGCCACACAAATTTTGCGGTATGTGAGAATACCCCTACCTTTGCTCGAAAGAGAAAACAAGAAGATGAAAATAGGAATTATCGTAGCCATGCAGAGCGAGCTCGATTGCGTGCGTCGCCTGCTGGAAAATCCCCGCGAAGAGCGCTACGGCGCTTCGCTCTTTACCATAGGCACGAACGGTGCCCACGAGTTGATACTCACCCAGAGCGGCATCGGCAAGGTATCGTCGGCCATTCGGGCCTACGAGCTCATCGACCGCTACCACCCCGACTGCGTGCTCAACACCGGCGTGGCCGGCGGCATAGACGCCTCGATGCGAGTGATGGATATTGTCGTCGGGTCTGAGATTGTCTACCACGACGTGTGGTGTGGCGAAGGCAACGCCTGGGGACAGATACAGGGGCTGCCGCCCCGGTTCCACAGCGACCCGGCACTGGTCGAGAAGGCTCTGCAGGTAGAGACCTCGCTGCGCATCTACAAGGGGCTGGTATGCAGCGGCGACCGCTTCATCACCGACCCGGTCGAACTCTCCGAAATCAAGGCCCTCTTTCCCGAAGGCATGGCCGTCGACATGGAATCGGGCTCCATTGCCCAGGTATGCTGCATGCGAGGCGTCCCCTTCCTGAGCTTCCGCATCATCAGCGACACCCCGGGCATCGAGGGTCACCTGGCCCAATACAACCACTTCTGGGACGATGCCCCCCACCGCTCGTTCGAGGTGCTCACCAGCCTCATCGCCAAACTGTAATACATATCAATCCCTAATACATAACCCGATATGAAAAAGATACCCAGTTTTACCATAGACCACATTCACCTGCTGCGCGGCATCTACGTCTCGCGCAAGGACTATCTGGGCGACCACGTAGTCACCACTTTCGACATCCGCATGAAAGAGCCCAACCGCGAGCCCGCCATCGGCTACGGAGCCCTGCACACCATCGAACACCTGGCTGCCACCTTCCTGCGCAACCACCCGGTATGGGGCGACAAAATCGTATTCTGGGGACCCATGGGCTGCTGCACCGGCAACTACTTTCTGGTGCAGGGCGCCCTTGAGTCGCGCGACATCGTCGACCTCATGCGCGAGACCTTCCGCTTCATCCGCGACTTCGAGGGCGAGGTACCCGGCGCCGCTCCCCGCGACTGCGGCAACTACCTGCTGCACGACCTGCCCATGGCCCGCTGGGAAGCCGACAAATACCTGCGCGAGGTACTCGACGTAATCGAGGAGAAAAATCTCGTCTACCCGACGGTCGAGGAATAAAACAGCAATCGCATTTTTTGGATTTTGTCATAAATCAACATATATTTGCAAAGGCTCAAAAAGCTAAACAATTAGTCTTTTGAGCAGACATACGAACGGAAGCGTTTTTTAGATATTACTTTGTTCAAGAAAATCGCCAAATTTTCAAAACCGTACAGAGTAATACAACAGAACGCTCACGCCTTTGATATAGTCATATATCAATATAGGCGTGGGGCTGTTGTTTATTTGTATGGTGGGTGTTTGGCGATACCTCTTGAACAGATAAACTTTAAACAGTCTCCACGCTTTCCTTTTTTATTAACAGGCTAAATCTGGGGACTATTAGCACAAATAAACACGAAGCCTATGAAACAACTATAAAATCGCCAAATCGGAACAAAAAGGGGAAATCTATTCCAAAGACCTCAATTTTAATCATTTTCATAATAATACAATAGATGAAAAAGATACAGATTCTATTATTATGCTGCGGCCTGTTATTTTCAATATCGTGTAGCAGCTATAAATACGGAGCCAGCGCAGAGCCGACTCAAAAAAGTAATCTCACTTTTGGTGTTGTAAAATCAAAAATCATAAAAGGGAGCACTACTCAAGCCGAGATATTAGAAATCTTTGGAGCACCCAACCTGGTGTCGAAAAACAAATCGAACAACGAGGTATGGAGCTACAACAAAATGAGTACCGTAAACAAACAAGGAGGTTCCGATTTCCTATTTGGAGCAAGAGCGTCACAAAGTAGCAGTGCTCAATCTTTCGACTTAATCATCACTTTCGACTCCAACGATATAGTTTTAGACTATTCAGTGGTCTCAACCAGTTATTAACCCTAAAAATTTTTACACGATGAAAAAATATATCGTTTTTTTACCTATTTTATTTATACTCATGTCGTGCGGAACCTCCAAACCGGCACTTTCACCTGCAGAGATAAAGTTGATGACCACCAAGCAATTCGAGGCCGATTACAACCTCGTTTTCGGTTCAGCCATTTCTCTGCTCCAATCCGAGGGCTTCTTGATAAACAGTACCGATAAAGAATCGGGACTCATTACCGCCAGCAAACAGATTGATAATAAGAATGCCGATTGGCAAATGGCTCTTTTGGGTAGTGCTACCGAAGCCTCTACTTCGCAAGCCTCTTTCTTCATTCAACCGCTTAACGACAACTTGACCGAGGTTAAGTTTACGCTCTATGAAGGTAGTGTCACCTCAACTCTCAATCAATTCAGCAAGAGCACCCGAAACAAGAACAGCATGGTCGAAGACCCCACCATCTATGCCAACTGGTTCAACAACTTGCGTAGTGAAATCGAAAGGAGAAAAGCCCTTATGCAATAAGGGCAAAAGCTATTGATTTCTCATTGAACATTAAAACGGCGTCTCCTCTTTCTTCCCTAAGAAGCGGGGCTGCTTGTCGGTGAGGAGATCGAGAAACATTTTCACACGGGCGAGGTACTCTCGTCCGTGTATTTTTATATACTTCGCCCGGCGGGCTACGTCGCGGGCATTATAGCCGACGGCCGATATGCCGCTGCTCTTGGCCAGATAGATGGCCCGCTCATTGTGAAACTTCTGCGAGATGATGGTGAGGCTGTCCTGCCCGAAAATCTCCTTGGCCCGCACGATGGAGTCGAGCGTACGGAATCCGGCATAGTCGAGCACGATGCGGTCGGCCGGTACCCCGTGGGCCACCAGCGAATCGCGCATGCAGGTAGGCTCGTCGTAGTCGCGGTCGTGATTGTCGCCACTCACCAGAATATAGTCAATCTTGCCCGCCTGGAACAACCGGGCCGCAGCCTCGATACGATAGTCGAAGTAGTAGTTATGGGCCCCCTGCGGAGTAATGGGCGCCGTACCCAACAGCAGCCCCACGGTACGGTGAGGTATCGCATCGGTCGTGTCGAACGTCTTGTCGCGGGCATACCCCTTTACCAAACCGTTACAAATTCCTATGACGGCAACCATCCCTGCAACAAGAATCACCGCAACAACTATCACAATCATACCAAACCTCCTTTTGTATCGTTTCATTATCGTCCCTGTTTTAGGCAACGAAGATAGTGAAAAATAGTGAAATACCTCACTTTTTCCCTCAAACTAAGTAGGCTTGGCGAGAAAACCCCTACATATAGGTATTGGGCAGCCGGAAAAGAAGCCGTTACTTTGACACCGTAAAACCAAACAACCGTTACACGATGAAAAGAACTGGTATATTCTACGGCTCTTCGACCGGCATGACCGAGGGAGTAGCCCACACAATCGCCCAAAAACTGGGGATAGCCCCGACCGATGTACACGATGCGGCCCGACTCTCGGCCGAGCTGCTCGACAACTACGAGGCATTGATACTGGGCAGCTCGACCTGGGGTTGCGGCGAATTGCAGGACGACTGGTACGATGCCGTGAAGGTGTTGCGAAATGCCAATCTCTCCGACAAAACCATCGCTCTCTTCGGCTGCGGCGACAGCGAGTCGTACCCCGACACGTTTTGCGATGCCATGGGTCTGCTCTACGACGAGCTGAAAGAGACGGGCTGCCGCTTCACCGGCAATCATGTAGCAACCGACGGCTACTCGTTCTCCTCGTCGGTATCGGTTGTCGACGGCGAGTTCGTAGGGCTTGCTCTCGACGAGACCAACGAGGCCGACAAAACGGCCGACCGCATCGAGGCTTGGGTGAAAAACCTCGACTTGTAAACCCGCTAAACCGATATGCCCATGATGACCTGTCAATCCTTCCCTGCCGAGTTGAAAGTGTTTTTGAACCACGTCTATGAATACAAGAAAGGGGTGCGCCACATGGTGCTCTACACCACCAACCGCCGCTACGAAGAGTTTGCCGTAGAGCGACTGAACAAACAGCGCATCGACTACTGCATACAGCCCATTGGCTGCAACAAGATAAACCTCTTCTTCGGCCGCCGCGAGTGTATCGAGGTGATTCAATCGCTGGCCTCGCGCCCCCTGAACGAACTCACCCCCGAGGAGGATTTCATCCTGGGTGCCCTGCTGGGCTACGACCTGTGCGGGCAATGTCAACGCTATTGTAAACGTAAAGCCAAATAGATAAACTCTTTTCTCTCCTCCTGATCTAAATTGCAAAAGGGGAAAAGAATCCTAAAATTTGAAGTTTGTTTTTAGTTGTGACGAACCCACTACGCCGCGAGGCACGGTGGGTTCTGCTGTATCGCTGAAAGATTGGCCTTGTTTATACGCTACTGCAAGCCACTCAAATCGACTTTATAGTAGGTTGGCGCCGTATGGTCTCGCTCGAGAAACATCGTCATATACACAGGGGCATACACGATTTTCCCTTCAACACGCATATTGTCATTATTGAACACGATAGCCTCGGACAGATTATACTCCTTGCAATCCATAATATTGGAAAGAGCCCGATGCGACTCATAATCTTTCCCCGATTTCACCTCGACTGGCAGCACCTTCCCCCCCGATTCAATTACAAAATCGAGCTCGCCCCGCTTCTTGTTATTATAGTAATAGGGCTCCAGACCATGCGCCACCAACTCTTGCGCTACGGCATTTTCATAAACCGCCCCGTAGTTGATGTTTTTATCGCCCTTGATAATCTGCAACTGTATACCGTCGGCATATTGGGCAGCCAACAACCCTACATCGCTTTGAAACAGTTTAAAGAGATTTCTCGAACGCGACAACAACAGCGGTACCTTGGGCTCTTCGACATTATAAACCGGAAGTGCCACACCTGCATTTTTCAACCAAAGAAAACTGTTCCGATAGCGTTCGAACTTGGCATTCTCATTCAGCCGTTTCAATATAAATCGTTTGTTCTTCGCATTGAGTTCGGGAGGAATCAATTTGAAAATCTCCTCGATATACAGTTTATTATCCGGATCATATTGGGCTATATCCCGTTTGTACAACCGAATAATATCCTGCTGTACAGCCATCACCTCTTGCAGATTGTTCGTCTCGATATACTTGTCTACGGCTGCCGGCATGCCACCCACCACCAGATAGAGGCGAAACAGTTCCATCATTCTGGCATGGACAAAATCATCGACAGGTTTGCGACAGGTCCACGAATCCCGCAAAGAATCAATGACCCGATTGCCCACGCCTACACACGACACAAACTCCTCGAAATCGAGCGGATACATATCCTTGATACCCATATAGCCAACCGGCTCCGACCGAAGGTCCTTCAGCTCGACACCCAACAGAGAACCGCTCAAGATATACCGATACGATCCCTCGTCGACCAGAAATTTAATGGCTGTTACAATCTCGGGGCACCGCTGTACCTCATCGAAAAAGATAAGGGTCTCGCCTTTAATCAAGGGCTTGGTTGTCAACGCCGACAACCGAAGGAGAATGTCATCACTGCTCCGAGCCCCACGGAAGAGCTCCACCGCATCGGGATTCTCTATAAAATTGATTTCGATAAAACTCTTGAACGCCTGCCCAAACTCCCGTATCGAATAGGTCTTACCCGTCTGTCGGACCCCGGTTATAAGCAAGGCATTACGAGAGTTCGCATAATAGTTGCGAATATAGCTGTCTATCTTACGTTTAAGCATGCAGTTTCCTTTTATCTAATGCGAAAATAACGCATTTCCTCCACTTTTCCAAGGAATTTATCGCCTATTTTGCCGCTTTTCCAAGGTAAATTTCCCCACTTTCCTCCACTTTTCCAAGATTCAAAAGTCAAATACTACCTGTGCATCCCCCTCTCCCGGTGTTCAAGACAACAGATAAAAAGCCAAACCATACCTGCACAAAAACGGCCTCCTCGCCGATTCCCCATATCCGGGGCGACAAGGAGGCCGCACTATATTATCGTTGTCGATACTGTCGCTTATTTCAACCGGGCGAGCACCTCTTTCATGCGGCGCAGGGCCTCGGTGATATTCTCCTCGGAAGTAGCATAGGAGAGGCGCAGATAGTTGGGAGCCCCGAAGGCATCGCCCGCTACGGTAGCCACATGACCCACCTCGAGGATGTACATGGCCAGTTCGGACGAAGTCTTGATGACGCGGTCGCCATCGGCCTTGCCCAGGTAGTAGCTAACCTCGGGGAAGAGGTAGAAGGCCCCGTCGGGGTTGTTCACCTTCAGGCCGGGAATCTCGCGGGCCAACCGTACCACCAGGTCGCGACGACGTTCAAAAGCCCGACGCATCTCCTCTACACAACTCTGGTCACCGGCAAAGGCAGCGGCAGCAGCCTTCTGGGCAATCGACGAAGCGCCCGAGGTATACTGGCCCTGCAACTTGTTGCAAGCCTTGGCAATCCACAGCGGAGCGGCAATGAAACCGATACGCCAGCCCGTCATGGCATAACCCTTGGAGACACCGTTGACGATGATTACCCGGTCGCGCAGGGCGGGGAATTGGGCGATACTCTGGTGAGCACCCACGTAGTTGATGTGCTCGTAAATCTCGTCGGCCAGGATAAAGACTTGGGGATGACGCTCCAGCACGGCAGCTAAAGCCGCGAGTTCGTCGTGCGAATAGACGCTGCCCGTCGGGTTGGAGGGGGTGCACAGAATCAGCATCTTGGTCTTGGGCGTAATGGCAGCCTCGAGTTGAGCGGCACTCATCTTGAAATCCTGCTCGATACCCGTCTCTACAATCACGCTTTTGCCCTCGGCCAACTTCACCATCTCGACATAGCTTACCCAGTAGGGAGCCGGCAGCACCACCTCGTCACCGGGATTGACAAGCGAGAGAATCGTATTGCAAATCGACTGTTTGGCACCGTTCGATACCACAATCTGGTCGGGCGTAAAGTCGAGGCCATTCTCATTTTTCAGTTTTGCGCAGATGGCCTGGCGCAAATCCATATAACCCGGCACGGGCGAATAGTGCGAGAAGTTGTCGTCTATCGCCTTCTTCGCCGCATCCTTGATATGCTGAGGGGTATTGAAATCGGGTTCTCCTACACTCAGGTTGATTACATCGACACCCTGAGCCTTCAGTTCATTACTTTTCTGCGACATCGCAAGCGTTTGCGACGGTGCAAGAGCTGCCAAACGGTCGGATACTTGGTTCATGAGAATAGCTGTTTTTAGGTTTTATATACTCGTACAAAGGTAGTGAAAGTCGAGCGCCGAGGCAAATAAAAACGAAGTTTTCATTTGTACTGGGCCGAGACGCATCCTGCCTTCTGTAAAGGTAGTGAAAGTCGAGCGCCGAGGCAAATAAAAACGAAGTTTTCATTTACACTGGACCGAGACGCATCCTGCACTACTTATCACCCACTATAAAGGCAGCAAAAGGCAGGCAACCCAAACAAATAAAAAAATACCTTCTGCCCGGAGTCTTATTGACAGCCCGACAGAAGGCATTAAACAAACACATAACGATACGAGAACCTTCGTATCTCCTATACAATCCCTTTATGGCATAACAACTAAATCGAAATCCCCTCTTTGCGTGGCCGTAAAACAGTTATGCGGCTTTGGTCAGTGCGGCAATCTCTTTCACCCGATCGCCGTCGTAGCTCATGGGCGACATCACCGGCTCGTAATCAAACGGGATAAACTCCGAAACCTGAGCCGTAGCAAAGCTCTGGTCGTCGTCGATAAAGAGGGTCAGCTTGGCTCCGGCCTTATGACCTACGGCACGAGGCAACGAACCTATCGACTGGAAGTTGCCGCTCTCGACCATCTGTTTCAAACGCGAAACCTCGCTGCTCTCGAAGAGGAGTTCGTGTTTCTTCAACACCTTACCGTTGGCCCGGCACACAGCCACCTTGTTGCCCACGGCCAATTTGATAAGACCGTAGATCAGGAAGCAAACGCCCACCACAATGAGGAACAGTTTCAACGACGACTGCGGGTCGGACAACACGGCCGAAGCACCAAAGGCCACCACGGCAACCACAACCGACCACACACCGGCCATCGACACTCTCTTTTTGATTTCTACATAGGGGTTTTCTGCAAATTTAGACACATGAGTCTCTTTCTCTTTATTTTCCATTTTTGTTTCAATGCTAATAGTCAGGGTAATATTGGTTTATAAAGTCATGCGCTGCCCCGCCGCGGCACGGCACGGCGACCTCATCCTGCCGCACACGCAGGCACGACAAGAGAGCCGGAAGCGGCAACCGGCTTCCGCAATCCGGACAGGGAACACCTGCCCGCCCTGCTAAATAAGCATTTGACAAAGCGAATAGAGATAATGCCCGTGTGAACACAACTGGGCCTTATACCCCTCGTAATCGTGTCTGATTGACTTTTCACGAAGGGTTATGAGTTGGCAGCAGCACTGCTGCGCCGAAGAGAATGCGGTGTGACTCCCTACCCGTTCGGCTACCGGCGACGAGGGGAACCGTACCGTATGGATTCCCGCCACCCGCTCGGCCGGCACAATGGCCTCAAAACTGGGCACCGGGTACGAATGGCTGTCACTGTCGGTCAGCGTATAGGGGCTCTCGGTTTCGCTACTCTGCACCCATGCCGTCTCTGCCTCCGACACATAAAACAGCGTCGAGGCCCACCCCAGTATCAGGGCAAGCGAGACCATGAGCAGATGTTTCACAAAACCTTTCATGCTGCAAACATACACAAAAAAACGGGAGTTATCACCCCATTCTCTACACTTTTTCGTTGTATCTTGCTCATTTTCACTTTCTTGCCAACAACTACTCCCGGCCACAAAATCCGCTGTCGCCAACCAAGAATAGGGAGCAGCTACCCGCACAATACCTATAAAATGCGATTGTACACGTTTCGGGGTCGAAATAATTTTGCAGCGAATTACTAAAGCAAAATTTTTTCGATGAGAACAATAATCAGCACACTCCTCGCGCTCTCTGTATACACGCTTTCACTCCTCGGGACTACGGCCCAGGCGCAGCACCGCCACCATCGGGAGGGGCACCCGGCCGGAGCCATCGTCTCGGGACAGGTCAGCACAACCGAATCGGGCCAGAAGCAAGCCGTCGATTTCGCTACCGTCTACCTCAAAGGGAGCTCATCGGGAGGCTCTACCGACGAGCAGGGTCGCTACCGCCTCAAGGCACAGGCAGGCGACTATACCCTGGTGGTTTCGGCCATCGGCTACGACCCGGTCGAACGGGCCGTCTCACTCAAACGGGGCGAACACCTCGAACTCGACATCGACCTCACCCCGCGGGCCCAGGCTCTCGACGAGGTAACCGTGGTCTCTACCGGGGTGAGCCGGGTACAACGCTCGGCCTACAATACCGTGGCGGTCGATACCCGCGAGATGCGCAACTCGACCAAGAACCTGAGCGACGCCCTGGCCAAGGCCCCCGGCATGAAGCTGCGCGAATCGGGTGGCGTAGGCTCCGACATGCAACTCATGCTCGACGGCTTCAGCGGCAAACACATCAAAGTCTTTATCGACGGGGTGCCGCAAGAGGGGGTGGGCAGCTCCTTCAGCCTGAACAACATCCCCATCAGCTTTGCCGACCGCATCGAAATCTACAAGGGGGTAGTACCCGTAGGTTTCGGCACCGACGCCATCGGCGGGGTTATCAACATCGTTACCAACAAGCAGCGGCGCAACTGGTTTCTCGACGCCGCCTACTCCTACGGCTCGTTCAATACCCACAAGTCGCACGTCAACTTCGGGCAGAGCTTCAAGAACGGACTCACCTACGAAATCAACCTCTTCCAAAACTACTCCGACAACAACTACCTGGTCGATGCCGACCACGTGGAGCAGTGGAACGCCGACGGCTCGTCGATCATTACCGACGAAGTGTTTCGGGTAAAACGGTTCAACGACACCTACCACAACGAGGCTGCCGTGGCCAAGGTAGGGGTAACCGGCAAACCGTGGGCCGACCGCCTCATGCTCGGCTTCACCTACTCCCGCATGTACAAAGAGGTGCAGACCGGCGTGCGGCAATACACCGTCTTCGGCGAGAAGCACCGCCGCGGCCACTCGCTCATGCCCTCGCTCGAGTACAGCAAGCGCGACCTCCTCACCCGGGGACTCGACCTCTCCTTCACGGCCAACTACAACCGCAACCTCACCACCAATATCGATACCGCCAGCTACCGCTACAACTGGTTCGGCGAGCGCATCCGCAAAACCAACGGCCGGGGCGAGCAGAGCGAACAGTATGCCCGGGCCTACAACGACAACTGGAGTGCCACCCTCACCCTCAACTACCGCATCAACAAGGCCAATACCCTCACTTTTAATAATGTGTGGAATCTCTTCCACCGCACCAATGCTTCGCTGCTCACCGGCACCGAAATCGAGAACGAATTTGCCAAGGATACCCGCAAAAACATCGCCGGACTCTCCTACCGCCTCATGCCCTCCGACCGGTGGAACCTCTCGATTTTCGGCAAATACTACGACCAGCGGGTATCGGGTCCCATGGCGACCGACGACAAGGGTACCGACTATGTCATGGTCCACCGCTCCGTGCAACAGGCCGGCTATGGAGCCGCCGGTACCTGCTTCGTGCTGCCCGGTCTTCAGGCCAAACTCTCCTACGAGAAGGCCTACCGCCTGCCCACCATCGAGGAGATGTTCGGCGACGAGGACCTCGAGAGCGGACAGGTGAACCTCCGCCCCGAAAACAGCCACAACGTCAACCTCAACCTCAGCTACTCCCGCACCCCGGGCCGCCACTCGTTCTACCTCGAGGGGGGACTGCTCTATCGCAACACCCGCGACTACATACAGCGCAACATCCAGGACCTGAGCGGCGGCAAGGAGAATGCCACCTACACCAACTACGGCAAGGTGGTGACCAAAGGCTACACCCTATCGGCCCGGTACAGCCTGGCCCGGTGGCTGAGCCTCGGCGGCAACTTCTCGCACATGGACATACGCGACATGGAGAAGTACCAGATTGGCAGCACCGGCAACTCCACCCCCAACCTCACCTACAAGGCCCGTATGGCCAATGTGCCCTACATGTTTGCCGACAGCGACATCAGCCTCTACTGGCACGACCTGGGACGGAAGGGCAACCTGCTTACCCTCACCTACGACAACCAGTATCTGCACAGCTTCTGCTACAACTCCGAGGTGATAGGTACCAACAGCAGCGCCTACATGATTCCCGACCAGTTCTCGCACAACCTTGCAATCAGTTACAGCCTGCACAACGGGCGATACAACCTCTCGCTGGAGTGCCGCAACTTCACCGACGAGCGACTCTACGACAACTTCAGCCTCCAGAAAGCGGGCCGTGCCTTCTATGGCAAGATACGAGTCCACTTCGGCGACTGAACAACCCAGACCGACAACAAAAATTATTCACTTAAAATCATACACGCATGAAAAAGTTCTCCTTCATCCCCACCAGTTCGATACTCCTGACCGCGGGCCTGCTGCTCGCCTCGTGCCAGGAAGATGGCCCGGCCCTTCCTTCGGGGCTTACCGGCCTGACCGAAGTCGCCAAAGGCAACTATGTGATTGCCGCCACGGTAGGCACCGGCAACAACGCGACCCACGTGCTGCTCACCGCCGACCGCCTCGACGACCCCAACTACAAGGTGACCCCTACCGTACAGGGCACCCAGAACGACGGTGCCACCTACTGGGTATTCTACGGCGGGCAATCGCTCTTTGCCCTCAACTACAACCAGGGTGAGGCCGGGCAAACCGCCTCGTACAGCCTCAACACGGCTTTCGAGATGACCAAAGACCCGCGCACCTACCGACTGAGCCGGTTCACCACCTACGGCCTCTACAACGACTACATCATGACCACCTCGTCGGGCAGCGGCACCATCGACGCCCAAAGCTACACCTATACCGACAAGAGCGGCCAGAGCCTCACCGAAACCTACTACCCCAAACACTTCCTCCCCGCCTACATCGATGCCCGTAACCAGACGGCTACCGACGGGAGCGGTGCCGGCGACATCCGCCTGCGCTCCGAGAACTTCCTCGGCAACGGCGAGTATGTGACCCTCGCCGGACTGGAACAGGTGGACAACTACCTCTACTCGGCCGCCGTCCCCATGGGGCTGAGCCAGTGGGGCTACATACAGACGGTCGACGGCCGGGCCCACGGCTATGTGCGCGAGGGGTACGACGACCTGGTCAAGACCGAGTCGGGAGGCTCGGGCAGCGGCTCCTACAAAGCCAACGAACTGCAGTGGACCCAATACCCCGACGAGTGCTGGGTGGCTCTCTTCAAAGACGAATCGCTCACCGAGCACAAGGTCATCAAGAGCGACAAGATCAGCTACGCCTGCGGCCGCAACCGCTCGCAATACTATCAGATGGTATGGAAAGCCGACGACGGCTACCTCTACGTGCTCTCGCCCAGCTATGCCAAGACCATGAGCGATGCCCGCCAGCAAACCACCCTGCCGGCCGGCGTAGTGCGCATCGACACCCGCGCCGCGTGGGACGAGATTGATTTCGACCCCACCTATTACAAAGCCTTGAAAAATGCCGATGGTACCGAAGCCGCCTTCCTGCGCAGCTGGTATATCGGGGGCAACTACTTCATGCTGCTGGCCTACGATACCCAGGGATTCAAGGGCACAGCCAACCGCCTGGTCATCTTCGACACCCAGGGCGACGGTACCCTGCGCGAGGTCTCGGGCCTCCCCGCCGATATCAGTGCCTTGAGCAACACCCCCTATATCGACGAGAACGGGCACGCCTTCGTCGTGGTAAGCACCACCAGCGGCTACCCCACCGTATATAAGATAGACCCCGCCACGGCCTCCGCCTCGAAAGGGCTCACCATCGTAGCCACCAGTGTGGCGGGCGTGGGACGTCTGGCTGTAAAATAACAATCTCTTGACAGGCAACTATCAATCCTCAAAAAGGAGTTGGCGGCAAACTTATTCCCGCCAATTCTTTTTATATATATGACAAAAACGTATATCGGAATGAAAAAAGCATTTTTGAAACTGCATCTGTGGTTGTCCGTTCCCTTCGGGCTGATAATCACACTCACCTGCTTCTCGGGCGCCATGCTGGTGTTCGAGACCGAAATCGCCCGGCTCACCCACCGCGACCTCTACCAGGTGGAGGCGGTGGGTGAAACGACTCTCCCGCTGGGAGAGCTGGCCGAGAAGGTATCGGCCCAACTGCCCGAGGGGGTGACCGTGACGGGCATCACCGTCTATCCCGACCCCCAACGGAGCTATCAGGTGAATCTGTCGAAACCCCGGCGGGCATCGGTCTACATCGACCCCTACACGGGCGAAATCAAAGGGAAGAGCCAGCGGGCTCCCTTCTTCCAGACCATGTTCTCGCTGCACCGCTGGCTGCTCGGCAGCCGTCCGGCCGACGGCGGCATCTTCTGGGGGAAGAGCATCGTGGGGGTGAGTACCCTGCTCATGGTCGTGATTCTCATAACCGGGCTCGTCATCTGGTGGCCCCGCTCCCGCAAGGGATTGAAGCAAGGGGTGACCATCGCTCTGCGCAAGGGGAAGGCCCGCTTCTGGCACGACCTGCACACGGCGGGCGGCGTCTATGCGCTGGTGCTGGTGCTGGTCATGGCTCTCACGGGGCTCACCTGGTCGTTCGACTGGTACCGCAACGGCTTCTACCGGGTGTTCGGGGTGGAGACGAGTGCCCCGAGCGGCGGCCACACGGCCCAAGCCTCAGCCCCCCAAGAGCCCCGGCAGAAGGCCGAACCGAAGGGCGGCGATGACCGCACGCAACGGGAGAGCCGTCCTACGGGCGAGGACCGCGGCTCCCGGACAGAGAACTCGTTTGCCCACTGGCAACAGGTGTATGACCGGCTCTCCCGGGAGAACCCCGATGCCGTGAAAATCGAAGTCTCGGCCGGCACGGCCAGTGTGTCGAACAACCGCTACGGCAACGTGCGGGGTGCCGACCGCTACACCTTCGACCCGCAATCGGGCGAAATCACCGGAGTCACACGCTATGCCGACGCAAACAAAGCCGGCAAGATAAAGGGGTGGATCTACTCGGTACATGTGGGCAGCTGGGGCGGAACCGTCACCCGGGTGCTGTGGTTCCTGGCCTCCCTGCTGGGCGCCACCCTCCCCCTCACGGGCTATTACCTGTGGATCAGGCGACTCTATCGCAAGCGCCACCGGGCTGCTCTCTAAGCCACGAGCCGGGGACTGTAATATACGGGCAGGGGGTGACCCAAAAGTCTAATTTCATAAGAGCGAACTTACAGACAGTAACTTGGCCATCGTAATTTTATTAATAAGAGCCTTAT
>OJNR01001090.1_pt1 | contig 14606 bp, 8 predicted proteins | sample 1597901 | NCBI WGS metagenome assembly OJNR01 (sample SAMN01915223, study PRJEB22387) | human gut metagenome | isolation source: stool | host: Homo sapiens | place: USA | reverse complement strand
CCTAATCTTCCCGAATACCAACAAGACTCAATGGATGAGTTTTTCGAAGATGTAAAGTTTCTTGCATCATTCATCGGTTGTACTATTTTCGAGGTTTCGCAACCAAAATCAGAGCACTTATTTTACACCAAGGGGCGCGGTTGTGAAGCAAAAGGCTTTTATAGTTCTAATGGCTTTACAGTGTTGCAAGGTAGTGTGATAGCCAAAACAACTGTACCTTCACTTAAATGGAAAGAGAAACGCAATAGTTTAGTTAGTGAATACGCATCCATAGAAAGCGATAAATTAGTGATGGCTTCCGACAAAACATTTTCAAGTCCTAGCACAGCTGCTGACTTCTGTATAGGCAGTAGTAATAACGGATGGCTCGTATGGAAGGATAAAGACGGCAACACATTGGATTCAATTTATAGAAAGCAATTGGAATAATGGAAAATTACAAAGAAAAATTAAAGGAATGTCTACAAATTATTAATCGGATTTGCACCACAATCAATTCACAGAATATTCCGAGTGATACTATTAGCTGCAATGAGCTTTATAACATTTTATATCAACAAATACCGTTAATTCCAGATGAGTACTACATTTTTAGGGATCGGCTTAGAGATAATATACTGCCCCTATTAAGGGTACCAGACCTTATTGAAACAGATCAATACGGGAATCAGTTTGTAACTCCACTAAATGGTATCAACCCATATTCATTAGGTGAAGTTACAGCGACTATTGCATATCTAAATAAATATAGCAACAATAATCCATCATCTATTTGGGAGAACATTCACCCTCTAATAAAATCTGTTGCTAAAAATCGTTTTGATGACGGATATTATGCTGATGCCGTTGAGGCTGCATTCAAAGAAATAAACATATCGGTAAAAAAAATATATAAGAATAAAACAAATATCGAAAAAGATGGGGCTAAATTAATGCAAGCTGCATTTTCTACTCAGAATCCGATAATCAAGTTAGGCGACATATCCACAGAAAATGGATTCAATACTCAATTGGGATATATGGAAATGTTTGCAGGTGCTATAAATGGAATTAGAAATCCCAAGGCACATAGTAATCAAACGATTTCTAAGTCAGACGCAATCAGAAAGTTGCACTTTGCCAGTATGCTAATGTATAAAATAGACAATGAACTTATGTTAGTTTGATAAAATATTCTTTCATATTAATAATATCCATGCTATTTTATTATGACTGAAACGAACCGCATAGAATACAAAAGAGAATTAACACCAGAACTTGATATAGAAAAGGAGATTGTAGCTTTCTTGAATTACAAGGAAGGCGGATACATCTATATCGGAATCGATAAGGATGGTTCTGCCGTGGGCGTAAACGATGTAGATGATTGTATGCTTAGATTGAAAGATCGTATCAAGCACAACATCTCGCCTTCTGCTATGGGACTGTTTGATATTGCAGAGGAGCAAAGGAATGGGTATAGCATTATCAAAGTAACGGTAGCGAGTGGAATAGAGAAGCCTTATTTCAAAACAAAGTATGGAATGACCCCACGAGGAGCATACTTGCGTATTGGAACATCGGCAGAACCTATGCCACAGGAGCAGATAGACCGATTGTTCGCTATGCGTACTCGCAATTCTATCGGTCGTATTGTATCTAATCGCCAAGATTTGAGTTTCGAGCAGCTGCGCATCTACTATGATGAACGAGGCAAAAGACTTAATGATAACTTCAAACGCACATTGGAGTTGCTTACAGATGACGAGAAATATAATTACGTTGCCTATCTTTTAGCAGATGAAAACGGCACCTCTATCAAAGTGGCAAAATATTCAAGTCTTGACCGTTGCGATTTGGTTGAGAACAACGAGTATGGATATTGCTCTCTTATTAAAGCCACCAAAAGCGTATTGTCAAAGTTAGATATCGAGAATAAGGTTGCCGCTACCATAACTCCGATGGAGCGCATTGAAACCCCATTATGGAACAAAGTTGCTTTGCGTGAGGCTGTTATCAATGCCATTGTACATAATGATTATTCGTTTGAAGTACCACCCAAGTTTGAAATATTCCCCGACAGGCTTGAAATAACCTCGGCAGGTCGTTTACCCGAATCCCTCACAAGAGAGGAGTTCTTCAATGGCATATCAATCCCACGCAACAAGGAACTGATGCGTATCTATCGTGATGTGGAGTTGGTTGAGTCGTTAGGCTCTGGTATTCCCCGTATCTTGCGTGCCTATGGTGAAGATTGCTTTAAGTTTACAGACAACTTTATCCGAATAACTTTGCCTATAAGTGTGCAAGCTGGCACCCAGTCGGCACCCAGTCGGCACCCAGTCGATCCCTAATATTGAAAACATTGATAAACTAATTGTTTTCTGTACAGAGGCGCATTCTTTTGGCGAAATGTTGGCTTTTATGGAGCTTGGCGACAGAACAAAATTTAGGAGAAAATATATTCATCCGCTTTTGGAAATAGGTATATTAGAGCAAACTATTCCAGACAAACCTAATAGCCATAATCAAAAATATCGCCTTACAGCAAAAGGATTAAAGATACTAGACTCTCTAAAAAATACTAAATAGATGTAATATGTACACAGAAGAAGAGTTCGAAGACTACAAAAGTTGGAGAGAGGATATGGAGTTTATGGATAGGTATATGGATAAACTCGACCGTATCTTGGACGAGCAAATTCAAAACCACAATGAAGCATTAGACGAAGATGAAAGAAGAAAACAAAATAATCCTCTATCAGAACGATAACGAGATTACTCGTATATCGGTACGCTTTGCCGATAAGGATTTATGGCTGGCACAAAATCAGTTGGCAGAAATTTATTGCACTACACAACAAAACATTAACCAACATGTAGATAATATTTATAAGGATAGGAAACTTGCCATAGAAGCAACTAACAAGAAATTCTTGTTAGTTTGACAAGAGGGAAATCGTCTGGTAAAACGTAGCATTGTCCACTATAATCTTGATATTTGCTCTCGGTTATCACGTGCAGTCGCAAGTGACTACCCGTTTCCGCCGGTGGGCTACACAACGGCTTCACAAATATATCCCAAAAGGCTTTGCTATGAATAATGAACGATTGAAGCAAGGCGGCAACCGCTATTTCCGTGAGTTACTGCAACGCATCCTAAATATTCGTGGTAGCGAGCGCAACTTCAACCAACAGGTTACGGACATTTATGCCACAGCGACGGACTATGATTCACATAACGAAATGACGAAAATGTTTTTCGCTACCGTGCAAAACAAATTGCATTATGCAGTCTATGAGAATGCTCTCGGCTTGCAATTTATTTTAGACATTCTAACGCACCGAAAAGGGGTTGCATCGAAAACTTTATTTCGACACAACCCCTTCATTTTTAAAGGATAGTGAAGTGCTTGTTTTATCTAATCAATACTTTTTCGGCTTTACCGCCAGCGACGCGGATATAGATGCCCGCTGAGGGATGAGCAACGCGGACTCCTTGTAAGGTGAACCAAATCACTTCGCCGGAGCCGGAAGTTTCGACCGTGTCGATCCCCGTCGGAATATCACGCCCGAACACCTCCAACTCCCGGATGCTCGTCCCATACCCCGTGGCTCGTTCCACCCCGACTATTTTCACATAACGTCCCATCGCTCCGTCGAGGTAAATCACATCGTCGGCATCCTTGCCAGAGGCACCCGACAAACTGAAACCTTCGCGCGAAGCGACTTTCCGGAAAGAGCCTTCATCTTCGGTCTGCGACACGAAGATATCGTAATGCGTCGCATAAGCCGGACGATCCCAATAGATATTGATATGGTCGAGACTGTAAGAGTTACCGAGATCTACGATCACCCACTGGTTATCCTCGAACTTGCTACCCCAACGCGTACCGAGGTCGCCGTCACAAACCTTACCGGCAGCAAGAGCGTCGTTTTCTTGCGAACTACTCCAAGCTCTTTTGCCGAGAGCCAGATTGATTCCGACAATACTGTATTCGACAGCGATACCGTCGCATTCCCTCACGGTTTCATTTCCGAAGGCATCGGTTGCCGTCAGAATGATTTTGTACGAACCGGACGAAAGCTGGTCGAACTCCGTACTCCATTTTTCGCCGGAGGCTATGGCGCACGAGGCTGTCGTTACCGTCTGCCCGTCGCTTGCCTGCAACTCGATGTTCAGGAAAAGTGCACCGGTTTCGCTTGTGGCGGAAGATTCAACAGCGATCGAACCGTTGCCGGTCGTATATTCCAACGTAGAGATCACCGGTTCGGCTACCGAAGCATCCGGATCGAGACGGCTAATCCCGAATACCCGAAGTTCCTTAATACTGAATCCGTATGCCGAGAGGAAACGGATATCGCAACAGATGCGGATATAGCGTGCCGGCACAGCCGGGAATGTCAAAGATTCTTCTCCGCCTTTGCAATCGGATTCCTGATAAAAATCATACCAGTTATCGCCGTCGATACTCGACTGCAAACGATAAGACCGGGCATAAGCACCCTCCCAGACAATATGGATACGATCGACAAGGTAGGTGTCTTCCAAATCGACGGCAAGCCACTGGTTGTCGTCCCATTCACTTTCCCAACGGGTGTCGGTATTTCCATCGACAGCGAGCGAAGCACGACCGCCGTCGCCTTTATACGACGATACGGTAGCCGTCTTGCCGAGAGCCAAATTAAATTCGCTGAGAGCCTTGACTTCTACCGTGCATTGCGCCAATCCGGCGAAGTCGATCGTATAGACACCGATCTCCGACGATCGGAACTGTGTCGATGCCGCATCGTAGACGGCTTCCGGCGCAACTTCGCCGGAGGCATTCCTGACAGTCACAGATATATTGCCGGCATCACGGCTATACGGTGCCAGATATTGGTTCATGACCGTAAACGGTATTTCCACCGGTTCATTGCAAACGGCGATATACGTATCGGCGTCCAAAGCGATGGACACCGGACGTTCCACATCATTGACAAAAACAGAGGCTTTCGACTCTCCAACATCCGGTATAGAGGCAGTGACCGTATAAATTCCATGATCGAGAGGCGTAAACAGATTGCCCGAAAAGCCGGCTTCTTTGTCGGCGCTCCATACAACAGCTATATCGTTACGCATATCGCCGCCCCGGGTATACGCCACAGGGGCAAGTTCGATCTCCGTTCCCGAGTCGATCACTTGCGGCAATGCAAAGTCGATACCGATAACGGCATCGTCAGCCACAGAGTCGCCCAAGCCGTACACCGACATTTCGTAGCAGGAGTAACCGTAAGCCGATCCTCGTTCAAGCCCGCGCATACGGATGTAGCGACCGGTCGCATTGACTGTCGTGACTTTCTCTCCGGCACCCGGCGCACGTTCGGTCACAACCGTCCGCCAAACCGTTTCCGCAGGAACTCTCACCGGTGTATCGACTCCGGCATATCGGGCTGTAAAATCCATCATTTCGCAACCGTCCTGTGCCACCTGTATATCGTATTTAGCAGCAAAAGCGGCTTCCCATACGATCGCGACACGCGAGATATAGCAATTCTCCCCGAGATCGAGTGCCAGCCACTGATCGTCGGAATGTTCGCTTCCCCAACGGACACCGAGATCGCCGTCGGTAGCACCTGGCGGAAGCGATCCCACATTCTCTGCCGACGAGGCATAAGTATCGGCATGAAGGGATACAAGGGGGAGCGGCGGCGTAACGAATATCTGCTTCGAGGCAGATGCACCCGTCTGTACGCTGGCTGCCGTCAGGGTATACAGCCCGGCATCGGCAAAACAAACCTCCGTATCGAACTTGCCGCTACGGCCTGCCGTGTCGATATAAGTCCATTCCGTATCGGAAGGTACATTGTCCGTTTCATATTGGTCTACGTAATGAAACTCCACAGGAATCACCGTACCGCGTTCGCACATCTCCGGGAGATTCTCGATCCGCGCACTCATGGGCTGCGGTTTTTCATTGACCGTGAAAGTGATCGTACAAGCCACATCGCCACAGGTAAACAACAGGTCGAACTTCGAACCGATCACCGCATCGGCATCGACCGTCAGACGACCGTTTTCGAATACGGCAGGCGCACCGGAAGAGAGCGTCGCTTCTACTCCAAGACCGGAAATACCGGCTCCGTATTGGTCGAGCACCCGGCTCTTTATCGTAGTAGAAGCCGCCGGCGGAATAATCATGCCTTCGCTCGATACGGCTTCGATAGAGGTTGCCACAGGGTCTGCACTGATAGCGGAGATCCTGCCCGGAGCAGCAGTCACACTTTTCACCACCCGTCCGGAGGCATCGTAAAACCGGACGACACGGTCGCTTTCTCCGGGGTTATACACCATATACGTGGCTATACCGTTTTTGACACATACCTGTGCCGTCGGTATATCGGCATGGATCGAGAAATCCGGTTCGCCATAAGTCAGATGGTTATGAATGACGAAATAAGAGATATGGGACGTGCTGACGCTCGTCGCTATGTGCATCTTCCGTTCAAGGGCTTCGTCGAAAATGGCGGCAGCGGCAGCCGGATCGTGACGCTGATAGTAAGCCAAAGCCACATTACCCCAGTCGTTGGCGGCAAGAGGTTCGATCGGTTCGTTGTTTACCGTATTGACCGTACTTTCGAACCAAGCATGGGAGAATGTGGAATTCGCCCCGCGGATCATATCATCGAATGCCCAGCCCACAAAATCGGGATCCCAAGAGAGATAATCGAGCGCGGGAGAGATCGGCATCCACTGGATACCGTGCATGAAAAGCGGATCGCCGCCGAACCAAGTCCACCAGCCGATACCTTTTCCGGTTATGTTGGAGTTGTAGGCATACGGATATTCATCGTAGTTGTAGTTGCCTTTGCGGTCGTTCTTTCCAGCCCACGGTTTCCGTCCGCCCTCGTTGGCAGGACGCGGGGCATCGACATCGTACCAATATTCACGGGTCGCACGAGCTTCGGTATTCCACCCCCAGATTCCGGCATCGCGCATATCGTTATCGCCGAGAGCCACACCGAGGAGATAAAGTCCGCCCCACGACTGCATGGCTTCGGAAGTAGATTCCTGTCCGTTGCCATTGTCATTACCGTGATCGCCAAGTCCGCCAGCCCACGAGTGTCCGCACCAGATATCGAGCGTACGCATAAAGGGGAAACGACGGTCGTTGCGGTCCCAGTTGGCATAATCTTTGGCAATCATCGTCAGCAGCTCGCCGTAATCGCGGGCAAAAGCCTTGTCCTCCATACAGAGAAGGGCGGCAGCATACGTGAAATAACCGTAATGGAAATGGTGGTCGTTGAACGCATCCGAGTCGTAAGAGACATCGAATCCGAGCATCGCTCCCCACCGCGGATAATAACTGAAAAAATAATTGTTTTCGCCGGGGGTATATGTAAGCCACTCCTTGAATGCATCGCGCAGACGGCGTTTGCTCTCTTCATAGACTGCGGTATTTCCGCTCTCCTTGGCAAACGACATGTTCATCGCCATCTGCACAAGCCCCTTGCCGCCCCAATAGGTATCACCGCCGAAACTTCCTTTGGCTACATAGTCGGTCATCAGCCGGTCGAGCACTTCCTGTCGGAAACCATGTTCGGCATCATTCCCCTCCCGAGGTGCGGCATAGGCAGGGAGCATCCCCGAGAAACGATAGGAATACGAATAGGTGCCGTTTTCCGAAACGGCAAGTTTGAGCGTACCGCGCGGAGTCATGAAGCCCTGTTCGTCCATGAACGACATGGAAGCCCCTTGAAGGGCATACTTATATACGTGAGGCAGGAATCCGAGCAACGACGGAGCCTGTGTACCGGGAGTGCGGAGGTTTTCCGACTCAACATTCAGGAACGTAGTGACACGAGCGTTCTTCTCGTCGTAGTTCCAACTCACACGTGTATCGCGGGGAATAGAAACAGCATAACGGGCAAACGCGTCGAGATCGTCTTCGGAACGGAGCAGTGCCACCACGACCCATGCCGTCCCAACCTCGAAATTAAGATTGCCGTCCTTGACCTCATAACCAGCCCCTGCCGGATAGTAGAGACCATAATAGTCGCTGTCGAGACGGAAACCCAATACGCCGGGCTTATCTGCGAACTTGACAGGTGCCGTGCTGAATCGTATCTGAGGAGCCAGACGATCGAATTCGAACCACGTAAAGGGCATACCGTGAGCTGCCGTAACCACGATTTCACCGTCCTCCTTGACAGAAGGCATACGGAATACGACATCCCAATCGTGCCAGTCCGTAGCGATAGCAGCCGTCGCCGTATATTTCGGACTTCCGACCGTAATCGAAGTGCGGCTTTTGATCTCCTTGCCATAGTCAGCCCAATAGGAGGGATAATTGACCTGTACTCCGTCGTCGAACGTGCGCAGCATGGCGGGATAACTCCAAAGAGCACCGCTGAACTGGTTGTTGATAATGTCGGTCCACCAATCGTTCGTCGGTATCGGACGACCGGGAACTTCGAGCGAACCATCGGACAAAGCAGGCAATTCGTCGGCATAGATCTTGCGTGTAAGCATAGCCGTAGCATTGAAACCCGGTCCACCCGGTTCGGTTTTGGCTTTATAGGTGGGAGGGACAGAAGCGATAGAACCGCTTCCTACCGGCACGACCATCTGCGCCGAAACGGCAGAGGCAAAGCAAAAAGCCAATGCCGTCGTCACAAAAGCCTTATATCGGCAATATAAATACATAAGTTTAAAGATTAAGAGTAAAACATGATCGTAATTTTCCCACCTGCCCGCTCTACCCCGAAAAGGGGGTGATCCGCGCCTCCGTCATATCGGTAGCGGAGCTGTGTTCGTTCCTGTTTTTTTATAGAAAAAGCCCGTCCCGCATTACATTCCTATAACGAGACGGGCTTTCGAATCAAGTAAGAAAATCTACGATTTAATATATCTACTTATCGTACATATACTTTCTTTCCGTTCACGATGTAAACACCGGCAGGAAGCGATACGGTCGCCTCGGAAGCAGGCACATTGGCACGTACCACAATTCCTTGCAAATTATAGACCCGAACCGGAGCATCGGCATCGACCGTAATACCTTCGATAGCGGAAGGAAGTCCAGCCTTTACATCTTCACCGTAAGCGGTCACACCCATGATCTTGCTCTCATAATCCGACGCATTGCCGGTAGCGTGAATCCGGATGAATTGGAATCCGTCGGCAAAAGCGGCAGGGATAAGAACTCGATCGACCGGATTAACACCGCCTTTGAACTGGCGACCCGAAACCGAGAAGATTACCTCCGCTCCGTCGAGCGCAGCCTCGGTAGATGCCACACGGACAGTATAGTCGGATGCACAAGCCGCTTCCCATTTAATTTCGAGGTATTCCGCTTTCACATTGTCGCCCATATCGATCACAACTATGTTTTCAGCCTGTTTCGGGAAAATCAGACTGGCGACACCCGGGTTACCGAGTCCGTGGTCGGCAACCGGCTCGCCATTCAGCCGAACGATCGCATCGGACAAAGCCAATGTCGTTTCCTCGGTAGGAAGGTCGAACACTTTCACGGTCAATGTCGTCGTTTTGTCTCCGGCTGTAACCGTGAACGTACGTTCACCTGCCGTATCGAACGAGAATGTATTGCTTGCAGCCACCACATCGTTGCACTTCAATTCATATTCCGGCACAACCATGCTCATGCCCCATTGGTCGATACCCGACACTTCGATGACCGTCTCTTCGCCGACAAGCAAGGCATTGCCGCCTGTCGATGCAATCACCAGACTTTGCAGTTCGGCTTTTTCCGACGACTCTCCGTAAATACGGATCTCATACAAGTTCAGACCCCAACCCTGATTAAAGTAGACTTCGCTTTCGAACTTGACATAACGCACGCCTTCGTTCAATCCGAAGAAACGGTCGAGACGTCCAGCCTGTGCCACATTCAAGTTTTCATACGTATAAGCGGGTGTATAGGTTTCTCCGTCTTCGCTGACCGAAACCGTATATTTCTTGGAGTTCGCACCTTCCCAGTCGAGCGTAACGGCAGAGATGTCGTATTTCTTACCGAGATCGATGATCAGCACCGGATTCTCACCTTCGGGAACATTGTAGCCGTCACGACCGGCAAACCATGCCGATTGAGTACCGTCGATCGCTTTATCCGCACGGTCGGCACCCGCATCGTTTTTGGCATTCGTCGAAGCGGAAACCGGCGAGAGAAGCGTATTAACATCTGCCACTACAATCGAAATTTCATCGGAGAAATCGCCATAGACCGCTTTGAACACAGCCACACCGGCCTTTGTAGCGGTAAATGTTCCATCTGCCCATGTTCCACAGTCGCCCTCTACCGTAAGAACGGCTTCCGCATCCATAGCTACACCGTATTGGTTCTTGACAGTAGCAACAACCGTAGCCGTTTCGCCGGTGAACAAACCGGTAGAGGAGGCTTCGATTTCGAGCGAAGTCGGGATTTCCTGTGCAGCATATTCACCGTCGATCATAAACTCGAACAAATGCATGCCCCACACCTGACTGGTGTTGCAAAGCAATTTGATATAACGGGCATTGACCGGAGTTTCCAATACATCGGTATGCTGGTGGTTACCCAGACCGGCAGCCTGCGTGTATGTTCCGATTTCGATCCACGCCGGTTCTTCCGCACCTGCGGCTTGTTCGGTAGCATAGAACAGCGTATAATCAGTAGCATAGGCATTTTCCCAATCGGCACCGATCGCTTTCACGATATATTCATCTTTCAGATCGACATAGAACCATGTACCGTTCAGGATTTCAGCACCGACTTCCCATCCGGCAGTACCGAAAATACCGTCGATCGCCAACGCCGCTTTTTCCGTCTGGTGGCTGGCATAAGCCGTTCCGTTGATCGCCACATTATTAGCTGCCGCCCAATTGTAATTGACATAAAGCGTAACCGTAGCCGAAAGTTCTCCGGAAACTACGTTCAGCGTATAAACGCCGATCTCATTGCACGAAACGCGGTGTCCATCGACAACGACACGCTCATCGGCACACGAAACCGTATATTCCACCCCTTCGATCGCGCTACCCAGAATATTATATCCTTTCGCTACGATCTCGACCGTCTCACCGGCTGTGATCGTAACAGACGTTTTATCCGGACGGATACTGGTCGGCACATTCAGATCGCCGGTGATATTGCCGGCACGCACCTCATGGCAACAGATACCATAAGCATTTGCCAGCCCCGAATTCTCTTCGGTGTACACCAGAATGAAACGTCCCGTATAATTTCCCGATACCGTCTGACGCAACGTTGCGCCATCAACACTGTATGTCCCTACTTTCGACGAAGCGAGAGCATTCAGATCATCGAGATTCTTCGCTTCGAAAGCATTGGCATCTTCGCCGATCGTCACGACCGAATAAGCGGGAGCCGCATCGGTTACATATACAGAATAAGACGAAGGGCATGCAGCCTCCCAAAAGATTTCAATATCGGTAAACTCTTTCGTTTCTCCGAGATCGACATAAAACCAACCATGCTCATGGCTCGGACGCGCCTGCCAATTGGAGCCTTCATTGCCGTCGATCAGACTGCCTTTGCTCCCGTCGTTCGACGAAACCACAACTTCCGCACCCACTGGAATAATATTTTCCACTACATTCCAGTCTATTGCAGCAGTCGCAGACATCGCCATCGCAACCAAGCCGGCAAATACATAAAATCCCTTTTTCATTTTCAAACAGAATTAAAGGTTAATAAAATTAATTCCTGACATATACTTTTTGTTTTCCCACGATATAAAGTCCCGCGGGCAGACCTTCGATAGCCTCCGCAGGCATCACCTGCGAACGGATTTTCACACCTTGCAACGTATAAACATCCACCGGACTGTTTTCGCTGGTTACAATATCATTTATGCCCGCTCCGCTCACCAGCCGGAGGGTAGAGATGCGGATACCGCTCGGCTCATACGGGTTACCGTCCTTGATCCGGATCGTCTGTTTCCCGGCAGAAAGAGCCAGCGCGAATTTTTGTACGGTGTATGTTTCATTATTTCCCGAAAGCGTAAACCGTACGGGAGCAGCCAGTTCCGCGCCGTCGGTTCCGTCGGCATTGACCGCATACACCCCGATCGTCGGATCGAAGCGCACCGGTTCGCCCTGTCCCGAAACAGTCAGTTCGAGCGTATAATCGCCGCTCTCCGGGACATCGACCTGATAGTCGGCAGAAGCTCCGGCATTGAACGAGGTGATCTCGATCGGCCGCGGACTCTTCTCGTTCGCGCCTTTACCCAACTGGATTCCGCCTTGCGAAATGTATTCGCTGGCAGGGATCAACTCGGCAACCGGATGATATACCGACTCGTCGAAACTGCTCATGTACACATAAACATATCCCTGCTCCGACAACTCGCTGACCTCTAACTGTCCGTTCTTCTGTCGTTCGAGCAATCCGTAACGGGGTCCGGTCTGCGAACCGTCCGTATTGTATTGCCCGATCGGCTTGAACCATGCGTAGCGATAGATCCACGGCGTTTTTTCGAGCCATTCGAGGCTCTCTATCATCGAGGCGATCTGGGTCGATTGAGCCACCTGTGCATTGGGATTTCCCTCTTCGGGCCAATAGCAGAACTCGGTCACCCAAACATCTTTTCCATATTTCTCGTGGAAGGTCGTAGCAAAACTCTTCATCACGCCCAAGCCGCCGTAATTGTGAATCGCCACATAATCGAAAGCATCGAGCCCGACCAATGCCACAAACTCGTCCATCCATTTCACCGGGTCCTGATAAGGCGGATTCGGCGAAAAGTTCAATGCCGGAGAAACCAGTTTCAATCCCAGTTCGTCGGCAAGTGCTTTAAGCGCAGGCCATGCCTCCGCCGCCGCAGTCGGCGTCATATTGGCTTGGTTGGTAAAATTGGGTTCGTTGAAGCCCAGAATATATTTCACATTCGGATGCGCCTGACAATATTCGCGGATCTTGTCCGGATCGTAGTTCGCATTCCACGTCATCGGTACGAAATCGTAACCGGTAAAATCAATAACCTGATTCTTATATCCGGCTTTCGGAGTCGCCCCCCATGTATAAAACCACGACACACCCGGAGTCAAGGCTTCCATCTGGCAACCCAACGAGAAGCTGTCTTCCCCTATACCCCGTTTCGAGCTTTTTGCTGAAATTTCCATACCGGCTGCCGATAACATCACGGCAGCAGAAAGTACGATAGACGCTATATTGAATTTCATATTGAGTTTATTTTAAACATTTGGTTTTCAATAAACGCTTCGCCTCGGCATAATCCATTCAGGTTTTACCGGATAGCTTCTGCACTCGGCTTGCGGTTTATTTTAAAAATTAACGGATATGAAAGCTGACGGGCGTACCGGATTGGCAATCCGTTCCTACCCAAAGATTGAACTCACCCGGTTCGATAATTTTCTCCGCACGGGCATTATGATAGCCTAACCCAGCAGCCGGCAATTCGAATGTTACCGTCTGCGACTCTCCCGGCATCAACGATATTTTCCGGAACGCTTTCAACTCTTTGACCGGACGGACCAATGAACCGACCAGATCGCGGACATACAATTGCACCACTTCCTGTCCGGCTACCTTGCCCGTATTGGTGACTTGGCAAGCGACCGTAATATTTCCATCGGCAGACATCGTAGCCGACGAAAGTTGAGGCGTGCCGTATTCGAAAGTCGTATAGCTCAAACCGTAACCGAAGGGGAAAAGCGCACCGTCGCCCGCATCGAGGAAGAAACTGGTACATCCGGTAGAGGTCTGACCCGCTTCGCGCGGAATTTCGTTGATCAACGTCATGCCCGAAGCCGGACGACCCGTATTCTTGTGGGCATAATAGAGCGGCAACTGTCCGACCATACGCGGCAGCGAAACGGGAAGTTTACCCGACGGATTGACCTTGCCCGACAATATATTGGCGATAGCGGGACCACCCATTGTTCCGGGATGGAACAGATAAACGACCGCAGCCGAATTTTCAACCACATCACCGATCGTCATCGGGCGTCCGGTCATTATCACACTGACAACCGGTTTGCCGGTCTGTTTCAACGCTGCCAGATAACTGCTTTGCGCCCCCGGCAACGAAATGTCGGCACGGCAATGCGCCTCGCCCGAAAGCACGGCTTCCTCGCCGCCGAAGAAAAGTATGACATCGCATTTGGCAGCCGCCTTGCAAGCCTTTTTAAAGGCAGCCGTATTCCGGTCGCGGCTATATTCGAGTCCGGGAAGATAAACGATATTCTCTTCACCATACATTTCGCGCAGGCTTTCCAAAGGCGTTACGGTATGTTCCTTTTCCAGATCGAAACACCACGTTCCGTTCTGGTCGTGTTTGGCATCCGCCATCGGTCCGGTCACGAAAATTTTCTTGACACCTTTCAACGGAAGGATACCCTTGTCATTGGTCAATAACACGGCACTCTCCTCCGCAGTACGGCGGGCGGCATCCAGATTCTCTGCCGTATAGAAACGTTTCGAAGCAGCCAGATCGACATACGGATTTTCAAACAATCCGAGGCGATATTTCAGACGCAACACGTTACGTACCATTCCGTCGATCACCGCAACGTCCAGTTCGCCTTTCTCCACCAGATCTTTAAGATACCCGATATAGGCATATCCCTCCATATCCATATCGACACCGGCATGTGCAGCCTGAGA
>OJNR01001062.1_pt1 | contig 14893 bp, 10 predicted proteins | sample 1597901 | NCBI WGS metagenome assembly OJNR01 (sample SAMN01915223, study PRJEB22387) | human gut metagenome | isolation source: stool | host: Homo sapiens | place: USA | reverse complement strand
TCTTCGTGTATTCATACTACATACTATATATTATATAGGAGAGTCGGGAGAAATTATTCTACCTCTTTGGCCAGGTAGATGAGGGTGGGGAAGTGGTCGCTGTAACCGTTCAGGTAGGCACCGGCGGCGTGGGTGCGCAGAGGATACCCTTTGTATTTGCCCTCTTTCTGTTTGAGGAAGTCGCGGTTGAAGACCTCGGAGCGGATATACTTCAGGGTCGAGCGGTCTTTCCCTACCAGATTGGACGAGATGATAATCTGGTCGAAGAGGTTCCAGGCACCGTTGTAGGCCAGTGTGCCGATACCGCGGTCGTACATCTCCCACATGGTGTTGAAGAATCCGCCGGGTTTCACCTCCTGTTGTTTCTTCTTGGCGCCCAGTACCACCTTGCAGCTGTTGTTGGTGGGGTCGTCGTTGAGGTCGCCCATGATGATGACCTTCGAATCGGGGTCGGCAGCCAGCAGCGAGTCGGCCAGATGTTTGGTGAGAGCGGCAGCGGCCTCGCGTTTGGGGCTCGACTGTTTTTCACCGCCCAGGCGCGAGGGCCAGTGGTTTACGATGAAGTGCACGCGCTCACCGGCCAAGCGGCCCGATACCACCAGCTGGTCGCGGGTGAGGAGGTTGGGGAACTCTTGGGAGTGGAGTCGGGCACTGCTGCTCGACTCGACCGTAAACTGGTCTTTGTCGTAGATGAGGCCCACGTCGATACCCCGGGCATCGGGCGAATCGTAGTGCACGATACCATAGTTGCGTTGAGCCAGCTTGCCGGTGTGGATGAGGTCTTCGAGCACCTGTTGATTCTCCACTTCGGAAACACCGATTACGGCCGGGCCGTTTTTCAGCTTGAAGGGGCTGGTGTTGTCGGTGGCAAAGTTGCTGATGGCAAAAGCGAGGTTGTTCAGTTTGTTGCGGTATTTCAATCCGCCCCAGCGGTAAGAGCCCGAAGGGGTAAACTCCTCGTCGTTTGTGGCGGGGTCGTTGATGGTGTCGAACAGGTTTTCGAGGTTGTAGAAGGCTACGGCGTATATGGCAAAGTGTTTCTTTGGCGTTTGAGCTTGTGAAACAGTCGAGCCCAATAACAATACGGCAAGTAGCAACAGTCCTATTTTTTTCATAGCGTGTGTGAAATTTTTTGTTTTTGAAATTTTCAATTTTGGATTAAATGGGCTGCAAGATAGTTCAATTTGGGAAATATGCGAAATTTTTGGGGATAAATCTCTGCTACAAATGAGAAGAAACCAGAATACCGGGAGGCGGAAATCTGTTGTGCGTGATTTTTAAATATTTGAAATATAAATTGTTATAGGCTCACTAAAGGTGCCGGGGCGAAACGTAACAAACTGTGAGCCGAAGAGAATGCATAAGATTCCGTTTTGTGCATAGAGTTGCAGGTTTCTGGCAGAGTGATAGATTAAGGGTTTGAAATTTAATCGATTTGGCCTTCGAGCTTTCCATTTGTACACAAAACGAGGGGGCTAAGGGATTACAATTTAACACGATTGTAATAAAATATTCCTTTCGTAGATGTTTGTATAATGAAAAATAATCTTTTAATTTGCAAATTCCTTTCCTCTCCCATTTTTTGAGGTGGAAAGGGACGATAAATGAAGGGTGTAAACACAGATAACACAATATATAATTAAACCTTTTGATGTAATGAATCGTAAACAATGGTTATTGATGGCATTGCTTCTTCTGGTACCTGCCCTGGTGCAGGCCGCGACGGTGAGAGGCGTTGTCGTTGACTATGAAACAAACAAACCTATTGCGAATGTGAAAGTGACGATACGGAAATCGTCGGCAATTACAGATCTGGATGGTAAATATGAGTTGAAGCGAGTGCGTGAAGGAGCCGTTTCGGTTGTCTTTACAGCTGCGGACTACAAGGTTCATTCGGTCGATTATGTAGTGGAGCAGGGAGACAATACCCTGAACATGACGCTCGACGAAAAGCGTGCCGACGAGTCGCTCAACCAACAGGCCCTCGAGGATAATATCTTTGAACTCGACGAGTCGATGTTCGACGAAGAGGGCAGCGCTGCTTCCCAATCGGCTTCGTATCTGTCGGGTGCAGCCGACGATGTCTATCTGCAGGCTGCCAGCTACTCCTACAGCCCCATGCGCTTCAATGTGCGCGGTTACGAGCAACGGGAGTCGTCGACCTATATCAACGGGGTTAATTTCAACGACCTGGAGCGTGGTCGTTTCAACTACTCGAGTCTGGGTGGCTTGAACAACGCCATGCGCAACAAGGATGCCGTGAACGGTCTCGAGATGCCGGGCTATGCCTTCGGTTCGCTGGGTGGAACGACCAACATCAACACCCGCGCCACCAGCTATGCCGCCGGTACCAACGTGAACGCCGCCTATACCAACCGTGCTTACAAACTGCGCGGACAGGCCATCCACTCGACCGGTATCATGGATAACGGCTGGGCCTTCACCGGGTCGGTCGTTTACCGCTGGGCCGACGAGGGTCGCACCGAGGGTACGTTCTACAACTCGTTCGGTTACTTCCTTGCTGCCGAAAAGGTGCTCGACAATCATCGGTTTGCCTTTACAACCTTCGGTGCTCCTACCAAACGGGCTCAATCGGCTGCCGTATCGCAAGAGGTCTATGACTACCGCGGTATCTATTACAACCCCTACTGGGGCTATCAGAACGGCGAGAAACGCAACTCGCGTATCGTACACAGCTACGACCCCACCGCTATCTTCAACTGGGATTGGAAAATCGACGACCGCAGCAACCTGGCTGCCGGCTTGGGTTTCCACTACAGTATGTACAGCAACTCGGCCATTTCGTTCTACAATGCGCCCGACCCCCGTCCCGACTACTACCGCAACCTGCCCAGCTGGCAATACTATCAGTTGGGTGTAAACGGTCCCGACGATGTATATAACGCCTACTACGGCGAGGTAAACAAAGACCTGGCCAACCAACTGGCCGACCTGTGGCGTGCCGGTGATCCCGACATTACGCAAATCAACTGGGATGCCATGTACAGCGCCAACTACACCAACAACGTGGTGAACCCCAACGGTAGCGCCAAGTACATTTTGGAACGTCGTCACAACGACTTGATGGAGATTCCCTTGAACTTCCTCTATACCAACCAGCTGAACAGCAAGCTGAAACTTACTGCCGGCGTCGAGGCCAAGTATGCCAAGGGCATGCACTACAAGACCATCGACGACATGCTGGGCGGTAACCAGTGGATTGACATCGACCAGTTTGCCGAGCGCGACTTTACCGACAACCTCACCATCATACAAAACGATGTGGACAACCCCAACAAGGCTGTGCGCAAGGGCGACGTATTCGGTTACAACTACAACATGCACGTCATCAAGGCTTCGGTATTTGCCCAGAACGACTGGAAGTTGCCGCTCTTCGACATCTACTATGCCGCACGGTTGTCCTACACCTCGTTCCAACGCGAAGGTTTGATGCGTAACGGTCGTGCCGAGGTTATCGGTGCCCAGTCGAAAGGTTTCGGCAAACAGCTCTATTTTGTAGACCCCAGTATCAAGGCTGGTATCGTGTATAAGATCGACGGTCACAACCGCTTGTCGTTCAACGCTCTGGCCGAGTCGCGTGCCCCGCTGGCCGGCTATGCCTATGTGGCTCCCCGTGTGAAGGATACGCAGATACGGGGTCTGAAGTCGGAGAAGGTATTCTCGGGCGACCTCACCTATCAACTGAATACGTCGGTGGTAAAAGGTCGTGTAACGGCATTCTTCACCGAGTTCCGCGACGGAGTGGAGAGTTCGGGTTACTACCACGACGAGTTCCGTACCTATGTAAACCACACCCTCTCGGGCGTGAACAAACGTCACATGGGTGTCGAGGCCGGTGTGAGCGTGAAACTCAACAACAGCTTCACCGTGTCGGCTGCCGGTACCTATGCCAGCTACAAATACACCAACAACTGCTGGGGTACGATGAGCGCCGAGAACGGTATGAACCTCTTCACCGAGCAGTTGCCCGTGATTGTCGACGGCCGTGCTCCCTCGACCGACTACACCGAGCGGGGATACACCGAGGGTCTGCATGTGAGCAACGGTCCGCAACTGGCCGCCAGCATCACCATCGACTACTTCCACCCCAAGATGTGGTTTGCCGATGTGACTCTCTCGTACTTCGACAACAACTACCTCGACTTCTCGCCCTCGCGTTTCACCCACATGAACATGTATGGCGGCAAATACCCCAATGAGGTAGGTCTGGAACAATACTACAACGGCTACCGCATCATCGGTATCGACAAGAACGGTCAGACCTCGATGGTATGGGGCTTCGACCAGAACACGGGCAAACCGGTACTGTTGCAAAACGTATCGGGAGGCGACGGTTCGGACATCGTGAAGCTCTACAACCAGAAAGAGATGATCGGGTCGCAAGAGAAACTCAAAGGCGGGTTCATGCTCGACGCTTCGGTGGGTAAACTCATCTACCTGAACAACCGCAAGCAACAGCTCAACATCAACTTGAGCCTGAACAATATCCTCAACAACACCAGCATGATAACCGGTGGTTACCAACAAGGTCGTGTAAGCCGCGACAACAAGAGCGTGACCAAGGATATTCAGTCGGTCGACAAGTTCCCCAACAAATACTATTATGCCTGGGGCTTCAACATGTTCCTCAACGTAGGTTTCAAATTTTAATCAACCCATACAAGAGATATAGATATGAAACAATTGAAATATATCGGAGCCGTACTGCTCGCCCTGACGATGTTTACGGCGTGTGAAAAAGAGTTCGATGCCATACCCGAGGAGATTGCCACCGTGCCCGAGGGCAGCGCCGAGGCTTGGGCTCAGACGGTGACCATCAAAGACCTTATCGAGAATTTCGATACGAAAGAGGGGCTGTTTACAATCGACACCATCGATTCGCCCAACGACATCGTGGTACGCGGCCGCATCATCACCGACGACCGTGCCGGCAACGTGTATAAATACTTTGTGATTCAGAGCCTCGAGGACGACCATACCTGCCTGAAGGTCTCGGTCGATGCCGGTAGTTTGTCGGGCATGCTCCCCATCGGTCAGGTGGTAGCCATCCGCTGCAATGGTCTGGTATTGGGCCGCTATGCCGGTGCTCCCCAACTGGGTGTGCGCGGATACCGCAACGACAACAAGATACGCGAAGAGCCGGGTCGTATTCCCTACACGCTGGCTATGAAACATATCCAGAAAATCGGCAACCCCGACCCCTCGAAAATCGTAATCGAGGAGATGACCCTGAAACAGATTACCGAGTTGGATAAGTATGGCTACTTCAAGATTGTAAAAATCAAGAATGCCTACTTTACCGGCTACGATTCGGACGGCAAGAAACTGAACGACGTGGTATATCCCTTCCCGACCGACGGACAGGGTGTGACGACGGCTTTGGCCAAGTATGGTCAGAACCCCACCTTTGCACCGGCTACCTACGACAGCAGCAAGAAGTACAACATCGGTTTCCCCCGCTCGCGCGAGATTGCTGACGATAGCGGCAACACTACGAGCGTAAGCATCTCGACCAGCGAGTATGCCCGTTTTGCCGACCGTCGTCTCCCGGTATTCGGTTCGGACAACCGCGGCGACATTACGGCCATTGTAGGTTGGTTCCAAGACAATGCAGCCTATGCCGGTTCGTGGCAGTTGACCATCCGCTCGCTCGACAATCCCTTTGCCGACCTCGAGGGTTTTGAATTTCCCGAATAATCAATATGATACTATGATACAATAACCTCAAATAATTTAAATATGAAAAAAATGAGAAAATTTGCATGGATTTTTATGGCAGCCATGACGGTTGCCGGATTTTCCGCTTGTTCGAACAGCGATGACGATGTACTCCCCGGCTTGGGTGGAGACGGTAACGGTGGATCTACTACGACTCCCTCTGTCGTAATTACCGATACCATCTATCAGTTCAACAACATCGAGGCTCAATACACGCCCATCAACGAGCTCTGCCCGGGATGGACGCACGAGATTGTTTCGCCGGTTGACGACGACCGTACCTGGCAAAGCAAGACCTTTACCAACAACTCGACGGGTGTAACCGAGAAATACATCCAGGCTACGGCTCACGACAGCAGCGACAAGAATGCCGGCAAAACCTATGAGTTGTGGATGATCTCGCCTGCCTTGAATGTGAAAGATGCTGCCAACAAAGTATTCTCGTTCTATAGCGAGGGCGCTTACTGGCAAAGCACTTCGTCGCTCGAGGTATATGTACTGAACGAGCCCAAATCGACCGCTTCGAGCAAAGAGAAACTGAATGTAACTTTGGCTACTTCGACCAACCCCGGCGGTAACTTCAAAGGCTGGGTGGCTTCGGGTGACATCAGCCTCGAAGGCAAAGGCGACCTCGTTTACATCGGTTTCCGTTACGTAGCACAAGGTGGTAACAGCAACTCGACGACTTACTGCATCGACGACTTCGCCTTCGGTCGCGCTCAAGTTGAGCACTACATGGGCGAGAGCGGTGGCGAAGAGCCCGAGCCTACTCCCGATGTAGACTGGTCGAAAGCTCTTACCGTAGCCGACGCTTTGACTCAGGCCGACAACTCGACTTTCGCCGTAAAAGGTCACATTGTAGGTTGCATCAAGAACAACCCCTCGAAGACCTTCTACGAATCGTTTGCCGAGGCTCAGGCTGCCGGTGACATCGAATGGGCCGGTGCTGCTGCCTTCACGGGTTACAGCCAGGTATTTATTGCCGACGATGCTGCCGAAACCGACGGTACGAAATGTATCTTGGTAAAACTGAACGATACCGATGCTGCCAAGGCTTTGAGAAACGAGGCTAAACTGGAAGGAAACCCCGATCGTATCGGCATGACTATCTATGTTCAAGGTTTGAAGAAAGCCAACTACGGTCTGCCCGGTGTTCGTGAAATCACGGCTTACAAAGTGGGCGAATAATCGATTGCTTATAAAACCTATTGAAGGGAGAGCTGCCGCAAGGTAGCCCTCCCTTCGTTTGTTATGCGAGTGCGGGTTGTGTTGTTTTATCTGAAAATGCAGAATAATTTTGGCCCGGGATACAACAGTTTTGCCAAAAAATTAGCAACTTTGAGGTAGGATTCTTTAGAAAAGAGATTACAAGGATATATCATGAATAAGATTGTAGCGAAAGAACACTTTTCGGAAAAAGTGGTAAAACTGGTGGTAGAGGCTCCCCTCATTGCCCGGGCCCGCAAGGCCGGTCACTTTGTGATTGTGCGGGTAGGCGAGAAGGGCGAACGCATACCGCTCACCATTGCCTCGGCCGATGTCAAGGCCGGCACCATCACGTTGGTGGTACAAGCCGTGGGCAAGTCGTCGGCCAAGTTGTGTGCCCTCAATCCCGGCGACTATATTACCGATGTGGTAGGCCCGTTGGGCAAGGCGACGCATATCGAGCGCTTCGGCACCGTGGTGTGCTGCGGCGGCGGTGTGGGCTGTGCCCCGCTGTTGCCTATCGTCGAGGCTATGAAGGCAGCCGGCAACCGGGTGATTACCGTGCTGGCGGCCCGTACCAAAGAGCTGATTATTCTCGAGGAGCAGATGCGCAAATACTCCGACGAGGTGATTATCATGACCGATGATGGTTCGTATGGTCAGAAGGGTCTGGTGACCCAGGGCGTAGAGGAGGTAATCAAGCGTGAGAAGGTGGACCTGTGTGTGACCATCGGGCCGGCCGTGATGATGAAGTTTGTCTCGCTGCTTACCCAGAAATACAATATTCCTACGGTGGCCTCGCTCAATACCATCATGGTCGACGGTACCGGCATGTGCGGTGCCTGCCGTATCACGGTGGGGGGAAAGACCCGTTTCGTCTGCATCGACGGGCCGGAGTTCGATGCCCATCAGGTCAATTTCGACGAGCTGCTCATGCGGTTGTCGTCGTATAAAGATGTGGAATAAAAGAGAGGAGGGATGTTAAGCGTATGAATAAAGAAGAGTTAGCGGCACAACGTGCCGAACAGTGGAGGGAGAACCTCCGCAAAAGCAAGAAAGCCAAGGAGCGTACCGATATTCCGCGGGTGAAGATGACCGAGCTCGACCCGGCCTACCGTGTAACCAACCGCGAGGAGGTGAACCGGGGCCTCACGCCCGAACAGGCCGTGCTGGAGGCTACCCGTTGCCTCGACTGTGTGGAGCCCCTCTGTATGACGGGGTGCCCGGTGGGTATCAATATACCGAAGTTTATTAAGAATATAGAGCGGGGCGACTTTCTGTCGGCGGCCCGCACGCTGAAAGAGACGAGTGCCCTGCCGGCCGTGTGTGGCCGTGTGTGTCCCCAGGAGCGGCAGTGCGAATCGAAGTGCTTCTACCTGCAGAAGTTGAAAAAGGAGCCGATTGCCATCGGTTACCTGGAGCGCTTTGCGGCCGACTACGAGCAGGCCTCGGGCGAGGTGGCCCTGCCCGAGATGGAGCCCGACAACGGCATCAAGATTGCCGTGGTAGGTTCGGGTCCCTGCGGGTTGTCGTTTGCCGGCGATATGGCCAAGCGGGGCTATCGGGTGACAGTATTCGAGGCGTTGCACGAGATTGGCGGGGTATTGAAATACGGTATCCCCGAGTTCCGGTTGCCCAACCGCATCGTCGATGTCGAGATCGATAGTCTGCGTCGCATGGGCGTGGAGTTTGTGACCGACTGCATCGTGGGCAAAACCCTCTCGTATGACGACCTGCACGAGATGGGATTCAAGGGCATCCTGGTGGCCAGTGGTGCCGGACTGCCCCGGTTCATGAATATCCCCGGCGAGAATCTCAACGGGGTGATGTCGAGCAACGAATACCTCACGCGGGTGAATCTGATGGATGCTGCCAACCCCGAGAGCGATACGCCGGTATACAAGGGGCATCGGGTAGCTGTGATAGGCGGTGGCAACACGGCCATGGACTCGGTGCGTACGGCCCGCCGCCTGGGTGCCGACCGGGCGATGATTGTCTATCGCCGCTCCGAAGCCGAGATGCCGGCCCGTCAGGAAGAGGTGCACCATGCCAAGCAGGAGGGGGTAGAGTTCCTCACGCTGCACAACCCCATCGAGTATATAGGCGACGAGCGGGGACGCGTGCGCCAGATGAAGCTCCAGAAGATGGAGCTGGGCGAACCCGATGCGTCGGGGCGCCGTTCGCCGGTACCTGTTCCCGGTGCTATCGAGACGATCGATGTCGACGAGGTGATTGTAAGTGTAGGTGTATCGCCCAACCCGTTGGTGCCCAATGCTATCGATGGCCTCGAGGTGACGCCCAAGGGTACGATAGTGGTCAATGCCGACACGTTGCAATCGTCGATTGCCGATATTTACGCCGGAGGCGATATTGTGCGGGGCGGTGCTACCGTGATTCTGGCCATGGGCGATGGCCGCAGGGCTGCCGCTGCCATGCACGAGGCTTTGCAGAAACAACAAGGGGCATAAGCCCTTGACGGTATAAAAAGAGAAACGGGGAGATGTCGTTGTCGGCATCTCCCCGTTTCTTTATCGGTTCAGTAGGTGTTTTCTTAGTTGGCTTCCCAGCCCAGTGCGCTGGCACCCAATACGGCAGCATCGCTCTCTTTCAGTTCGGAAAGAACGATTTTGACTTTGCCTTTGTAGATGGGAAGCAAGTTGCGCTCCATGGCTTCGCGGATAGGACGCATGATGAGTTCGCCCGATTTGGCCAGACCACCGAAGAGCACAATCATACGGGGACTCGAGAAGGCTACGAAATCGGCAAAAGCCTCGCCCAGAATCTTACCCGTGTACTCGAAAATCTCTTGCGAGAGTTTGTCGCCCGATACGGCAGCGTCGTAAACATCTTTCGAGGTGATGTCCTGGATGGGCAGCTGTCTCAGCGACGACTCGTCGTTGCGGATTTCGAGGAATTCGCGAGCCGTGCGGGCTACACCCGTAGCCGAAGCGTAAGCCTCGAGACAGCCGGTGCGACCGCAACCGCAGAGACGGCCGTTGCCACGACGTACGATTACGTGGCCCAGCTCTCCGGCAAATCCGTCGTGGCCGTATACCATCTGACCGTTGATAACGATGCCGCTACCAACGCCGGTTCCGAGGGTAATCATGATGAAGTCTTTCACACCGCGGGCAGCGCCGTAGGTCATCTCGCCGATAGCGGCGGCGTTGGCGTCGTTGGTAATGGTTACGGGGATATTGAATCGCTCGCGCATCATTTGAGCCAGAGGAATTACACCTTTCCAGGGCAGGTTGGGTGCAAACTCGATATTCCCGGTGAAGTAGTTGCCGTTGGGGGCTCCTATACCGATACCGGCAATCTGGTCGGTTACGTTTTCTTGAGCCAAAAGGCGCGACAACTCTTCGTACAAAGCATTTACATAGTCGTTAATCTCGGTATATTTCTGAGTTTTGATAGACCCGGTGGCCAAGATAGAGCCGCGGGCATCGACAATCCCGAATACTGTATTGGTACCGCCTATATCGATACCTACAACATATGGTTTACTCATGGTTGTGTGTATATAAAAGTTATTATTTGGTTGATTTCACGACACAAATATAAGCATAAATTTCTGATACGGTTGGTTTTTTTGTTTGAAAAGTGGTTTAGAAAAAAAATGTATTTTTTTAAGAGCTGTGGGGTAGGGCAATATGAAAGTCGCAACCCTTTGCCGATGGGAAATTGACGGCATTGCCTGGCCGAATTGCTATCTGGGCTTAACAAAATTGAGAGGTTTTGTTTTGCGTTTGCAAAAAGAGTCTTATCTTTGCAGCCGCAAAACGGCACACATTCGTGCAAACTGTGCAGGATTGTGCCTAAACGAAAAATATATGAGTTATAATTTATTGAAAGGAAAAAGAGGCGTAATCTTCGGCGCATTGAACGAGATGTCTATTGCGTGGAAAGTCGCCGAGAAAGCGGTAGAGGAGGGGGCTGTGATTACGCTCTCGAACACACCCATGGCTGTGCGCATGGGCGAGATAACCGCTTTGGGGGAAAAACTGAACGCCGAAATTATTCCGGCCGATGCCACCAACGTAGAGGATCTGGAGAAGGTCTTCGCCCGCTCGATGGAGGTGCTGGGAGGTAAAATCGATTTTGTATTGCACTCGATAGGCATGTCGCCCAACGTGCGAAAGAAACGTCCGTACGACGATCTGGACTACGACATGCTGTCGAAGACGTTGGATATTTCGGCCATCTCGTTTCACAAGATGATACAGGTGGCCAAGAAGATGGATGCCATCAACGAGTACGGCTCGATTGTGGCCCTGTCGTATGTGGCTGCTCAGCGTACGCTCTTCGGCTATAACGATATGGCCGATGCCAAGGCGCTGCTGGAGTCGATTGCCCGCAGCTTCGGCTACATCTACGGTCGGGAGAAGCACGTGCGCATCAACACCATCTCGCAGTCGCCTACGATGACGACAGCCGGTAGCGGTGTCAAGGGCATGGAGTCGCTGATGGACTTTGCCAACCGCATGTCGCCTCTGGGCAACGCCGATGCCGACGAGTGTGCCGACTACTGTATCGTGATGTTCTCGGACCTCACCCGCAAGGTGACCATGCAGAACCTCTATCACGACGGCGGTTTCTCGAGCATGGGCATGAGCCTGCGTGCCATGACCCAGTACAACAAGAGCTTCGACGAGTATCGCAACGAAAAGGGCGAGATCTGCTATGGATAAAGTATGGTAAATTTGGTTTAGATAAGGAGAGAGGCCATGTCGGGGAATACCAACATGGCCTCTCTTACTTATATTAGGTATGGGTATTAGGGCTTCAGCAGATTTATGGGAGCTACATAAACGCCGTCTTCCCGTTGATATACACCTCCGACCGAAGTCAGAACCAACAGAAAATCAGGTGCTTTCTCGTCGCTTTTTCCTATGATTTTGTTGCGTAGCGTTTTCAGCGATTTTGCCCCGGCATCGATAAGGGTATCGCCTCCGAGTTTTATTTCGATGGCCCCCCATCGTCCATCTTCGAGATGAATCACGGCATCGCATTCCAGTCCGGCATTGTCTCGGTAATGGGTTACTTGTCCTCCTAAAGCATTGGCATATATCGACAAATCCCGAACTGCGAAATCTTCGAAAAACAGTCCGAAGCTTTCCAAGTCTTGTTTCAAATCCTCGGGCCCTATCCCCAATGCTCTGCATGCAATAGAGGTGTCGATGAAATGGCGCGTTGGAGTGCTGCGGATAGAGGTCTTTGAGCGAATATTGGGGTTCCAGGCGGGAATATCCTCGATGATGTAGAGGTCTTTCAATGCTTCCATGTAATCGTCGAAAGTCTTGCTATCCATGGTGCGTTCGTTGCTTTGGCGCACATCGGCAATGATGGTAGAGATAGCGGCCTCGGTGGAGATGTGCCGTGCATAACTTCGCAGAATCATTTTCAGAACTTCAGGTTTCTTGTTCCGAAACCGTTCGTTTTCGCAGTCTTCGAAAACAAAGAGTCCATTGTAATAGTTCTTGGTAATCTCTATGGCTATCTCTTTGTCAGCCAAAACCGAGATGGGCCAACCGCCGCGGCAAATCAAAAATGCGACATCGTCGAGCGTGAAATCGGTATTGAGGTCCCAGGGGAAATTCCTGCCTTTTTCAAACAAATCCGACAGCGAGACCGTTCCCTTTGATTCTTGAGATTCCCATAGGCTCATCGGTCTCATTTTCACCGGAGTTATTCGACCGGCTCCGCTATGGTGTACTTCGGTTTTATCGGCAGGTGTAGAGCTGCCGGTTAAAATATATTTCCCGAATTGATAGTCGTAGTCCAGGTCATCTTTAATCTGGTTCCATATATCTGGAGCCTTTTGCCACTCGTCAATCAATCGGGGTGTCTCTCCTTTTAAGACGGCTTTGGGATTCATCCGGGCCATGGCGATGGCTTGCCTGGTATTTAGTTTTACAAAACTCTTTTGATACCGCATGCAAGTTGTTGTCTTACCGCAGAACTTGGGACCTGCTACAACTACGGCCCCCGATGTCCTTAACTTTAATTCTATCTCCTTTTCGATGAGTCTTTGGTAGTACATGAGGAATAAGTTTTGGGGACTAATTTACAAAATCCCCGTAATTTTCAATAGTATATTCCCATAATTTTCAATATTCGTGAGCGCTTTCACGAGCAATGTATTCTCTATGAGCAATAATAGAGGCTATTTATGGACAGAGATTCATACGTAGATATGAGCAAGGGGATATGTCGAGATTGCTATCTGCAACATATCCCCTTGCTGTATCGTTGAGGGTAGTGATTAGAAATCGAACTTGTAGCCCAGCGAAATCATAAATACGCTGTTCTTGGCCTTGTCATCGTCGTAAATCTTGGTGAGGCCCCAGTTGTAGCGGGCGTCGATGGTCATGCCGAAATCGAATTCGTAGCCCAGACCTACGGCAATGGCGAAATCGAAGGCGTTGGCCTTCTCGTCGTAGCCGTATTGCTTGAGGTCGTTGCTCGAAATCTCTTTCCCTCCCAGTTTCAGCTTATATTCATCGTCGACACAGAATCCGAATTGAGGGCCAACTTGTACGTTCAGGCCCTGCCAGGGATAGATTTTCAGAAGTACCGGGATGTCGATATAGTGCGAGGTGTAGCTCGACTCGATTGTCTGGTTGAGGACGGTGACATCGTCGAAAGCACTCCCCTGCATCGAATAGAGGAACTCGGGCTGGATGGCAAACAGATTGTTGATGCGGTAGTTGGCAAAGATGCCTACATTCACGCCGGCCCGGTATTGGGAACCGTCGCCCGTTATTGAGCTTACGTTAAGGCCTACTTTGGGACCCATGGAGAGTTGTGCAAAAGCTCCGCCTACGCACACTACGGCAGCAATTGCCGCCAGCAAAATTTTTTTCATAGCTTTTTAATTTGTTATACCCGGTTCTCCAGAGGGTATTTTGTTTGATTTCCCGCTGCGGGGAGAACAACGACCGCACTCCCCGGGGAGGGGAGCTCTGCCGCCCGCATCGACACGATAACAAATATAGAGATTAAAAAAACGATTCCTGCAACATTTTGTCATATTTTTTAGCCCTTTTTGAAATATGAGGCTTGGAGCCTTGGCTGCGTGTTGTGGAAGCGGGGAAGCAGGGATTTTTGTATTACGATGCCATAAACGGGGGGCGTGTCGTGCTTTTCTTTGCAGCGAACTAAAAAACAAGACCGAATATGGCAAATCATGCGTACAAAGCCCCGCCGGCGGGGAAAAACGGCCGGCGCAAACCGAGCGGCGAAATAGAACGGGCCGACTACCCGGTGCTGTTGCAGGCGCAGAAGGCCTGGGAGGAGATCGATCACTTCAGGCTCAAACGGAAACGAAACCGGGACTATACCTATGGCCGGCAGTGGAACGACCGGATAAAACTGCCCGACGGGCGGGTGATGACCGAGGAGGAGTATATCCGCCAGCAGGGCAAGGTGCCGTTGAAGAATAACCTCATTCGCCAGATGGTCAAGTCGGTGCTGGGGCAGTTCCGCAACAACCAGACCCAGCCGGTGTGCGTGGCGCGCGACCGGCAGGAGCAGAGTCTGGGCGAGCTGATGAGTGCCGCCGTGCAGTATGCCTACCAGCACAACCGCTTGCAGGAGCTCGACAGCCGTACTCTCGAGGAGTTCCTCATCTCGGGTATCTGTTTCCAGAAAATCGGTTACGGATACCGCCGGGGAAAGACCGATGTGTGGATTGACGAGATTAACCCCAACCGCATATTCTTCAACGCGATGGAGGATAGCCGGCACTGGGATTGCACGCTTATAGGCGAGCTGCACGACATGACCATTGCCGAGGTCATATCGCGCTTTGCCTTCGGGTCGCGCGAGCGGGCCGTGCAACTGCGCAACATCTACTCCGAGGCCGATACCGAGACGGCTCGTCACAACTTCGAGAACCTGACGACGCGGAGTGTCGACCGGCTCGACTTCTACATGCCTTCGGTGC
>OJNR01001061.1_pt1 | contig 14906 bp, 19 predicted proteins | sample 1597901 | NCBI WGS metagenome assembly OJNR01 (sample SAMN01915223, study PRJEB22387) | human gut metagenome | isolation source: stool | host: Homo sapiens | place: USA | reverse complement strand
CGGTGATGCTCCCGGTCATCCGCCGCAGGAGCTGTTCCGTCTGGGACATGGCCTGCTCCTGCCGCTCCCGCTGCTCCACCAGCGCTTTGATGATGGTGCGCTGTTCCGCAGGGTTCAGGTGCACGATCCTGCTCTCCGGCTCCGGCTGTTCCCCCAAGCGTAGGTACCGGGCATAAGTCCCTCGGTCTCCGTGGAACGCCTTTGTGATGGCGGAGGAGATGAGGAACATCCGATCCAGATCTGCACCGCTTTCACCCAGCGTCTTGCCGGTAATAAAACTCTTGGTGACTGGTTGATCGTTTTCGTACCACTTCAGGTACACGTCCAGATAGACGCCCTCGCTGCTACCGTAGTCGGTAGTACAGAAGATATCCGCGTCTTTGGGGATCTCCCGGCCGTTCTCCCATTCCCGATCCATGAGAAAATACTCGTCCGGCAGGCAGCCCATGCCCTCCAGACGGTGCTTCAGTTCCGCGAAGACCTCCTGAGCGGTACGCTGGCCGGCATACTGCGTCTGCCGGGGATCTCCCGGCAGCGGCTCCCGGCGGGATAGCTCAATTGGTTTCATTTTCATGACCTCCTTCGGTTTTGCAGGCTCATTTCATATCGTTGTGTGGCCAATCAAGGCCGAAAAGTCGGCGATATGACAAAATTCGGTTGACAAGGTTCAGCTTGTATTTTATGATAATCGCATCAAACAGAAAGGATGTGCCCTGAATGGCCGCTCGCAGCACTGAAGAACGTATCGCGCTGATCGACGCGAAGATTTCCAAAAAACAGGATGAGATCAAGGCTCTGGAAGCCCAGAAGCAGAAGCTCCTCCACCCGGTTACCATGAGATCTGTCATGGAGAAAGCGAAAGCCGCCGGCCTATCCGCGGAGGAGATTGCGGAGAAACTGGGGCTTGAAATGTGATGTCATATCCTGTGGGGATAGCCGGCGTATGTCATGCGCCGGCCATCTCTTTTTTTATGCGGGGATAGCGGTTGCTGTCGGCCTGCCGGCAAGGGTCAGTTTTACCGCCCTCCCGCTGTTCCGAACAGCGCCTCCTTGTAGGCTGGGGCATGGACCTCCAGCAGGTACCGCTCATTGCCGCATTTGAACAGGCACACGCCCCGCTGGGGGAAGCGGATGAGGCTGTACTCAGCCTCCTCCAGCTGGAGCAGATCCATATAGAACCGCTTGTCGATGGAGCCGCAGTTGAAGATGAACTGGTGGGGCGGGATGGCGAACAGGGGCTTGGTCAACTCCCGGATGCCTTCCCGGTCAAAGTCCTCCAGATTCTGCGAGGCCATGATGAGATTGGATTCCTTTTTGCGGACCCGCTTGAGGGTGTTGCGGATGTACTCGATGATGGTGGTGCCCACCGACACATTATCCGAGAGCCACACATACAGCTCATCCAGCGCCGCCGTGGTATTGCCGATGGTCAGCAGGTGGTCGGACATATAGGACAGGATGTTGAACAGCATGGAGCCCCGCACATTCTTGCTGGCCTGCAGCAGTCCCTTGACACCGAAGACGATAAAGCGGGAGGAAGTCACATTGGTGTGTCCGTTGAAAAACTGGGCCTCCGCCCCCTGACACATGGAGTGGAGGCCCAGCAGGATCTCCTGCAGCAGTTCTGCCGTGTACAGCTGATGCCGGCTCTCATCGTACTCTCTGTACTCCTGCTCAATGAGTTCGTAGAGGTCAGATAGGATCGGATAGTCCTGGGGCTTGAGGCCGGCGAAGTTGGTACCATCACTGATGCCCCATTGGGCGTACAGCTTGCCCACCATGATCTCAATGGCGTCGATGTGGCGGTCTGAGAAATCCTTGTAGGCTCGGAAAAAGTCCTTGAGAAAGGAGATGTGCTGGCTCAGCCGGGTGGACTTACGGAATGCCTCCGGCGCGTCCCTGTCCTCCGGGCCGCTGCCATCATCCCAGCACTTGGGCTCCAGTGGGTTGATGCGGTACACGCCGCCCATCAGGTCCATGAAACAGCCGCCCACGGCTTCACACATATCCCGCTGCTCATGCTCCACATCCAGGGAGATCACTGACTTGCCCGCCTCGAGGAAGTTGAGCAGGAGCAGCTTGAGCAGATAGCTCTTGCCCTGGCCGGAGTTACCCAGGATCAGGATATTGGCTGAGGTCTTATCGTCATCCCGCTTGTCGAAGTCCACGAGGATATTGGCCCCGTACTTATCCTTGCCGATATAGAAACCGTGAGGATCTGTTTTGCCACTGTAGTTGAAGGGGTACAGGTTGGCCACTGAGCTGGCCGGCAGGACCCGTTCAAACTGGGCGCCGAAGACGTTGCGGCCGGCCGGCATGACAGAGGCAAAGCCCTCCCGCTGGCGGAGCATGAGCCGGTCCACATTGAGTTTCGACCGGGTGAGTTCAGTCAGCACATCGGTCTGGAGCAGCTTGAGCGCGTCATAATCCGGGGCGGTCAGCTCCAGAAACACCGCGCAGTGGAGCAGAGGCTCCCGGTTGCGGTGCATGGAGGAGACCAGGGTGACCACATCCTGCAGGTTGGCCTCGGCGGTGACCGTCTGCTGGAGATCCTCGGTGCTGGAGCGGGACATCCGGTGCTTGTTGGCGGCGTTGTGGATGATCCGGCGCTCCTCGCTGGGGGTGACCTGCCGGGTGTAGATGCGGATGGTAACCCCGTCCATCTCGCCCAGGTGCCGCAGGATGGCCTGCTCATCGGTAGAGGTGGGGTACTCCCGCAGGGCCCACACACAGCGGCAGGTATTGCCGCACAGGTAGTGGTCCACCTTGAAGTCGATGACCGAGGGAGCGACCATGTCGAGGAAACCCTTGATATACGGCTCCTCTGCCATGGGCCGGGGCATATTCTTTTTTCTGTTTTTGGGCAATGAAAAAACCTCCTGTCCAGGCCGGCAGGAGATCCTTCATCGCACTGTTTCTTCCTGATATGGCCCGGAAGTTCTCCTGACGGCCATACCGATTGAATTGCGGGTCACAGATCAGTCATTCAGAATGATCCAGCGTTCCCCATCGTAATCCTCATACTTTTCTGTGGTGGCGTTCTGCTCGAAGTACACGCCCAGCATACGCTTGAGATCCTCGCCGCTGGCGAGGCTTGCCTTAAACCCCTGATCCTCGAGGCTCTTCTGGACGCGGGAGAGGTGGGTATGCAGTTCCATGCCTGTTTCCTCCCGCAGTCGGACCAGCACGAAAAACTCACGGGCAGTCGCCATCTGGATCTGCAGACGGTCCAGGGATTTGGCGTCCGCCTCCAGCAGCCGGCTGATGACCGGCAGGTCCTCCTCAGCGGCCCGCTGGCGGTAGTGCCGCTTGTTGTCCTCAAAGCTCTCCTTGGAGTTGAGAGCCAGCATCTCGATCTCAGCCTGCCCTTTGAGGACGGTCATGAGGGCATAGATGCGGCTGCTCACGGCCTCCGGGGGCTGGACCGAGAGGTTGGTGGGCTTGATGGCAAAGAAGGCCAGCCGCCCGTGGTTGGTCTTCAGGCCGCTGTCGGTGATCTCATCGATCCCGATGAGCTGCCGGGTGGTCTGCTTGGCTTTTGCCTCTTTTTTTCTGCTCATTCTTCATCACTCCTGTTCTTTGTTGAGCCGCACAATCCCCAGGCATAGGTCTGCTGGCCCAGGAGGAAATACCGGACTGCGCAGCGCAGGAAATCCAAAATACTGGTATCCTCCAGCCGGATGGAGAGAAAGGCATAGGCTGCGGTGATCACCACCGGGGGCAGAAAGCCCAGTTGGGCCATGGCGAATACGGAGATCAAGGCGCCCACGCCGACAATGGCGATGTCCCGCAGCTCCCACAGCCATAAAACCGCTTTTGATTTCAGGTTGTCCGGATAGATATACACTTACGTTCACCTCACATTGTCATGCTCATTCCAAATCCCTGTTCATCCTGTTCAGGATCGGGTTCCTGACTTTGCGCTTCGTCTCGCTCCTGCGTTTCGCTCTGGTTTTGTTCCATCTCCCAGGAGCGGAGTTCCTGAGCTACCACCCCCACAACAAAGGCCCGTTTGGACATACCTTTGTGTGCCTCGAGATACTGCTCAACGCGTTGGAAAAGCGTCTCGGGCATGGTGATTGCCAGCGTCCGTTCTTTCTTGTTGTCCTGTATGGCCGCATCCTGGAGCGGCTCCTCACCCTGTTCCCACTGGCCCAACGCCTGATTCAGAAGGCTCTGGACAAATGCCTTTTGGGTGAGTGGTGAATGGGCATCCAAATACGACTTCAACTGCTGGAACATCTCCTCTGAAATCTGAACGGCCAAAGTACGCTGTTCCTGCCTCGGTGTGGCAGGCTGGTCCAGATAGGCGGTGAGTACCTTGGTGAGATACTCGCCATTGGTCATCTCCGGATCTTTGTTTTCCATCAGCCGCTTATGAAGCGACTCTGGAATCAAACCACAGAGATTTTTCATGGGTTCCATGTTAAAGCTCCTTTCACTTAATTCTGTTGATTCAGTAAACGTCAATGCGATCCCCCGCAGGACAAAGTCCACGCAGGGGATCGCCACAGAGTTGCTCAGCGCCTTGTACCGGGCGGAGTCGGAGGCGCCGGGCAGATAAGCCCAGTAGTCAGGGAAACCCTCCAATCCCATCGAACAGGCTGCCCAGTGTGGGCATTACGCCATACCCATGCTCTGGAGCGTCACTTTGCTCCATCTCAGCGGGCAGAGCCTCCTGCTTTATTTCCTGCTCTCCAATCTGTCGAATGGGGATACCAAGTTTTTGGGCCTCCTCAATCTCACGGGCCATGCCGGAACTGATCCGGTCGCCGCAGCACCACAGTTCATCGCAGACTTCCAGCACCCGGTGTCCCAGCCGCAGTCCAATTTCCCGTTCTGTTGGCTCAGCGTCATCCAACATCTGTGGGTAGAGCAGGTGGACGGCGATGGGCGTATGCCCCTGATGGATGGCATACCGGCACGCCTTTTTCGCAAACGCGGTGTTTGCCTCAATATCTCCTGCATAGGGAGAGGCGATGTAAATCAGTTTTTCTCTGCTCATTTCGCCGCCCCCACTGCCTGTACCACGGTGCGGGTGGTGTTGACCGCTGACTGTGCTGCATAGACGGCGGACATGATGTTGGCGCGTGTCGAGGTGTCCAGCCCAAAGGCGCCGCAGATGCGGGGCACTTCACCGGCCGACAGCATCAGGCCAAGGCCCAGCAGCGCATGATCCTTCAGCACCAGCAGTCCCGCTGTAAGGATGGTGGCCTGCAGGAAGGTGGTCAGACACAGACCGATGATCTGCTTGCACCACTGCACAAAACCGTCCATATAGCCGCGGGGCACCGAGAACATATACAGGGAACCCACAGCAATCTGGATGAGTAAGACTCCTCCGCGCTTGAGGTTGGAGAAAAAGCACTTGATGACGGCGTACCCCATCATGATGATAATAAAAATGACCATGATGGGGCTGGTGATGCTGCCGATCCCGCCGAATACGCCGGAGGAGGCCGCGGCCCCGATATCCACGCCCTGCAGGGAGTTGATGATATCAGTGGAAAGGGCATCAAAGCTCTCGCCATACCCGGTAATTCCAGAGGTCAGGCTGGCCTGCAGCGTGACGGAGAGTTTATAAAGTTCCACCGGCACCAGGGTAAAGCACCCCACGGCCATAAAGCCCTTGACGGCGCTGATAGCCGCGTCCTTGATGCTGGCCCGTCCGGTCTGGTATTCGATTCCGACCTCGAACACGGCCACCACCAGCCCGACGACATACAGCGTCCAGGCCAGATAAGAAAAAAAGAGAACAATGGACTGTACCCAGCTCATCTCGAAGAGCTCGACGCCCATGTTCCCCATCTCGGCAAAAAAGTTGCCAAAGAAACCAACAAGCTGGCTGTAGACCCAGTCGATAAACTGATCCATCAGCCCGCCAAGGAAAAAGTCCAATATAAACATCTGGTGGTTTCACCCCTTTGCGTAAGGGGGACCGTGCCAGCATTGGACGCATACTCCTGCTCAAAGGCACAGGGGCCGTGACTGGGCACGGCCCCTGCTTGTATTCGCTTCCTATTTTCTTAGCACATTTGCGGGCTGTGTTCCTGCGCCTCCTCCTGACGCTGGAACACCTGCAGATATTCGTCCACCGTACCCGCCAGCAGCCTGTAATCCGCCTGAGTAGGCTGGTAAACATACCAGTCTACCTTCCCATAATCGTCCCAGAGGTGTGGTAAGATACCATCCGAGAAGTTGGGATTGCTCACTTTTTTCTTTCCCAGTAAATCGCCAAAGCGTAGGATATTCACATCCACCGCGCCCTCGGTCCGGTTCAGGATCGTCAGCTTGAGGGCATTGTACTGGCTGGCAATGTTCAGAGAAACAAACTCCAGCCTGGCCCGCAAATCCGGGTCAAGCTGGATATAGGCGGATCTGCCCGCATAAGACACAACGCCGCTGGTTTTGCACTGAGTGAGGATTTTCCTCAACTCCTGTCCAAATGGATTCAATTTTCTTCTTTCCCTCCCTACATGGTTAATTCCGGGACAGTCGGCGCCGGTGGATGAGCTAACTCCAGCGTACTGCCTTCCAAGGCCAGAACGCCATCCAGCCGGTGAATAAGGCCCTCCATGTGTTTCTGCCATCCGTCCCAATCCTTCGGATCAAACCAGCCGCCGGGCAGCTCGCCGGCTTTGATCTGCCGCTCCGCTCTGATCCTGGCGTATTTCAAAGTGTCCGCAAGGTAATCCCGGAGTTCCCGGAGAGAAGCCCTTGATGCTGTAAACGAGGTGATGGACCGGAACTTGTTGTCCTCGGCCGCCCACTCCTCATCATAGTCCAAACTGCCGGGATCACCGTCAAGATACTTTACAACGATCTCAGCCAGTGCCATAGGGCTGGTATGCGCACACCCCAGCTTTACATCACAGGGGGCATTCCATCGGTCTTTCTTTAATCGTTCAAGCATTTCTCCCAGGTCCAGTTGTCCATCTGCCGGTAAATTGTACCGGACACATCCAACCGCATCCAGTCCATTGTCGGACTCCAGTGCGGTGATTCCCCAACAGCCCATAGAAACCGTCTCCCATTTCCGGCTTACGCCTCATCATTCTTGTCCTACATTTCCAGTTTCGGTCCAATCTGCTCCTGCTCATCCAGCCCAAATGCCTCGCGCATTTCCGCATCCGCCAGAATCCCGAACGCTTCCTGACAATCTGCGCAGCTCACGATCCAGGTCTTTCCTTCAAAGTACCGGAGCATTTCCGCCAATATTCTGGTCTTCGGGTCCGAGGCAGAGAGAAGCTGCTCCACCTCCTCCCGCGAAAGATATTTGCGCTCTCCGCTCCAGGAGCCAATCACGCCGACAGTGTACTCAGGGATTTCCTCCGGCAGTATTTTACAATTCAGAACCGGATCTGGATCAAAGGTGAAAAACACATCAAAGGGAGTATCTTCTACCACGCTTACCCCGATGCCGTATGGACCTGCGCCTGCTCTGCACATCCCGGCAGACCGCTGGTACAACTCGTTAACCAATGAGAGCATTTTATTTCCGGATGGATTTGAAATTGGATATTCCATTGGTCCTTTCCTCCTGTGTTCTCAGAATAATTCTTTACATTCCCAGGATGCTCCAGACATAGGTGGGAGCCGTCAGGGTGAAAATGAGGCAGGCAAACAGAATGGCCGGCGCGGTCCACTCAAATTGGCCGTGCTTTCTGTAGTCAAAATACGCCATCCCCAATTTTGCAAAGAAAAATACGGCCAAAATAAGATCGATCACCGGAAAAATGACATTATTCACTACGGTTTTGATCTGCTCAGATGCCGTTGTCCATGTCCCCTCAATGGCCTCGGCCACATTTCCCGTTTCAGCAGCAAAGGCAGTCGTGCCGAGTAGGGCTGCCAGCAGGAAGACCATTACAAACCCGCAGAGAACCTTTCTGTACTTTGTCATAAAATAATCCACCTTTCTTTTGAAAAGGAAAAGCCGCGGGAGTTATTCTCCCGCGGCACAGGTGGACCAGCACAACCAAGCCGCAAGGTATTTCCCACGGCCTGTCTCTTTTCTGCTTTTACTCTGATAATCGCTTACAAGGTAAGGATCTGTCCGTCAGATGCGGATAGTTCTTGGAACTTTTCTTTTAATAATGCTTCAAGCACCTCCTTTGCGAGTTTACAAAACACCGAATACATTGGAAGCCCATTTTCGGCTGTGTATTCGTATGGCTCCGGCAGCCGACCGTGCTTTTGAAAGAAACCATTTTCCGCCTCTATAAGCCGCTCAACAGACCACTCCCGTACTTCGTTCCGATATACCAGGATGGTTTGAATATGGCGCTCATCTCTTGCGGAGAGAAGCGTGGGGTAGCGAAGTTCAGCATACTCCTGGGCGGTCATCCCCATGTAGCGCTCAAAGGTCCTGCGTGTTGGCAGCCCAAATTGGGGATTCATTTCCCGCGCCACCGGCAGCCTGCTGTTCTTTTCCACGAATCCCGCAAAGGCTTCTTCGATTTTCCCCTTGGTCCATACTGCCGGGGGCCCTTTTTTACCCACTGTCAAGAGCCTCCTTACATCGAGAAAGAAATATCAAAAAACCGCGTCTGAGCAACCTCGACCAGCGGGGCCACTTCAATAACCTCGGGATTCTGTTGGAACTTCAGATCTCCCCGGAAGCCCAGCTTCAGGTTGCTGAATACCTCGGCGGCCTTCAGCAGTTCGGGCGGCGATCCCGGAGGCGTCTCCTGCATCCAGGGCACCCACTCGCCAGTCTGATACCGGGGGGTCAGCCGGAGGATCACATAGTCCTCCGGCACAAACTTGGGGTAGTGGCCGATGCTGCCGCCCACCTTGTAATAGGGCTTCCCCTCGATCATGACGGTGGCCCGCATGAGCGTCAGGGTATCCTCCAGAGAGGCACAGAACCAGCACTCCCAATCGCCCATGCGCCGGATTCGACCGTCCCGCAGGATGCTGTCCAGATTCTTTCGGTGCGTGTAGTGGTAGACCTCGCTGGGCCGCTCATCCAATCGGATATATCCCATAGCGTCTACCTCCTACGGGTCAAGCGGGGCGATGTGCCAATCGTCCCACAGATTGCCTCGGATGCTCAGCGAATCGGTGAGGTTGACCGACAGCATCCCCGCCGGCGTCCAGCAGTCGATGACCCAGGTGTTGACCGTATAGGAGCCGTCCGGGTACCAGATCGGCGTGAAATGGGTGCGCCGGTTATAGGTGCTGTACTCGTTCTTCTGGAACTCCAGCCGGGAGGACGAGGAGCTGATGGAGATGCGGTCCAACAGCCGCCAGAACGACTCATAATTAAATTCGGGGAAATAACTGACCGCGTTCTGGAGTGGTGTGGCAGCAGACCGCTGGGAGCTGCTGACCCTGGCGGTGACCACCTGGTTGACCCCATAGCCGGATTTCATTGTGGTTCCGCTGGCAGTGGGATTCTTCTCATCCGGCGTGATCTCCATATCGGCGGAGAGAGTGGCATTGTAGCGTTCCAGGTCAAATTCCCACCACCCGTGGTCGCACCAGTATCCGTCCTCATCATCGCCGTGCCACACCCAGTATTCCTGCCACCAGGGGTCCCAGATGGTCCACTGGGCGGAGGTCTTCTCCGGCCGGTCTGGGACCGGGGAGGGCGTGAAGGAATCATTCCGGTCATCCGCCACTGGATTGGGAGGTGGGTTCTCATCCAGATCCACAATCTTGCAGTGGATGGTGGCCTGGGCCGAGCCGGGGCCGGACACGTCCACGTCAATGGTCATGTCCTGTGGCTCATCCGGTGTGGTCCAGCGCACCCAGGCCAGCTGGGAATCCCCGTCCGGGTAGTAGACATTGCTGACCGTATAGGTAGTCCCATCAATATGGAACCGCACGGTGACCGGATCGTCCGGATCACTCTGGCCGCCGCTGACCTCCACTGCCGTGATGACCTCTGTGTTGGTCCGGTACTCGTAGTCGTAGGTGCTGATCACCGGCTCCTCCGGCTGCTCCTCAAAGCGGACGATGCCAAGGCCGAGGGAGGATTTGATGTCTGAGTTGGACACATTCTTATTGGTGGGACCGGACCATGCAGGATAGCCTAAATCCGGTGTTTCGAGGAACATGGACAGTGGGAGGTTTTTGGCTGTCAGCGATCCCATCCAATAGCGGAGCTGGCCTCCAACCACTTCGTCATAGAGAGCTGCCTCCGTTGCTGTTGTGGCAATCATGACGCCCTCGAACTTGTAATAGGCGATTGGCTCCAGCAGAATTTTGTATTCGCCGCCGATGAGCGTGTCATAGTCCATTCCGGTGTGATTGGCAACCAGTTGCACCAAGAACTCGGAGCAAAAGTATTTTTTGATAGCTTCAATGTTATTTTTTCCGTTTGTGCTTATGACACGAGGAATCGTTTGTGGTGGAACAATGCAGGTATACCCACCCTGCACAGGTGAGAGCGATGCACCCCCATTATATTGGAGCTTACTCACCTTTCCGAAATGATAAATAGAAGATGCAGGTGCTTTATTTGTCAGGTCGATTGGAGTTGTGACCACGGCATGATCATTGGCCCGCACCACAGTGACCCGAACACCCTCGTTTCCAGGATTCCAAGAACCATGGCTGGTTGCGTCTCCCATGCCTCCGCCACCACCATCAATGTTGCCTGATCCGCCAGTCCCATCCACAGCGTATGCATGGACACTGATACAAGAAAACAACAGCACAATGGTCAGCAATATACTAACGATCCGTTTCACTCGATCTCCTTTCCCGCAAAATAAAAAGCACAGCCGAAGCTGTGCTTTCATCAGATGCGATACTATTTTACCCCATTATGCCAACCTGCGTGTTGATATCGCCATCGCTATGACCTTCAATGACCTGATTTTCTCCTGCGTTGGGGACATGATCGAAACCAGGCAGGCCACCGCTGGTGTTGGTGGAGGGCTGCTCAGGGGGCGGCGTTACATTATTGTGGTCCTGCGGCTCAGGGGTGCCCTCTACCGGAGTCCCATCCGGCGTCTTGGTGGGGTCCTTCAGTTCCTCCTCTGTATATTCCGGCTTGGCCGGATCGCCCTGGATGGTCTGTTCTGTGCCGGTATAGTCAGCGCCGTTTCCCTCGCCAGCGTTGGCATTGGCATCCGGTGTTTCCGGGTTGACAGTCACATCGTCTTCCGGCTCCTGGACATCCCCGGATTCCGAGGGAGGCGGAGTGCTGCCGTCCGGGTCCACCACCACATCGCCCTGCTGGGAGCTGCTGGGCGGGAGCGGGGCGTCGGTGACCTTATCTTTGCTGAAGCTGCTCACGATCACAACAACCAGCACCGCGCAGATGGCGAGGCAACCGGCCACCGTCAGCCATTTCTTCGTATTGTTCTTCATTGTCTGGATTCCTCCTTTTTCTGTTGGCCGCGCTTCTGGCGGAAGCGGTCCGCGCATGATTCCAGGCGGCTGAGGAGAGTTCGGCTTTAAGCTCCATTGCCTACATCTTCCTATACATCCTGGACTTTGTCAAGCTGTACCCTATCACAAGAGTGGAAAGAAGTCTATTGGGGCAACAGAAAACTTTTTGAAAACTGTGTTAAAACCGGGGGGTGTAGCCCGCGCTGACCTTGACTGTCATCCGCATGGGCGGCAGCAGTTTCCCGCCAAAGGATACCGGGACCTCCAGCTCGATCTCACAGTCCGCCACAAAACGGTCACCGGCGCTGTCGCCGGAAGCAAATGGCGCGTTGCGGATCTCCACATCAAGGCCCCAGACACGAAACTCTGTGGCGCCGTCCTCCGTGTACTGGGTGTGGTAGCCGCCCCGGTAGGTCAGTCCGAGGATATCGTCCAAGCGTCCATAGATATCGCCATAGTCCAGCGATTCCTCGAAGTCTCCCGCCAACGGCTGATAGGCGCCGGAGTAGCCCTCCCGGACGCCATGGTACACATCGTCATAGTTGTCGTTGACGGTGGAGATCACAGCCTCCTGCACCGCGTCCCGGACCCCCTGGGCCACGATGAGCAGGCGGAAATACTCGCTGATGCAGCACATCAGCATCACCAGCACCAAAACGATGGCAACAATCAGGGGGAAGGCCACGCCGCGTTGGTCTTTCAAAATCTGCCGGAGCCTGTTCATTTCCAGTACACCTCCGACTTTCCTGTGGCATCCGCCCGCAGGGTGATGGGAAAGCTGCCAAAACCGGCAAACAGGCCAAGGTCGATCTCATAGGTGAGCGTGACCGAGACCTCCTCATTGAGCTGGATGCGGCCGGTATCACTCCACTGGACAGTGGGGTCCAGTCCGGTCTGTTCCCGCAGGGCCTGTTCTCTGCGGTCTGTTTCCGAACCGACCCGGCCGGCAATCTCCGCCTCACGCACCAGTTCAGTGGCAAAGGTGTCGAGCTGCTGTTTGGCGATAAAGGCCGGGAGGACCTGTACCGCCAGCGCGATCACCAGCATGGCGCAGAGGACCAGGACGCACACATCCATGTATCCCTCGCCGCGGCGGGATCTCAGAATCCGTTTCAGCACATGGTCACCTCCTCTTAAAACATCCCGCCCAGGGAGTGGATGATTTCATAGATGATGATGGCCAGATAGGTTCCCAGGAAGCACATGAGCAGCGTGAGGGAAAAGGCCCGGATTTTGGGCGGGATCTTCATGGCCTTCGCCTTGAGCCGCTGGAGCTCCAGCTGTTTCATATCATGGGAAAGCATCTGAAAGTAGTTGATCCCGTTATCGCCCCGCAGCACACCGATGAGCCCCCTGACAATGTCCGAGAGGAGGGGGGAATTAAACCGGGCCTCGAAGCGGGTCAGCGCCGCCTCGTAGGAGCCGGACCGCATATCCGCGGTGAGGACGTCCAGCTCAGCGGAAAAGGTTTCGCCGGCGTGCTGCTTGTAGTGCTCGATCATGCTCAGCACATCCCGGCTGACAGCCAGCTCCTGTGTGATGGTGGCCACAAACCGGGGCAGCTCCGCCTCGATCTCGTCCCGCTTGACAGAGAGCTTTTCCTCCGCCCGGCGAATCTCCTTGAAATAGACCGCCACCGCCAGAAGAACGACTACCAGCGCCAGCAGCGGGAAGACCAGCAGGCATGGGATCACCGCCAAGAGCACCGAGCCAGTCTTGACCATGGCAAAGGCGGTGTATTCCTCCGGGGTCATGTTCAGCCCAGCGGCGGCCAGCGTATTTTTCAGGCGTCCGCGCTTGTACTCATCCATGTGGATGCGTGGAGCCAGTCTGACCGCCCAGCCCATGAGCAGGGCTTCCACACTTCTGGCCTGCTTCTTACCTTGACGCCTAACCGAGAGCATGGCCCTCTGTGTGGCCAGGCGGGGGAGCTTAAGCAGATCGGCCATAATGAAGAACAGGCCCATTGCGAGGAGAATACCAAAGAGGAAAATCAAAAATACCACCGACATCACCTCCGATACTCAATGGGCTGTGTCAGCTTGATGACCGCCGCAGTGCTGATGAATATTACGGCGGCGATGACCGCTAACAGCGCCTGCCCCAGCGGGGTGTGCATCAGGACACCGTACCAGTCCTGGTTGAGCCAATACAGCAGCGGGATATTGCCGATGACCAGCACCTGCATGGTGATGAACTCCTTGCGGGGCTCAAACACCAGATTCTCCAGCTCGCCATTGACAATGCGCATGTCGGAGAGCTTGGCCACAATTGGGGTCAGGATGGTCTTGAGGCCCCGGTCATGGCGGCAGGTCAGCAGAGCGGCCACCCACTCCCGGAACACGGCGTTGTCGATCTTCGTCCCCATGTCCTGGAGGGCGGCGTCCACATCGGGGTCCACCAGCTTGATACGGGTGAGGAACTCCGCGAACACACTCCGGACGGGCGGGTTGAGATAGTCGAGGTTTTCTTCCACCGCCGTCTGGATGTCCTCATTGCGCAGATAGGCCGTGGTGATGATGGAGAGGGCGGTTTCCAGCTCGGCGGCAATGTTCTTTTTGTAGTGGTTTGCGGTCAGGCGGATAAACCAGAACGGCACGAGCATCATGCCCACCGCCAGCACCGGCACCAGGAAGAGGTTGCCCAGCGTCAGGGCGAAGGCGGCGCCCACCAGAAAGAGGAGCAGGGACAGGGCGCACACCATGGGGAACTTGGCGGACCGGCCGGTCATCCGCAGGATATTCTGGGTATCCTCGATCTCCCGGCGCAGGAAGGATTTCTTTTTGCGCCGGGTGCTCTCATTGACCTCTGCCCGGATGCTCCTGGGCTTGCTGGTGATCCTGCGGAACACCCCTTCGGTGAACTCCATGGGCGAGACGCGCAGGAGAATGAAAAAGCCCGTGATCAGCCCGGCACAGGCAATCAACTGGATCATGTTCACGCGGATTCGCCTCCTTCCTGACTGGTCTTAGGCTTTGCAGGTGGCTTGGACGCTGTGGTCCTGGCCTTTGGAGCGGACTTTGTCTGTCCTGCCTTTGCCGGACTGGAGCCTGACTTGTTTTTAGAGGGAGCGGGCTTTTTGCCCACGAGCTGGGTCAGCACCTCCTGCGGCATACCGTTGTCGATGAACCGCTTCCGCAGGCTCTCCGAGATGGGGTTGACCGCTTCATGGCGGCCCTTGACGCGGTATTTGCCGTCCACCAATTGGTTCTGCTCAATCTTGAAGTGGTAGAGGGTGTTGTACCGGCGTTCCCCATTGGGCAGGATCTCGCACTCCATGATCTCCATGATTTTGCGGGATTTGTCCTCCAGCTGCTTGGCGAATACCACGATGGGAAATGCCTCGGTGACCAGATCCATGAGGGTGTCGTCGGCCATCTCATGCTTGCGCTTGCAGAGGGTGACCATGCGCCGCCAGGTGGCCTGGGAGGAGTTGGAGTGGATGGTCGTCAGCACGCCGTGGCCGGTGCGGGCGGCCTCCTGCGCCGCGTATGCCTCGGCAGAGCGCATCTCGCCCACGCAGATGATGTCGGGGTGATACCGCAGGGCCATGTCCAGCA
>OJNR01001027.1_pt1 | contig 15321 bp, 10 predicted proteins | sample 1597901 | NCBI WGS metagenome assembly OJNR01 (sample SAMN01915223, study PRJEB22387) | human gut metagenome | isolation source: stool | host: Homo sapiens | place: USA | reverse complement strand
TGTATCTTAGCATTTTATTATTTATTTACTAAACCCCTATTAAATGAAAAAGCTACATCTTCTGCTTGTCCTCTTCCTCCTGACAGGAAGTACAGGAATCGTCGAAGCCGCACAGCCGGTCGTTCCTGTAAAGACCCAAGGCGCTACGACGAAGTTGCTGAACCCCAAGCGTATGCTTCCCAAAGCCAATGCCGCCGGAGTTCCATTTCAAGTCCCGTTTGTGATCGATCCTACGCAAGATGATTTCAACCGCTTCACAATCGAAGACGCAAACAACGACGGCAAGACATGGACTTACATGACTGCCGGATACATCAAATACGGATACGACTACAACAATCCTGCCGACGACTGGGCATACATTCCCGTTTTAGTTGCCGAAGGAGAAACATTCCTCGCCCTTTCGTTGGAAATGAAAGCTCAATATAGCAGCGATAAAGAGTGTTTCGAAGTGGGAATCGGAGCCGAAGCCTCTCCGGAAAGCATGACAATCGTCATGGACAAAGACGACCTGTCGCATACGCAATGGGAAACGTACGAAACCATGTTCGCCGCCCCGTCTTCCGGATTGTTATATTTAGGCATACATGCCAATTCGGCTAAATACCAAAGCGGTATCTGGATTCGCAACATCGCCCTTTCGTCGCTGTCTCACCCCATACCGCTCAGCCCGCAAATCAAATCGAGCGCAATAAACGGGCTATCCTACACCGCCGTGGTAACCCTGCCGACACACACCCTTCAAGGAAATCCGATCGAAGGAAATGTCGGGTTGCGGGTCGATGTCGATGGTGAACAAGCCCATGATTTCAGTTCCTGCCTCCCCGGCGAAGACAAAGATATATCCCTGACGCTCCCTGCCAAGATGCATACTATCACCTATACGGCATACCTTACCGACGGCGCATCCGTTCTAAACAGCGAACCCGTATCGGAACAGGTGCGGGCTATATCCGACGAAGCCAAGACACTGCCGTTGTCGATGAGCCTGACCGCAGACGAATACAATGACGAATGCTTTACGGTCGATGCCAATAACGACGGTAATTCGTGGACATACAGCACCAGCGAGCAGGCAGCCCAGTATTCATACGGATCGAACAACGCCGACGACTGGATCTTCCTCCCGGTCATTGATTTCGGAAACAAAGGCGGAGCTTTCGACTTTACAATCGATACGAAATGCGCCGACAGAAATTCGCCGGAGGCATTTGAAATCTGTGCCGGACGTACAGCCTCGCCCGATGCCATGACCGCCATGATGAACTTCTCCGTCACCAACACGATATGGGATACGCGCGAAGGGAAAATAACCCTTACCGAAGGCGGACGCTGGTTCGTCGGCATACATGCCACCAGCGAACGCGACCAATGGAATCTTTTCGTCCGGAATATCACCATCACCGCAGCTCCCGACAACACCCCTGCCGCACCGGAATTCAAGTCCGTGAACTTCAACGGCACACAAGGCGAGATCATACTCAAACTGCCTTCGCTCACCGTAGACGCCCAACCGCTCGAATCGTCCGTAGGAGCGATCGTTTCGGTCGATGGCACGGAATACCGCCGCATCGAACCGGGAACACCCGGCACTGACGTTCCGGGTTCTATGGAACTTACGCTCGGCCGCCATATCCTTGCCGCCAGCGCATTCATCACCGAGAACGAGCAGGAGCTTGTCAGCACCGCCAGCATAAGGGAAATCATCGTCAAACAACCCGACGGATATGTCTATCCGCTGCCGTTCTTCATGCAACCCACTGCGGGAGAATTTGAAACGCTCCCCATCATCGACGCCAACAACGACGGCAATACGTGGGACTACAACACCGGAGCAGGTGTGGTTGTCTGCCGCACGGCAAACGACGCTCCGTCGGACGACTGGATATTCACTCCGGCATTCGGTATCGATGATCTGAGCCGCATCTATACACTCAGCGTCGAAGCACGTGCCTACCTCGAACGTTTCCCCGAAACATTCGATATCTGCATCGGACGCGAAGCCGATCCCGCATCCATGACTGCTGTCATCTCCAAAGAGAATATGACCACCTATCTCTACGAACCGCTCACCGCTTCGTTCATCGCACCCGAAGCCGGAAACTATGTAATCGGAATCCACCGTACTACCGGAGCGGAAGGTCATACGCTTTCGATCAAAAACATCCGTTTCGAAGACTCCGGTCTTTCAGCCGACGCTCCCGCCGCCTGTACGGATATAACCGCAAAACCCGATCCGACCGGTGCATTGTCGGCAGTGATCGGATTCAAGATGCCGACACAGACGATCCGCGGCACTTCGTTGCCCGACGGCACTGCCCTTACAGCCACAGTAACCTCTCCGACCGGCGATAGCCGAACCGTAAACGGATTGCCCGGATCGGAACAAAGCGTCACCCTGACGACCAAAGACGGAACGAACCAAATCACGATCGCGGTAGAATCTGCGACCGACGGAGCCGGACAAAGTACGACAGTCAGCGTACGCTGCGGTATCGACAGACCCTCGTCGCCCGTGATAACCACAACCACAATCGGTGAGGACAATCTCTCGATCACGATCGTATGGGAGGACAACGCATCCGGAGCAAACGGCGGAGCCGTATTGACCGACCGCCTCACCCACGCCGTCTACACACCGGTCGATGAAAGCGGCAGTATGTGGAACAAAGTAGCGGAAATACCCGTCGGAACCGACAGCTATACCCTCAGTGTAGATCCGTCGAAACTGCAAGATGTCGCTTTCGTAGGTATATCCGCCATCAACGAAAAAGGAGAATCGGATCTTGCCATCTGCTACGGCATACTCGGTACGCCCTACCCGCTGCCCATGCTCGAAGATTTCACCTCCGGCAGAGCCATGTATCAACCGTTAGTTACGCCGACACCCGACAACAGCTATTCGACCAATTGGTTCTTCGACGATCCGGGCCTGATCCATCCTTCACTCTCCGGTAAAGGATACAAGGCATTGATCTGCTACGAAATAGAGGAAGGCGGAGCTTCGCACGGACGACTCGACCTGCCGAAATTCTCGACACAAGACATCCCTGCCGCACAGGTAACGTTCTCACTCTTCTCGACCCGGCTTGCCGCCCGCTTCCGCGTCATGGCAAACGTATTCGACCAATCGGCAATCGAAGTAGGAGAAATCACACCGACCGGAACAGAGCAATGGGCTGACTATACCCTGCAACTCCCCGCCGAAGTACTCGGCAAGAAATGGGCGAATCTGTACCTCGAAATCGACTTCGATGCCGCTCCGCAGATGTTTATCATGGGCGGTTACGAAATAAAACCGATCTACCAACGTCAGCTTGCCGTGTCGCTTAAAACGAATCGGGAAATGGTACTCGGCGAAACCTATACCATTACCGCCACTGTAACCAACGAAAGCGAAAAGGCCGTCGAATTGCCGCAAACACGTTGCACGCTCTCCGACGGAAAAGATTATACCGAAACGTTCGAATGCGCGACAATGCCGACGGAAACCACCCTGCAACCGGGGAAATCGGGTAATTATACATACCGGTTCGCCCCTGTTGCCGACCATCTCGGCACTCACACGCTGACTTTCGAATTAGTCGATTTCAACGATGAAAAAATGTCGGACAACAGCGACTATACCGAAATCACGATCTCTGCCGGACAGCATCCGGTCGTAACCGACCTCTTCGGTAAATTAGGCAGCGACGGAAGCCTCGAACTCTCGTGGACTGCTCCCGAAATCATATTGATCGGCAACGATGATATCGAATCCTACACACCGTACAGCTACGACAACAACATCGGACCGTGGCTGAACATCGACGGAGACGGAAAAGACGTATGCGGATTAGGATTCGACTACCCCGGAATGTACTCGCCCAAAGGTTTCCAAGTGATGAACTGCGACGAAACAGGCTCTAATATCGAAATGACCGCATACAGCGGAAGCCAGTTCTTCATGGCGGTAACACCCGACGACGGTTCGGCTGCCGACGACTGGCTCATCTCCACCGAAGTGAAAGGCGGATCGAAAGTCAGCTTCCGTTTCAACATCCTGTCCAGCACCTACGGAGCCGAATCGGTCGATGTATTATACTCGACCACCGGACGCGAAACGAGCGATTTCACCCTCTTGCGTACATTCTCCCAAAATAGAATCGGTTGGAATCCGCTCGAAGTCACCCTTCCGGAAGATGCCCGGTACTTTGCTTTCCATTACCGTTGCATCGACATATTCGGTATATGCCTCGACGATATATTCTATTCGCCCATCACCGATGCCCGATTGATAGGATACAACATCTACCGCAACGGAGAAAAGATCGCAGAACGGCTCGAAACGAACACATTCAATGTTTCCGAAGCCAAGATCGGCGACCGCTACAACGTGAGCGTACTGACCGAGTTGCTGGGCGACGTCACCGAACATCCGATGTCGAACAGCTACATCGCACAGTTGTCGGGAATCGACGGCACTACGGTTGCCAGCAGAATCGGTGTCGTATCCGGGCAGATCGCCCTCATCGGATTTGCCGGAGCGAATGCCTCGGTATATTCCATCGACGGGCAACTGATCACGCAACGTGAAGCCATAACCTCAAACGAATACATCCGTGTCGCTCCGGGCGTTTATCTCGTCCATGTGAACGGATCGACGGTCAAAGTCATCGTACCGTAATCGTTCGGTAAACAGATAGCGAAGGGCAGCTCAAAACCGATTTTGGGCTGTCCTTTGTTTATTGTCCCGAAACATCTGATACGGGCACACGAACCGTCTTGTTTCCCCGAATACAGGCACTATCGAAGCAGATACATTGCCGGGAGATACGGGAGAATGCCCAACCGCTCCCTATAATACATATCCGAAAAAGGGAACGTTTTCGATAAGCCGAAGGCAGAGCCGAACTTGTTCGAGCTATGCTGAGGCGAGAAAAGGTGCATGAGAATAAACAGATTCGCCCAATAAAAGACGAAAAACGGTGTCGCATAATGTCCGACCGGCTGCGTAGCCATCGGAAGCCGGACCAAATCGGTTAGTACCCCCCTGTCGTCCTCATCCTCTGCGCCTTGCATCTCAGGCATTCTAACGCACCGCACCGAAAGAGGGGTTGTATCGAAACCTTGCATTTCGATACAACCCCTCTTTCCCTGTATTCGGACAACCGCTTTATCTACGGGTACGGCGTACAGAACGTACTGCCGACGAAGAAGACGATGAGGACGATGACGGGCTCTTGCTCTTCTTCACTTTGGGTTGTTTGGTTTTCTGGGTATTAGATGATGACGTGCTACGACGCGAAGAGGTGGTTTCGGTCGTTCCTCTGCTGCTCCGTCCGCTTCTTGCCGATCGGGTAGAGCGGGGTTCGGTAGCTTCGGCAGCGGGCGTTTCTCCGGCAGCCGCTTTCTCTTTGGCTACCTGTTCCTGTTCACGACGTGCTTTTTCAGCTTTGGCTTTGGCAATCTCTTCGGGCGTAGATACCCACAGATGCTTATCGAAATCGCGTAATTCGCGTTCTATGCTATCCTGAGCCACTTTCAATAACGAGTCGGACGGATACATCTGCCGCAACGACAGGTTTTTCAGATTCTTGGTCTTGTAAATCTCCCCGTCGTACATTCTCAACTGGAAGAAATCATCGAAATTGTATTGCTGGACATTGTTCGCACTGCTGGTCATGATATACTGTTGGGCAATGTAGGGCTGCAATACGTCGTATTTGATCCAGAACATCGGGTAACGGACCGCTTCATCGCCAAAATCGCCCATGCGGTGCAACACCGGGCAGATGGCTTCGACTTGCGAACGTACCCGCGACACGGTGCGGTCGAACACCCATTTCTCCACGATGTAATACGACAGGATCTCGTTACACGGAACGTCGCTCTCTTCGATAACGAACTGCGGATTTTTCTCGGTGCTGCCCTCTTTCTCGGAATACAACACATGGAAACGGTCGAGCATCTCTTTCACGTCGATTTTGTATTCGTCGGTAAACAATTCACGACCGTCGAGGTATTCGTATGCGTCTATCTGATTTTCGGTAAGCAACCGCATGATGATACGAAACAGATTCTCCTGCTCCTCCGTACTCTCTTCGGGATAATAAAGAGGCATATTCACCTCTTTGGTCAAGTCGATCTGACGATACACCACACGCATCCACGGAGTATCCGCATCCGATTTCTCCGAAGAATCATAAAGCGATTGTGCCCGTACGGTCAAATTGCCGCTCTTTGAGGAAGACTGGCTGTCAGACTTCTTCATCACCACGTTCTGTGCCTCCACCAGTGGCAACGACAGGCAGAGAGCGAACCCTGCGACCCATAAACCTTTCATTCTTTTCATATAAAGAGTTATTATTTTCTTTTCTCATCCGTGAACCGCCGGTATTCCGATCAATTCACCTTCACTTCTATCGGCGACAAATCGCGCTCGATTCCGTCGGGTCCGATCACCCGCACGTTGGAGATGTAGAAGCGTTTTCCCCGCGAAAGACGGCGGAACGAATCCTTCTGCCGCTGCGAGAAATTGGCACCGTCCGAAACCTCCGGAATCGCATTACCCATCGAATCGAAGAATACGGTTTCGAAACGCAACACTTTGTAGCTTACATTCAACAAGTCGTCGTCGATTGCCGCCCCGATACCGGGAGAAGCCAGCAACTGCGTTTTCGGGAAAGGCTTGCCGCCTTTGTATCTCTGTTCATATCCTTGCGCATCCTTGTATATGACGTAGGGCATAGGATCGGGCAATTTACGAACCCGGAACGAAGTACGCGCCACCGTCTGCGAACGTCCGTCCATCGTGGCGGTTACGGTAATCACCGCTTCGTCGCCCACCTTGTCGGGACGGGCTTCCCACATATCGCCCCGGCGCGACAGGCGGCCGTTGCTCATGGTAGCCTGTATGGCATGGTTCGGAACACCGGGAACCGATATGCTCACCGGGTTTTCAATACCGGCATAGAGCACGTTCATCAAGGTAGCCGAAACCGTTGCCGACGGTTCCACCACCGTATAAGACGATTTGAAATCGTGACGTGTCAATGATCCGTCGCCGTGAGGCACTTCCAGATATCCGGAGAAATCGTATATACCCGACTTGTTACATACCACTTCATACAGTCCGTTCTTTTCGTCGGGCAAAGCCACGCCGTTGATGTAGATATTCGGACGTTGCGTAGTGTCTATTGCAGCCAATACGATATTCGCCGAATACGAACCGCCCCGGATAATGTGCTTGGAATTAGGAATCACGAAGGCGTTCAACTGGTTCACACGCACATCACCGACATCGATGTTATTGATCAGCGTCCGCAACGCTTCACCCTCGGCGTAACGTACGTCGCTCTGTATCTTGGTCAGAATCGTTACTGCCGCTACCACGGGCATATTCTCAAACAGAGTTTCTTCCCAGATCGTAGGCGACGGAGATACGTTGCCCCGCGTCTGGATAGTAGTGGAAAGGTAGCTGTCGATCGCCGCCTGTTTCACCGAATCGGTCATGATCTCGCGAATATACGAACGATAGTCGTCGATGCTTTTCCGCAACCGCGAACCGTTCATCTGGCTCGGAGAGAGCATGACATACGATGCGGCTTCCAGATCGTCCTGATTCTCGATATTCGAAACATCGGCATCTTTGCCGTCCGCCTTTTGGGCGATCACCAGTTTCAACGAGTCGATCAAGTGATACAACCGACCGGTTTCCATTTTTACCTCCTGCGACTTGGAAAACCACACGCCGCCCTTTTCCGGGTTTTGCTCGTTGAAATCGGCAAGCTGGCGATAAAGTCCCTCGTTTTGCGAAGAAGCGTTTTCGGTCGAACGCTCCAAGCCCGCCGACACCTGACGGAATCCGTTCAGCACGTCGGACGATACGTTGAGCGCCAACATGGCCGTCAAGACGATATACATCAAGTTTATCATCTTCTGACGAGGGGTCATTCGGGTGTTATTCGATGCCATAGCTATTCTTCTGTTTTTGCAGGTCGTTCCTCAGGGGCAACCGGTGCCGCCGGAGTATTCATCGGACGATACATGTTGATGGTCATTGCCGTAATCATGCGTTCGTACACCGTATTGAGCTGACGGATATATTCGGTCATCTTTTCCGTTTCGCGGCAATAGTCCGAACTGTCTCTTACCGATCCTTCGTACATATCGCGGATATTCCGCAGACCGGCATTCACCCGCTCGATATTGTCGAGCTGCGAGCTGATGCTCTTCAACTGTATTTCGTAAATCGTATTGAGCCCGTTGATATTCCGGTTCAAATCCTCCATTCCATCGATATATCCGCGCGAAGAGCCCTTGATTCCTTCCGAATTTTCGGTGATGCTTTCATACGATTGCAACAATACATTCGATACGTTCGTAAGCGATTCGGTAGCCTGCCGCAACTGATCCATCTGTTCGGCAATACCCGACAACTGGGAGAGATATTGTTGAGTGGCATCGGTCAGTTCCGCCATCCGCGAAAGCTGGTCGGCTGCTGCCGACATCTTCTGAATACTTTCGATAAGGCTTTGCGTATCGGATTCGCTCAACGACACGCTATCGGGAATACCGACTGCACGACGGGCATCTGCCGGGGTAATACCTTTTCCGCCCGAGAGAGCTATACCGCCTGTCACTATGCCGTTTCCACCGGAAAAATCGGGACGATCGTCCGGATCTTTCGAGTTCAACACCGGGAATACCTCTTCCCAATGATACGATTTTGCCGGAGAATCGAAAGCCGAAAGCAAAAACATCAATACCTCCGTACCCATACCGATCGAAAGCAACAAACTGCCGCCCGGCAGGTGCAATATTTTAAACAATGCACCCCAGATAACGACGGCGGCACCTATACTGTATGCACAATTGAAAAACCGTTGTCCCTTATCGCTCGACAAAAATTTTTCTACGCTGTTTTTATATCTCTTATATTTTCCCATTTCACCGAGAATATGATTTCTTTTTTATTTTTCTTCCTGCCTATTTACGCCCTTTGGCAAAACCGATCTGCGTACGCACGCAACGGAATCCGATATACGAGCGTTGTTCGTTCTGATACTCCCACATACGGATGTCGGAACGTACAAACGACGAAACGTCTTTCCACGATCCTCCGCGAACGATTTTGCGCTTCATCTTGTAGGGATCTTCCATAGCGGCGTTATAGCGGTATTCCGGATTCATATCGCTGGTAAGCTCCGATACCGCTTCGGTATATGCGGTAGAAGTCCATTCCGATACATTGCCCGCCATATCGTACAGACCGAATTCGTTCGGCGAGTACGATCCGACTTTTGCCGTGATCAGATGCCCGTCCTTGATATAGTTTCCGTCCATCGGTTTGAAGTTGGCATAGAAGCAACCTTTCTCCGCCATCGGCACATCGCCAGCCCACGGATATTTGTTTTCGGATTTTCCGGCACGGGCGGCAAACTCCCACTCCGCTTCGGTCGGCAGGCGATACGGTTCGACAATCACACCGCGCGTCAATGCGCCGCGCAAATAGCGGGTACGCCATTCGCAGAATGCGTTTGCCTGCTCCCACGAAACACCCACTACCGGATAGTCGTTATATCCGGGATGCGAGAAGTAAAGCCGTACGTACGGTTCGTTATATGCGTTTTCGAAATCGTTTACCCAAACCGTCGTATCGGGATAGATATTGATAATATACGTATGCAGGAAATCGAATTCGCTGCTTAATTCGCGCGTAATGGTCTGCGACACGATATTTCCCTCGTCGTCGATATACGCCGTGTCTTTCGAAATCATTACCGGCGTGTAGTCGGGGGCATGATCCGTGTTCAGGTCGCGACGCTTCACATCCAGACGATGTTTGCGTTTAGCCGCTTCGGTATGGTCGTACACTTCGAAACGATAGTTCATCTGCGTAGCATCCAACTCTTTTTCACCGGTAATCGGGTTGGTACGGAACACGCTTTGAATCGCAAGCGCCTCCTCTTCCGACGGGTTACGCCACGGAATAGGCTTGTTCCAGTTCAAACGGGGTTTTACCGGATTTCCCTCCTTATCTTCTTCAATCTTGAAGATTTCGTTTCCGCCGAATGCCGGATCGGCAAGACGTTCGCGGATGATCGAGTCGCGCACCCACAATACGAATTGCTTATACTTTGCATTGGTGATCTCCGTCTCATCCATCCAAAACGATTCTACGGAAACGCCTTTCGGGTCTTGCACCAGCCCCCACAGGCTGTCTTTCTCGGCAGGACCCATTTTATACGCGCCACGGTTCACCAGCACCATTCCGTAAGGAGTAGGTTCCGCCCATGCCGTTCCGCCTACACCGGTCACCTCTCCGCCATTACTCATCGAAGAGGAAGCACAAGACGAAAGGAGCAGTACAAGCCCCATATAAAACCACTTTTTCATAAGCTACATTATACGTATACTTCTATGTTTATTCTTATTTTTCGCCGAAAAATTCAACTTCATCCGGTATCCCAAGAACACCTCATGACCGCCGCTACTGGCTTTTACGACCGCCGACAACGGATAGTCATAGGCATAGCCGGCAAAAAAGTTTTTATATTCGGCTCCGATCATCACTATCAGAGCGTCGTTGAGCCGGTAACCGAGACCGCCCCAGAACAAGCGGTTGTATTTCACACGCATCGAAAGCTCGAATTGCGTAAACAGGAAATCGGTGCGCAGCATCAATGACGGCTGTAATTCAAATAACGTATTTTTTATCGAAATATTCCCCCCCGCCATAAAATAATACAAACGAGGTACATAAGTTTCATATTTTTCTTCGAACGAAATGGTGGGTTCGGTCAAATGGGTAGCCGATAATCCCACCCAGAAATATTTATGCGTATAATAAATACCGAACGCCATATCGAATGCCGTACCTTCCAGTTCGGTGGTAGGAATGGCATCGTCGGTCGATTGATGATAATCGTCGCCTTCCACTCCCGACAGATCGACTTTCGTACCGTCCCACTTCTGATCTACCATCCCGAGCTGTACACCCAAACCGAGATAACCTTGCCACAGTTTCACTTTGAAAGCATACTGGACACCCAACAAAATATTGGAATACAAGCCCTCCTTGCCGTTGTCGATAATGATGCCCACACCATGATTCTGTTTCAGAAAGCGGAAAGGCATATCCGCCGATACGAAAAACGAACTGGGCGCGCCGGGCATGCCCACCCATTGCTGGCTGGTCGCCGCCAACAGATTCAAACGGTCGCCGCTGCCGGCAGCTCCGGCATTATAATAACCGGGCAACGCCCAATATTGGCTGTACCGTGCGTCGGTCTGGGCTTGCCCTTGTACGAAAAGCAAACCGAAACAGAAACAAAGCACCCACCGAATATTCCGCATATCGTTCCCGAAAAGAGTTTCAACCGCTCTCTTCCCTTTATAATAACTGACTTTCACCGTGTAAATTGTCTTACCCCGATAAAAAATCGAAGCGAAAATACAAAAACGAATCTGCCCGGACAAATTTTTACCGGCTCCGTATTCCGTTTCTGAAAAAATTAAAAAAACGATACGGAAAATCCCAGCCACAACACACTCCAACAGTTCGGCAGATCGACATCCGACGATTCCGGCGACTTCCAGATTTAAGATTTATTTACACCCATAAATCAAAAAATCATTACCTTTGCGATTCAAGGGTTTGTACTCCGGTCTGACATCCGGACGGAACGGGAAATCATTTGCGAATAAGAATTATCGAACGGACTATTTTTTTAACAACTTAATAATTACAAATATGAAAAAGACGGTAAAAAACATTTTTCATTCTTTTATGTATTTCGCAGCTTGTGCCGTAGCAGTTACAGCATTTACGGCTTGCGGGGACGACAAGGAAAAAGACGAACCGGATCCCACACCGGTAACCGACCCCGTAACGGTTCACTACGAAGGTAACCAAGTGACAGAGAACACGGCTGAAAACCCGATCAAGATCGCTTTCGAAGGAATTAAAGGAGATCTGGACATGGCTTTCGACCTCGAATTCAAAAATCATACGAAAAACAAAATCGAGGCGACTTTGAAAGTAGAGGCTTTAAACAACTTCGCATCTGCCAATCCGCAGGAAACTACTAAAAATACCGTTGCATTCATGTGCGTACTGATGACCGACGGTGCCATTGGAGGAAATTGCGAAACGACAAACTCAATCGACTGTGCATTCAGCACGTCTGCCACAATGGGCCTGCACATGGTACTTAACAATATCGAAACAGAAGGTACTGCCAAAGTCAAATACACGCTGTACGACAAAAACGACAACAGCAAAATTTACGCTGAAACTTACGTAGATTTCGAATACTATTACAATAAATAGATCTTACTTCCCGAACAAGAGGTTATACAGAAATACTCTTTAACGAATTAGCCCTCGCCACTGATACAGCAGCGAGGGCTAATTTTATATAAGGCATCTCGATACAGGGTTGATTCCCGTCCAACACCCCAAACGATAACACATCTTTTCGTACACCAGAGCAACCGGCAGAAAAGCTTGTCTATTTCAAATTCAATATCTCGCGATAACGGACCGGATCGTTCAATACGCGGCAAGCCTCTTTCACATCCTCGTCACGTTTCAAGCCTTCGATCACCTCCCCGCGCTGGAAATAATAACGTTTTACGATCTCCAACGCCAACAATTCTTCTATTTCGGGGCGGAACGTATCCAAGTCTTTATCCAGATCGTGCGCCAAACGCTCGCCCAGCCGGTCGAACAACGCGGCGGATTCATCGTCTAAATAGCCCTCGAATTTAGCTATATCGCGCAACTCTTTCAAAACGTTCTCGCTCTGTTTGTCGTACTTGAAGTCTTTCGATTTCACAAACTCCTTGAAACGGGTATAATCCTCATCGGTCAGTTTAAATCGTTCGGGCGCGGCAATCGAATCGTGTTCCGCCGCAAATTGCGTGGCAAAATCGAAGAAATAGAAATCGCGCATCAAGTAAAAACAGATATTCGCCACCTTGCGTTCTTCCGACTTGATATCGGGAGTAATACCGCCACCGTCGCGCACGATACGTCCGTGTGCGGTTTTAAATTCATTGGTCAGGCTGTCCGGAATCCGGGCGACACTACCGTCGGGATTGCGGTGCGAATAATCGATAGCCTGTATCAACCGCCCGCTGGGAATATAATAGCGGGCAATCGTCACCTTCAACAAACCATTGTAAGGCAATGTACGGGTAGACTGTACCAGACCTTTGCCAAAAGACCGCATACCCAGCACCACTGCCCGGTCGAGATCCTGCAAAGCGCCTGCAACGATCTCCGATGCCGACGCCGAATTGCCGTCGATCAGCACTGCCAACGGGATATGGGCATCCAGCGGTTCTTGCGTGGTTTTATAAATACGGCTCGTCTGCTTCTGCCGTCCCCGCGTAGAAAGCACCTCCACTCCTTTCGGCACAAAGTAGTTGATAATCTGTACGGCACATTCCAACACACCGCCGCCGTTCCCGCGCAAATCGAGCACCAGCGATTCAATGCCCTTCTGTTTCAAATCCAGAAACGCTTTCTTCACCTCCTGCGCCGAACTTTCGGTAAAACTACTCAACGCAATATATCCCGTCTTGGGACACTCCTCCAACACACCGTAATACACAACGGCATTCATATGTATCTTTTTACGGCGCAAATCGAACGACAACAGCCCCTCTACTCCGGGACGCGACACCGTCACCGTCAATGGCGTATTGGCAGGACCTTTCAGCCGTTCGCTTACTTTCGCACTGCTCCATCCGGTCACCGTATCCTTGTCGATCATCACTAATTTGTCGCCGGCACGTAAACCGCCGAGTTGGGCAGGCATTCCCTCATACGGTTCGGAAATATACACCGCCCCGTCGCGCTGCATGATAAACGAGCCGATACCGGCGTATTCGCCGGTCGTAGAGGTAACAAAATCCTCCTTCTCTTTTTCGGGTATATATACCGTGTACGGATCGAGATGTCCCAGCATAGCCTGTATGGCATCCGACACCGCCTTTTCGACATCGACCGTATCGACATACGCCATATTCAACTCCTTAAACAAAGAGTTGTAAATATCCAGATTCCGGGAAATCTCGAAACTCCGGGAATCATTCTTAGCGACAGAAACGCCGAATATCCCCGACAATACACATACCAAACAAACGATATAGAACTTCTTTCTCATGCCTATACAAATTCTTCTTACGAAGATAATCACCCGACAACCGTTCCGGCAATAATCTCCGATACTTTTAACTTTATTTCAGCCCATGTCGCTTCACTCATCTTCGTGCCGGTAATTTCGATCACCCGTCCCGAAAGTTCGGATCCGATCTCGCCGGCGACCGACAAAGAATACCCGTTCAACAGTCCGTACAAAAATCCGGCGGCATACAGGTCGCCGGCTCCGGTCGTGTCGATCACGTTCGCCGGAACCGCCTCTACTTCCACGTATTCATCGCCGCGCACCACCAACGATCCGTGCGAACCGCATTTCACAACAGCGACTTCGCACTGACGACCGATTTCACGCACCGATTCTTCCGGAATTTTGCCGGTATATGCCAGCGACTCCTCCTCGTTGGCAAAAACAATATCTATATAGTTCGGTATCAGCTCGTGGAAAAAATCATAATTTTCCCGTACCACATTGTAGCTTGCCAAATCCAGAGAAATGCGCAAACCCGCTTCTTTCGCCAGTTCCACGGCACGCCGGATCAACGCCGGGTCCTGCACCAGATACCCTTCGATATGCAGTAAATCGTACCCCTCGAACATCGAACGGTGCAACTCCTCGGCAGTCAATGTAGCGGATGCCCCCAGATACGTACCGAATGTACGTTCGCCATCGGGCGTAATCAAAGTCATCGCACAGCCCGAAGGCAAATTCCCTTCCAGCAAATGAACAGCGACCCCGCTATTTTCCATGTCGTGCCGATAGAAACTGCCGTAACTATCGCATCCGATCTTTCCGATCATACCGCAAGGGATTCCCATGCACGATAAGCCCGAAATAGCATTGGCTGCCGATCCGCCCGAAGCCATCGTCGTGTCGAAATCCTTAAACAGATTGTTCAGTTTAAGCAGTTTATCCTCGTCGATCAGTTGCATTCCACCTTTCATCAAACCGGTTTCCGCAATACATTCATCCGATTTCAACAGAGCCAATATATCCACAAGGGCATTCCCAAGACCTACTACTTTCATAAAAGAGAAAATTTTTTTTGCAAATATATTGCATAATTAGAAATAAGCCATTAATTTTGCATCGCATTTTTAAGGGAATGACACCTTCTTCAGTAGCTCAGTCGGTTAGAGCATCTGACTGTTAATCAGAGGGTCGTTGG
>OJNR01000998.1_pt1 | contig 15717 bp, 9 predicted proteins | sample 1597901 | NCBI WGS metagenome assembly OJNR01 (sample SAMN01915223, study PRJEB22387) | human gut metagenome | isolation source: stool | host: Homo sapiens | place: USA | reverse complement strand
CAAAGACCTGATCGCCTACCGTCTGAAAAACGAATCGTTGATCGAAAAAGGAGAAGAGGTGGATATGCCGACCCAATACGGGCACTTCCGCCTGATTCCGTTCCGTCAGAAATCGAACGGGCTGGAACATATCGCCTTGATCAAAGGGGAATGGAAAGAGGATGAACCGATACTGGTGCGCGTCCACTCGTCCTGCATGACCGGCGATATTTTCGGATCGATGCGGTGCGAATGCGGGGAGCAGCTCCACGAAGCCATGCGAAAAATCGAAGCCGAAGGCAAAGGGGCTATCGTATATATGAATCAGGAAGGTCGCGGCATCGGATTGATGAACAAAATCAAAGCCTACAAATTGCAGGAAGAAGGGTTAGACACCGTCGATGCCAACCTGCATCTGGGATTCAAAGCCGACGAACGCGACTACGGCGTAGGTGCCAGCATTCTGCGCGAGATCGGCATCCGTAAAATGCGTCTGATGACAAACAACCCGATCAAACGCATCGGGCTGGAAGGCTACGGTCTGGAAATCGTCGAGAACGTTCCTATCGAAATCAAGCCCAATCCCTACAACGAATTTTACATGCACACCAAGAAAGAGCGCATGGGACACCAGCTGCATCTTTAACCAGCTGACAGAATAGGCAACTTCATAAAAGACAAAGGGGGTTGTATCGAAATGAAGTTTTCGATGCAACCCCTTTTCGGTGCGGCATAATGTCTAAAACGCAAGGCACTGAGGATGAAGAAAACAGGAGTTTACTAACGTAAACAACTTAGCCCGAACTCCGATAGGAACGCAGCAGATCGGACATGATAACACATCGTCAGGGCTTTATTATATATACGCACCCATCTCCATCTTGCTGTTACCCGAAATCGGAATCAATCTCCAAATAAAAATCGTCTCCGCTGTGAAACGAAATACAGCGAAGACGATTTTTATACTGGATGTGTTTCTATATACACCGGCTCCTGTCCAAAGCCGGACAACTTATTTCGACCGGTCACGGAACAGCCACTTGCACAGGCGGAAGAATTCTCCCACCCACAACACGACAGAGGTGGATGCCACGATATATACCCAATCTGCGATACTCAACGGAACGACACTGAACATCGTACCTCCGAACGAAACGATCAGAATCTGACCGAACAGAATGATACATAAGGTCGTCAGGAAGCCTTTGCTCTTGAACAATCCGGCAAAAGCGGAACGTCCGCTACCGAACACTTTGGCATTGAACATATTCCAGAATTGCAGCATCACGAAGATCGTAAAGAACATCGAAAGTTCATAAGGCGACAACCCTTGCGAAACCGTAGTGAAATCGAAGAACGAACCGAAAAAGTCCAGCACATCGAATTGTGCCAACGAGGTAATATCGTAATGCTTGAAATACTGCAACAAACCGAACAGCGCCAGAATGAAGACCAAGCCCACACCGAAGATACACACGGACATCGCACGCGATATGATGTGGTCGGTGATCTTGCGGGGACGGTCGCGCATCACCTTCTCTTCGGGCGGCAGCGATGCCAACGCCAATGCGGCAAACGTATCCATAATCAAATTCACCCACAACATCTGGGTCACCGTCAGCGGAGCCTCCGTACCCAAGAATGCCCCCAGCATAACGACCAGACAAGCCACGACGTTGATCGTCATCTGGAATACGATGAAACGGCGGATATTCTGGTACAACGAGCGCCCCCACATCACTGCGCAGGATATACTGCTGAACGAATTATCCAAGATCGTCACATCGCTCGCCTCTTTCGCCACAGATGTACCGTCGCCCATCGACAAACCGACATCCGCCTTATTCAGCGCAGGAGCATCGTTCGTTCCGTCGCCGGTTACCGCCACGACATTGCCCAACTGCTGCAACAAGCGCACCAATCGTTCCTTGTCCATCGGACGCGCCCGCGAGATAATCTTCAATCCAGGCAGACGTTTCAACAACTCCTCGTCGGAGAGTGCGGCAAATTCGGTTCCGGTAATCCGGTTCAACTCCGTATCTTCCGGTTTCCACAACCCGATCTGACGACCGATTTCCGTCGCCGTTCCGGGGGTGTCGCCGGTCACGATCTTAATGGCGATACCGGCATCGATGCACGAGCGGATCGCTGCCGGTACATCTGCCCGCACCGGATCGGATATAGCTGCTATACCGATCATACGCAAACGTATCGCCGGATTGATACGGCCATCGACAAAATAAGGCAGGGAATCGTCCGCTTCGGCATAGGCAAATCCCAACGTACGCATTGCCTGATTCTGATATGTAAGCAGCAACGACTCGATTTCGGAGCGGCAGTCGGCTATCGGCAGGTCGCCTTTATCGGTTTCGACGACATCGCAGACCGACATCAATATTTCCGGAGCACCTTTTACATACAAGATGCGTTTACCGACTGCCGGGGAATCGACCACCGTCGCCATATACTTGCGCTCGGTAGAAAAGGTCAATTGTGCGACCACCGGTACCTCCGCCCGCAATGCCATATATTCCAGTTCCTGTTTACGAAGCCAGAGCAGCAATGCGCCTTCGGTCGGGTTGCCCAATACACGAGCCTTTCCCGACTCGTCTATATCGAGGTTCGCCGTAGAATTGACCGCAATCGCCTCCGCTATCATACGGCCGGAAACACTCTCCGTCAAAGAAGCGTCGCCCAGTTTCCAAAAATTCGTACGATAAATCTGCATCTGGTTCTGCGTCAATGTACCGGTCTTATCGGTACAGATGACAGAAGTCGCGCCCAATGTTTCGCAGGCGTGCATTTTCCGCACCAGATTGTTGGTAGCCAGCATCCGCTTCATGCTCATTGCCAGACTGAGCGTAACGCTCATCGGCAAACCCTCAGGTACGGCAACAACAATCAAAGTCACGGCAATCATGAGGGTAGAGAGCGAATACGATCCGAGATGGATCCAATCGGTCGGGTTATCGCCGAGAAAATAGATCGTCATACGGGCTACCACAACAATAGCAGCGATTATATAGCTCGCCTTGCTGATTATCCCAGCCAAACGTTCCAACTGGCGGTCTAACGGGGTCTGCGTATGGTTATCTATCTGAGAGCCTTCGTACACTTTGCCGTATTCCGTCGCGTCGCCTACCTGTGTCACCCGCATCAATCCATGTCCATCGACTACGGTCGTTCCGTTCATCACATGGTTCGACGGATATGTCGCCTCGCTATCGAAATCAGCCTCGACCGTAGTCTTGGCAACGATCGGTTCGCCCGTCAATGTAGACTCGTTTACCTGCAAGGATACCGATTCGAGCAACTCGCCGTCGGCAGGAATCTCATCGCCCGTATTCAACGAAACGATATCGCCTACAACCACATCCCGCTTGGGTATTTCGGTAAGGTGTCCGTTGCGGATCACCTGCACCGGAACATCATTATTTACCTGATTGAGGATATCGAATTTCCGGTTGGCACTGACCTCGAAGAAAAAGCCCACCAACGTAGCCAACAGAACGGCTATCAAAATACCGAACGGTTCCAACAATGCGGTCGCACTTTCACCTTCCGCCGTCATCTGATAAATCGAGACTCCGAACGAAAGCAGCAATGCAACCAGCAGAATCCGGATAATCGGGTCTTTGAATTTCTCTATGAACTGCGACCACAACGAGGCTTTTTCGGGCGGGGTAAGTACGTTCTCGCCATGCTTGCTTCGGCTCGAAAGCACCTCCTCGTCGGTCAATCCGACGATAGTTCCAGTTTCTTTCATATCATTTATTTTTTTCTGTCGGACAATAGCACTCCGGCTGACAAAAAGCGTTTTACTCTTTCACCAGAGCTATGGCTTCCTCGACCGTAACACACTGCTGTTCGCCGGTGTTCATATTCTTCAACGTAATTTTGTTTTCAGCCATTTCCGATTCGCCTACCAATGCCACGAATCCGATCTGCTGCGTATCGGCATAGCCCATCTGCTTTTTCATCTTGGCGGCTTCCGGATATATTTCGGCACGAATGCCGGCGGCTCTCATCCGCGACAAATGGCGCAGGCAGGCTTCGCTTTCGGCTTCACCGAAATTCACGAACATCACCTGAGTGTTCTGCAACGAGTTTTCGGGATAAAGATTCAACTGGTTCAACACATCGAAGATCCGGTCGGCTCCAAACGAAATGCCGACACCCGATACGCCGGGCATGCCGAACACTCCGGTCAGGTTGTCGTAACGACCTCCACCGGTAATGCTGCCGATCTCCACATCCAACGCTTTCACCTCCAATATGGCACCGGTATAATAGTTCAGACCGCGAGCCAGTGTCAGGTCGATATCGAGCTGCGAGCGCAAAGCCGCGCAATCCAGTTTGCGAAGAATATATTCCAGCTCTTCCACACCCTTCATACCGACTTCCGATGCAGCCAATACATCGCGCAAGGTAGCCAGCTTTTCTTCATTCGTACCTTGCAATAATATGATCGGTTGCAGACGGGCGATAGCTTCGTCCGAAATTTCTTTGGAACGCAGCTCCTCGTTCACCTTGTCCAGCCCGATCTTATCGAGTTTGTCGATCGCAACGGTAATATCCACAATCTTTTCGGGTGCACCGATAATTTCGGCGATACCGCTCAATACCTTCCGGTTGTTGAGTTTGATCGCCACCCTCACACCGAAACGGGCGAACACCATGTCGATCATCTGTATCAGCTCTACTTCATTCACTAACGAATCTGACCCGACGACATCGGCATCGCATTGATAAAATTCGCGATAGCGACCCTTCTGCGGACGGTCAGCCCGCCATACCGGCTGTATCTGGTAGCGGCGGAACGGGAATGTAAGTTCGTTACGGTGCATAACGACAAAACGGGCAAAGGGAACGGTCAGGTCATAACGCAATCCCTTCTCGCACAGACGAGCCGCCAGACGGTTCAGGTTACGTTCGTCCAGATCGGCATCCGAGACATCCGACAGGAAATCGCCCGAGTTCAGAATCTTGAACAAAAGTTTATCCCCTTCTTCTCCATATTTACCCATCAGCGTAGAAAGGTTCTCCATCGCCGGAGTTTCGATCTGCCGATAGCCGAACAGAGCGAACACCTCTTTGATTGTATCGAAAATATAATTGCGTTTTGCCATTTCTCCTGTGGAGAAATCGCGTGTTCCTTTTGGAATAGACGGTTTTGCTGCCATAGTCTTAATTTAAACGGATGAAAGAGGATCGGCTCCCCATATTGTTTTCGTTGTAAAGGAACCGGAATCCGATATGGTTTATAAAAAAGGAATCCATTATCCTTACATATTGGATGCAAAGATAATGGATACCCGAATAATTCTCAAATAAATCCGGAATTGCTTTCAGCCTCCGCCTTTATTTCTATCTTTTTACCGTCGCCATGCGCCCCCTGTCAATCAGAAGCGATATGCCGTACCTACCAATACACGACCTACGCCCACGAATTTGTGGTTATTCGGTTGATAAACCTTGTCATCCCACAACGAAACGGACGGTTCGATGAATATATCGAACGATTGGGGCAGACTCCATTTTGCCTGTACACCCAGCATTCCGCCAAATGCAGCTTTCGAATTGGGGAAGCCGCTCCATCCCACTCCGACACCGAGCGTGGCGATTGCATCGAACTTACGATTGGGTGCGGCGCCGAAAAGCGAGAACAGGTTCAACATATAATCGGCATGTACTGTTCCGAGATTCACCTTCGAATCGAGAGACGACGGCACGGAGATAAAGTCGTAAGCCAAGCCGATCCGCGCACCGGAAACGGACGAGAACCAACGTCCGACCGTCGCATCTATATCCACCGAGAATTTGCGCAGATCCGGTTGCAACACCGTTTCACTGAACAATCCGGAACCGATCGCGAACGAAACGAAATTACGTTTATCGCTGTTCCACTTTCTTCTGTTCTTCGAAGCCTCTTCTTTGGTAGTTCCCATCTTGTAGTTCAGACCTGCCAATACGCGGGCTTCCGGATTCAACGAAGGCGAATAAATTCCGCGCCCCGAATAAGCAGCCAATATCTGCGGTTCGATAAACAGATCGATATAGGGCGAAACATTGAAACGTCCCTGCAAGCCGAATTTCGCACCCGGAGTAACCGTTGTCTTCTGATACGAACGCGAAGCTCCTGCATAGATACCAGCCGAGGCAATCAGGTCGAATATCCTGCCCGATTTATACTGCAATGCCAGAGAGGTCAGATTCAACATATAATCTGCCGAAAGAGCCAGTGCATAGTAAGACGGAGTGGATTGTTGGTCGAAATCTATCCCCACACGCCATGCCGAAATCGGAGTGTACCATTTACCGATTGCAACATTTACGGTAGCGCCCAGACTGTTCGGATCGGTAATATGTCTGAGCGAAGTGCTTACACCTCCCGCCAAAGAGACAAATCCATGACGGTCTTTTTCAAAGTCGGTCCTGCCGACTTTCCGGTCATATCCTTGCATTTGATATTGTACGCCGAGCATCATCGACAGCAACGCATCCGCTTTCAGGCTCGCCAGATTCAAGCGGGAGAAAGAACTTTTGTAAACCCGCATCTGCGGTTCGAGGAAGATGCCCCAACCGTCGGCGATATTCCACAACCCCTGCAAACTCAAATCCAAGCCCGGATAGAATCCGGAGTGTACTCCGGAAACATAAGCGGCAGAAAGACCGGCACCCAATATCACACTGAAAATACGATCGGGACGGTAACCGTACATCGTATTGTTGATATTCCACAGATAATCGACTCCTATCATGCCGTATTTCCGGTATCCGTAGCCCGGCTCGCCGAATGTGCCAGCCGATGCCGACAGACGAAGTCCGGAGGAAGCGGAGAACCATTTTCCCACATAAGCGTATGCACCGGGACCGACACTGCTCGACAAATTCGAAGCAGCCTTAGCCGAAAGCAGTGCCGAAGCGCCCACACCGACACCGAATATCAAATGGTCGGAGAAGTCCTTGTTGGTGAATTTTTCCGGTTCATTATCGACAGAATGGCGCATGCCATAACGATACAAGTTATATGTAATACCGGCGGTAAGCGTCGGAACCAAATCGACATAACGGACTGTCGGCGTCCATACTCCGTCTTTATTGACATTCAAACGCGGCTCGATATAGAAATCGAACATATCGCTCAATCTGAATACACCTTGCAGTCCGATACCGGCTCCGATCGAATAACCCGATCTCGCACGGGCGGCTACATAATCGGCATTCACACCTACAATACCATAGACATCAAACAGACGGTCCAGACGGTATCCGTTGAAACAGGTGCTCAAATTCAGCATATAATCCAATTGCCCGCCGAAAGCCTTTGTATTCGGTGTGCCCGGATCGGTTTTCAGATAAGTCGCGTTCACCGACAAACGGGCACCGGAATAAGCATTCCACCAAGTACCCAAAGCCAACGATCCACGACCGCCCCAATCGGGGAACGGACTCGAAAACGAAGGTTGAAGCACGCCTGCCAATCCGCCACCTATCGATATAAACATATCGCCGATCGCCTTCGGCATATCGAACGTCTCTTTTTCACGTTGTACGGAATGCGTGCGGTACGCAGGTGTGGGACGATAAGTCAATCCGACCGATGCCGACGACAGCAGATCGACTTTACCGATACCGTCGGTTCCGCCCCATGCATCATTTTTGAAGATATTTATACGGGGTTCGATAAACAATCCCAAATAGTCGTTCAACCGGAAATTTCCATGCAATCCGGTTCCGATAGAGGGCTGTCCGTTACGCACTCCGTCTGACGAAACGGAATTATAATTCACTCCGGCTACCCACGACATCGAGAACAGCCGCGAAGGATCGAAGCCTCCGAACAGGGAATGCATATCCAGCATATAGTCCAATTGCACACCAATGGCAGACGAGTTCCGCACCCGCGATGTTTTAAGATAATCTGCCAATATCGACAAGCGCAATGACGAAATACGCGACAGTTGATTGCCGATTGCCACAAAAGCCGTACCGCCGTAGTCGCGGAAAGGCATCGAAGCCACTTTTAAAGTCGAGGCGAAACCGCCACCCAACGAGAAGAAAAAGTTTTTGGAGAACCGGCGGTCGAAATCCGAACTTTTTTTCCGGATCGGATCGGAGAGCAGCTTATAACCGATACCCGCCATAACCGACGCTTCCAGATCGTATCTGCGCCATGAAACGACCCGATCAAGCCCGTCGCTATAAATACCGACACGCGGTTCGATATAAAGCATGGTCAGTGGCGAAAGGTTGAATTTTCCCTGCAATCCCAACCGGAATCCGCCGACATGCGACACCGTTCCCGTGTTATAAATCAACTGATATTCCAGACCGGCGATGCCGAGTACTTCGAACAGACGGTTCGGATTATCCCCCCGGAGCAGTGCGCTCATGTTCATCAAATAATCGGCAGACAAACCGACAAAATTGGTATTGATAGATACGCCATTATGTTGTCCGCCGTTCAATCCGATCCTGACTCCGTGTACCGGAGTAATCCAGTCACCGATCAGCAAGCCCCCCCGTGCACCGATTCCGGCAGGACTGAGCATACTGTTGGGCTTCTGCATCAGCGTGATTCCCACTTCCGGAATCACAAACAGATGATCGCCGAATTTCTTTTCCTCAAACTTTTCAATCTTCAACGGTTTCTGCAATGTATGATCCAATGCGTTGAACGACTCCTTGGCAACCGCAGTCGAACCCAACATCGCCACCAGACAACCCCCGAAGAGTAACTTATTCCTCAAACTTCTATGATAACAATTCATAACGATTACTCTAACAAATCCAATACATCACCATCTACCTCTGCAATCTCACGCAACGACGGATCCAATTCCAAAGCATGTTCCAAATGGTCCATTGCCTCGATAATGCGCTCCATACGGTTGGAGGCTATCGCTTTTACATACTCCTCTTTCGCGGTATTACCCAACAACCGGCTTCGTTTCCAAGCCTGTTCGTTCGACTTGATAGCCAACAGCATCACCACCTCGTTCATCAGAGACGACTCGGAAACTTCCATAAGTGCCCGCTCATAATTACCGTTCAATGCGGCAGAGAATGCTTTGATACGACGGAACACATCGCTATCGGGCAATTCCGACGCCAAAGAATCGGCACGGGTATAAAGACCTTTCTTCATATAAGCGATGGTCTGGTTCAACTTCGCTTCGTCCGGAATAGGCTGACCGTTGATGAACGGTTCCAGAATATCGGCATCGATACTGTCGCGCATAATCAACAGACCAGCCAGGTCGCTTGCAGCCACCACGAATTTAGGATGCACTTCCAATGCGCGGCGACAGGCAATCTCTTTTTCCGCCGGATCGGTCAATTTGGTATAATATTTCCAAAACTCGTTCTTCGACAAAGCCTTATAGTTCGTATTATACAAGTTCTCGATCTCTTCGTCCGTTAATAGACGATATTGCATGAACGTATAAGCATAATTCACTTTTCTCAATTTCGGCAGATAATTAGGCACAATCATCTTCCGGTAGAAAGGCAATCGGGATATTGTCCGGAACTGCTGATCGGGCGAGTTGGGATATTTTTTGATGATCTGTGCAATCTGCTCCGCCTCCTTTTTCAACGAATCGGCTTGCAGAAGATCTACCACATGCCCCCAAGTCTCTACCGAAGAAGTCGAACTGGTTTTGATCGTCTTACGGGTTTCAGGTTTCAATACGCCGGAAATCGTCTTCAACGCCGAAGCCATACGCCCTTGCGCCAATTCTACGTTTTTCTTGTAAGTTCCGTCGGGAGAGGAAGAACCGGTAATCGAGAACGTTTTCAACATGGCATTCGGATTGTCTTCCACCTCATTCAATTCCCTGCGCAAACGCTCCAACTCTTCCTGGTTGCGTTTGTCTTTCATATTCAGATCCCGTTTACCGACAGCAAACGCAAGATTCACACTGCCTTGACTTTCGCACAACTGCATTTCCGGTTTCGGGAAATAGGCTGTATCGGCAACCATACTGCCCGCAAAGCTATATTCCAGGAAACGCAAAGGATTGATAACGCCTCGGGCTATCACAAATGTATCGCGATAAAGTACCCGGTTGTAATTCTCCATTGCCACCATCACATCGCAACGGAAATCGTCCTTCGGATTTTCTATATACAATGAATCGACATAATGAATCCAGTCATCTTTCTTATAGCCCGACTGTTTTACCCTCACGTATTTCGAAAGCGGATCTTTCGAAAGATCGAAATCGTACATCCGCTCTTGCGTAATCGCATACTCCTTTCCATCGAAAACAACAGGATTGAGCAGTGTCATTTCCTTTTTTGTCACATTATAAATACCGGGCTGAATAATCATCCGGGCATTCATGGAAAACAGCTCATGCGGTACTTTCACACGTGTACGAATATGAAAATAGTTTCCGATCACCTCTATGTCCGTCGGCTCGGGAACGACTCTATCGACAATTCGTTTCGCCGATACGACCACCTCTTCGAGTGCGGTAGCAACGTGTGCCATCAGCACATCCACTTTCAATTCACCGTTTACCGGTACTTTCTTTTCGCTATAACCGATATTGGCAAACAGCAATTCGCCCGTAGGAGAGATCGACACCATATAATTACCGTCGGAATCGGTAAATCCGAGCAGTTTGTTCGTTTTCGCATCATATATAGTAGTTCTCACCAATGGCTCTCCATCAAGGTTCTTTACCGTACCCCGCACATTTATCGTTTGTGCAAATGACGGGAAAGTAAACAGGGAAACCCCGAACAGCAACAGTAATAACAAATAGATTTTTTTCATCTGCATATTATCCTCTTATTACACAGTAGTCACTTAAAACAGATACGAGAATGCCAAGCCCAACTTCACAGGGGCAAGTCGCAAAGGAGAATAATTCGGAGATTCCGGACGTTTCTCACCTTGTAAATATTTCATTGTCCGCAACTTCACAGCTCCGACACCTATGGTCGCTTCCATATTCCAATGGCGGCTCAACGGATACACATAACCATAGGTAACACCCGCTGCCCAGGCATCTCCGTCATAATGATTCCGCTTATATTGAAAGGTGTACAAACTATAATACCCCGTAATACCGATAAAATGACGCACCATCGGTCGCGAGAACCAATAGCGCAATTCCGGTTGCAGTCTCAGATAATTCGGTTTCAGGTCTTTGGTTATAAAATAATTGAACGCGGCTTCGAAATCCAGCGTAAAATGTTGAGATAGGCGAACTTCAAATCCTACATTAGGAGAAAGCGTTACCCAATCAATGGCATTCGTCTTTACAGCAATTCGTTGAGAATAGGCATTTTGTGTCGCCGCTCCAACAAATAAAAGTACGACCCCAAAAAACTTAAAAAATATCTTCATCCTTAAACAATTAACGCCGCAAAATTAAAATTATATTAAGCTATCAAAATGTATAAAAAAAATAAAAACATTTAACGTCTCATAAAAACACAAATCTGGCATACCATATTAAATACTTACACTTTTTATCCTCCCATAAAATCCATAAATAAAGGGTATCTTTTTACATAGATACCCTTTCCAAAAAGAAATTTAACCAAACTCTTTAAACTCAAATCTACTATTTAATCGTCCCGGCGACCGGCAAATATCATTATATAATAGACAAGTGTCGCCAACGAGCTCAATGCGGCTATTACATATGTATATGCCGCCCATTTCAACGCATCTTTTGCCTGATCGTGCGTACGGACATCGGTTACGCCTGCTCCGTTCAGCCAAACCAATGCCCGCGAACTGGCATTGATCTCCACCGGCAGCGTCACCAGACTGAACAAAGTGGTCATGGCAAACAGAATGATGCCGACCAACATAATCTGCGGGAACGTTTCGATCGTAAGGATTCCGATCAGCAATAGCCACTGCATCCAATGCGAAGCGAAATTGACCGCAGGAACCAATTTGGAACGGAGTGTAAGAAAGGCATAAGAGCGGGCATGTTGCACCGCATGACCGCATTCGTGCGCTGCCACTGCCGCAGCCGCTACACTATTACCGAAATAGACATCACGGCTCAGATTCACCGTATGAGTAGCCGGATTGTAGTGGTCGGTCAATCGTCCGTCCACCTGTGTTACCTGTACATCGGTTATTCCATTCTCACGCAGCATCCGTTCTGCAATATCTTTCCCTGTCAATCCATAGGGTATGGGCACTTTGGAATAGCGGTCGAACTTACTGTTCAGAACATTCTGCACTAAATAGCTAAGTAAAGCAAAAGCAATGAATATAACGTAAATCATATTTCCTTTTATTACATGAATATATTATCCCATTTTTCCGAATATGTACAAATATAGTCAAGTACCTGGCGTTTATTAAATACAGAACAATAATTAACCAAATATTTAACACTACAAACCATCCATTAATTTTATTTTCAACTTACAAACAAAAAAAATACTCCCTACCTATGCAAAAGCAACGGCAAGGAGTATTCCCCTATGGCAAAAGGGTCACTTAAATCACTATATCTTTCCGGTCGGCAAGCGACCGACCTATCATTTAATCAATTTGAACGACTGCTGCCCGGCACGCAGCACATAAACACCGTCCGATAGTTCCGACAGATCCAACGTTTGTTGTCCTTGCCCGAGCCGATACGACAGAAGAAGTCGCCCCGAAGCATTGAACAGCGACACCGGCATAGCTTGCGGCAAGAAAAGATGAAGCCGTCCGGTCTGCCGGTTCAGATAAGCCGTTGCCGATTCGCCTGTCCCGACAGCGGGCAACGATGCTGCCGCATGCAAATCCGTTATACCAATAATCTCGGTCGAGCATTCCCCCACCCAACCGTTTACCTGATTCACTCCGGTATATACCTTTATAAAATCCACGCCCGGCAGTTCGACAGGATTTCCGTCGGTATCGACCGCCCAATCGATCCGGATGCAGGAACGGTCGCTGGTATTCGGATGATTGTCGGCATATCCCCAATCAAACGGATGCAATACATAATACGGCTGGTCGGGATTGTCGCTTTCGTTTATCCCGTTATCGGGCAGGCGCGTACCCTTGAAAGTCAATGTCTCATCGGAAATCCATTGCGGAAAATAACTCTGACGGTGAAAACTCAACTTAGGCAGAAAGCCGCTCTCTCCTAAATTATCGGTCCATCGGATATACTCCGCATCGATAACCGACATATTCCCTGACGGAACCGGCTGTTTGTTTTCATCGGGGCGATAATACGTGATCTCATACCCCCGGCACGTATTCGCATGGTAATAATCACTACCGGCAATCTCATACCATTCGTCCTCATCGGGCACACCGTTTTTATTCCGGTCGTACGCCACCATCACAATACCCGGTTCGCTGCCAGCCCCCGAAGCAGTCCCCGTCCCTATTTCGATCGCATTTCCATAAATCTTGAAATCATATTCTCCGGGGAGATTGACAATCGTATGATCGAACCCGACGACGATATATCCGCCGAACGCTCCCAGCGAAACCATATCGCCCAGCTCCGTGCCGGCAAACCCGTCGGTGAGTTTACGCAATATGTCGTCTTTCGTGTCGCCCTCCTCGTATTCGGGAATCTCATTGACAAACTGCCCCGGAGCAGGGACATAATCGATCACCGTAGCGATATAAGGCGAAAGCGCCAGCCCCCGAAGCGTCGCCAGCAGAATAGCCGCCCATAACAATATAATACCTCTTTTCATCATGCTCCTATTTATTTCGATCCAGATTTCCCTTAAATGCAAAATGCGCCGGTATATCGCCCGTTTTCGCCTGCCACCGGTGTACGCCGTCCGCACCATAGCAATGCACGATTCCCGCCGACACCTTGTTCCGGGCATCGGTGACATAGACCTCTTTGGTAATCGGGTGTACGGCAATACCATAAGGCAGCCGGATATCGCTCTCCGTCCCGTCCTTGATAAACGAACCGATCGGGCGGAGCGTTTTCAGATCGACGATATGGTAACCGATCACATTCTGTTGCGTCACATGATTCCACGAACCGCTGCATACGTACGCCGAATCGCCGTCGATCCACAGGTTATCGACCGGAATATCGAGCGTATCGACCAGACGGTCGGTGCGGCAATCCAAAACGAACAACCGGGAGGGGACATCGTAATAGTCGCCCCGCGAACTTACATACAGCCGTCCGTTCTTATCACCGCGCACCCGATGCAGATTGATCGCCACCGGAATTTTCTTGATCTCCTCGAACGTCGCCAGATCGACCACCGACAGCGTGCTGTCGTAATCGGGAACCCGATAGCCTCCCGAATTTGCCACATACAATTTCCCGAAACGCACTTCCATTTCCTCGGGCTGGTATCCCACCGTCACGGTATCGACCACCTGCAACGTAGCCGTATCGACTTTGAAGACACACCCCAACGGGGCTTTCGGATCGGGTTTCACCGGACCGACATACGAACTGACATACGCAAACGGACCGTCGAACGCAATATACCGGCAATTCGGCAAGTCGATTTGTCCGATGCGTTCGGCATTATCCGCACGCATCACCTCCACCTTATGAGAACAGTTAATCACCGCATAAAGCCTGCTACCGTATATTTTCAGATCGTTCCCCACGTCGCCCAACTCTTTCACCACCGTCGGATTGGCTTCGGCATACAGATTCCGCGTATATACTCCGGTCGTATCGTTATAGTAATCGAGCGTCGATTTGTTCGACCCCATATTCGCTTCGTTCAACAGATAAAATCCATCGACCGACGTATATCGGGGCAAAGCCACTTGTGTGTCGTCGGAATAGATCAACATATCGTCGCGACGGCAACCGGCTATGGCAACCAACAGACAAAGCATCAAAAATATACCTGCCGTTTCTCGTTTCATATTTTTACTCGAATAATAAATTTAAAGTTCGTTCCGGGCATCGGATAGTTTTCCACTACATCGTATGCCTGGTTGAACAGGTTGTTCACTTCGGCGGTCAGCCGAATCCGGGTCTTCCATGCCCGAAACGACCACGACAGCGCCACATCGCTCGTGTACCACGGTTCCACATAGTTTATCGGTTCATTCATTTGCTGCGAATATCGCTCTCCCGTATAGATGAAACTGTAATTGAAGCTCCAATCTTTCCACGAAAGCGCCACTATCGCCGAACCGCTATGCCACGGTATATACGGAATCTGATGTTTGTAGTACATATCGTTCCGATCGGTCACATCCCGCGCCTGCTGCCACGTGTAGTTCACCCGCAGATCCACGCCGAACGCTTTCCATTTGCCCGACAACTGCGCCGCCACATCGACACCGAGTATCTCCACCCGTCCCAAGTTCAGCATAGTCCACCGGAACTGTTTTCCGGTCGGGTAAGCTATAATTTTGTTCGACACCTCATTATAATAGAAATCGCCCTGCACATTCAAATATTTGAAAAACGAATGGCTGAAAGCTTTTTCATATACCACTCCGGCATCGTACTGTGTCGTGAACTCCGGTTTCAGATTCGCATTACCCATATCGGTATAATACAAATCGTTGAAAGTCGGCAGTCGGAATATCCGTTTATAAAAAGCCCGTACATTCAGTTCATGTGCCCGAAACGGTTTATACGACAGAAATACCGCAGGCGTAAACACCTGTCTGTCGGGCGATGCCACACCGCTTTTCCTGCCCGACACGGATTCGTGCAGAAACGTACCCAGCACACTCGCCTGCATTTTGAACTGCGCCCAATGCAACGCGGTTGCCAGCGACAACAGTCCGGTATAGCG
>OJNR01000988.1_pt1 | contig 15926 bp, 10 predicted proteins | sample 1597901 | NCBI WGS metagenome assembly OJNR01 (sample SAMN01915223, study PRJEB22387) | human gut metagenome | isolation source: stool | host: Homo sapiens | place: USA | reverse complement strand
GACATAGATATGACCGAGTGGCTCGAGGAGTTTCTGCGACGCTCCAACACCACACTGCTCATGGTCACCCACGACCGCTACTTCCTCGACCGAGTGTGCAACCAGATTGTCGAAATCGACGACCACACCCTGTACAGCTACAAGGGCAATTACAGCTACTACCTCGAAAAGCGCGAGGAGCGCATCGAGATACACAATGCCGAGATAGACCGCGCCCGCAACCTCATGCGTACCGAACTGGAGTGGATACGCCGGCAGCCTCAGGCCCGGGGCACCAAAGCCAAATACCGCATCGACGCCTTTGCCGACCTGCAGGAGAAGGCCCGCCGCGAAAAAGCCGCCGGGCAGGTGCGGCTCGAGGTGAAATCGTCGTACATCGGCTCCAAGATTTTCGAGGCCAAGGGTATCACCAAGAGCTTCGGCGACCTGAAGATTATCGAGGACTTCGACTACACCTTCACCCGTTACGAAAAGATGGGTATCGTGGGCAATAACGGTACGGGCAAGTCGACCTTTATCAAGATGCTTATAGGCCAGGTACAGCCCGACCGGGGCCGGTTCGACATCGGCGAGACGGTCAAGTTCGGCTATTACAGCCAGGAGGGCATGCAGTTCAACGACCAGATGAAGGTAATCGACGCCGTGCGCGACATCGCCGAGGAGATTTCACTGGGCGACGGCCGCAAGCTCTCGGCCTCGCAGTTCCTGCAACACTTCCTCTTCACCCCCGAGACCCAGCACAACTACATCTACAAACTGAGCGGCGGCGAGCGGCGGCGACTCTACCTCTGCACGGTACTCATCAGCAACCCCAACTTTCTGGTGCTCGACGAGCCCACCAACGACCTCGACATCGTCACCCTCAACGTGCTCGAAGACTATCTGCGCAACTTCAAGGGGTGTGTGATTGTCGTCTCGCACGACCGCTATTTCATGGACAAGGTGGTCGACCACCTGCTGGTATTCAAGGGCAACGGCGAGCTGAAAGACTTCCCCGGCAACTATACCGACTACCGCGAATGGCGCGAAGCCCAGGAGCAGAAGGCCCGGAACGAACAGGCCGAGCGGGGCCGCCAGGAGAGCAAGAAGGCGGCACCCGAGAAGCGCACCCCGGCCGAGAACGGCAAGCGGCGGCTCTCGTTCAAGGAGAAGAAGGAGCTCGAGCAACTCGAAACAGAGATTGCCGCACTCGAGGAAGAGAAGAAGAGCATCGAGACCGCCCTCTGCAGCGGTACCCTCGGGGTAGACGAGCTGACCGAAAAATCGAAACGGCTGCCCGAGGTCAACGACCTGCTCGACGAGAAGACCCTGCGCTGGCTCGAACTGAGCGAAATCGAGGGTTAACCACCTACACATACACGAAGCGGGCACGGCACCGTCTCACTGGAGAACGGCCGTGCCCGCTTGACGTATATATCCAAAGAACCTCTTATCGTTTGAAATAGATATATTTCGGTTCGCTGGGCACATAGGTATCATCGTCCCACAACGTGCTCGTGATCATCAGGTCGGCACTGTACCGGTTGCAGGCAATAGGCACATTGTGCACCCGACACTGACGCAACAGCATCTGTATATCGGCCTCGTGCGGTTGCGGGTTGAGATCGTCGATAAGGAAGATGGCCAAGTCGACCTGATGGCGCACCACCAATGCGGCTATTTCGGCATCGCCACCCAACGGACCCGAGTTCATGCAGGTCACATCGGCCGGGATATGCAACTCATCAAAAGCCTCCTTAACCAAACGTCCCGTCGTACCCGTACACACCAGATGATGGTGCGACAGCAACTCGGCATTGTGTTTCACCCACTCCACCATATCGGCTTTGCGGTTATCATGCGCAACCAGCGCAATGGTTAATCTCTTTTTCATAGCTCCTTACTTTTAAGATTGAACACTTTGATATTTTCTGTGGATAGACCGCTGGTGTATCATCAGCACCACGACGGCTATCACGAATGCAATGAAATCGGATATGGGCATGCTCCACCACACCCCGTTGGTCGACCAGTAATCGGGCAATATCAGCAGCAACGGCAGCAGGAAAAGCAACTGCCGCGACAGGGAGAGGAATATCGACACCGGCGCCCGCCCTATCGACTGGAAGAAGTTGGAAATCACAATTTGACAACCCACAAAGGGGAACATGGCACAACAGATGCGCAACCCCACCACCGACAAGTCTACCAACTCTTCGCTCGTAGTAAAGAGGGCCACGATGGCATGGGGAAACAACTCGCTCAAGATAAAGCCCACGGTCATTACCGACACTCCAGCCGTGATGCCGTAGCGCAACACCTTGCGCACCCGGTCGTACTGCTTGGCACCGAAGTTGTAACCCACGATAGGCTGCATGCCCTGGGTAATACCCATCACAATCATCACAAAGAGCATGAGCGTGCGGTTCACGATACCGTAGGCACCGATGGCCAGGTCGCCGCCCGTACGCTGCAACGCGTTGTTGATGAAGATCACCACCACGCAGGCACACACGTTCATCAGGAAGGGCGACATGCCTATCGAGAAAATCTTGCCTACCACCCGGGCCTTCAGCCGGGCATAACGGCGGTCGAAGTGAACGAAACTGTTTTTATTGGAAAAGTGCACCAGCACCCACACCATGGCTACCGTTTGCGAAGCTACCGTGGCCAGTGCAGCCCCCCGGATGCCCCAACCCAGCGAGAAGATGAAGATAGGGGCCAATATCACGTTGCACCCCACCGTAAGCAGCGACGAGAGCATGGCCTTGCGGGGATAACCCGTGGCCCGCATCACGTTGTTGAGACCGATAAAGACATAGGTAATGGGGGTGCCCAGCAGAATCACCTGCATGAAGTCGCGGGCGTAGGGCAACGTGTCGTGACTGGCACCGAAGAAGAGCAGAATGGGATCGAGAAACAGGAAGGTCAACCCACCGAAGCAGATGGCATTGACAATGCACATGAACAACACATTGTGCACTACCTCGGTAGCCCGCACCTGGTCGCCCTGCCCCAGGAAGATGGAGCTGATGGTGGCACCGCCTATACCCACCAGCGTACAAAAGGCAACCACCAGGTTCATCAACGGGAAGGTAATGGCCAGACCGGCGATAGCCAACGCCCCTACTCCATGGCCGATAAAGATACTGTCGATGATGTTGTAGAGCGATGTAACAGTCATCGCGATAATAGCCGGCACCGAATACTGTACCAACAGTTTACCGATAGGCTCGGAACCGAGAATCAATGGGGAAGTACGATCTGTCATAGTTTTTCCTAATTTCGCAATTATGCCAACAAAAACAGAACCCGATGAGCAAAGCCCTGTTGCAGGCCCCGTTCTATCTTTGTCTCTCCGCGACAAAGGTACAAATTATTCGGCACCCTTGGCATGAACATAAGTATTTTATAACAAATCGGTATTTTTAATAAAACACACAGAGTGCAACAGTTGTTCGCAAACCGCACATGACACACTCGTCTACGACATTATCCCTCTCGCATACACCCCACGCACCATCGCGGTTCATTAAAAAAATTAAATTCTCCGAAAACAGAACTGTTTTTTGCAACTCCTTGTTATATTTGCGAAAGGAACAGGGAGTCTCGGTCACGTACGGCACGCGGCGACAACCCGCAAGAGCCTCCGTTCCAATCTGTTATCCAAACCGTTAATTCGAAAAGAGACAATGAAAAAGCTTTTATTATTGGTTATCATAAGTTTAGCTCTGTTCTCCTGCGAAGGTCCCATGGGTCCGCAAGGTCCGCAGGGAGTACCGGGCGAAGGCATGTACTGGAAATACTACACCTACACCGTGAAGTCGCAAGACTGGGAACTCGTCACCACCGAAGACGGGCTCAACACCTACTACATGTATGTGTTCCAAAATGCCGACATCACCGACGACCTCTACCTCAACGGCTACGTGCTGGGCTACCTGGTACAATCGCCGGGCACCAACGACGAGGTCATCACCCCCCTGCCCTACACCATACACCGGGGCAGCACCGACGCCCAGAGCGGCCAGGAGATGCTCTGGACCGAGACCTATACCTACGACTACATGCCGGGCAGCGTGGCCTTCTATGTGCAATACAGCGACTTTGCCCAACAGCGCCCCGAGGATATGGTATTCCGCCTGGTGCTCAACAATTAGGAATCCTGTAAAACAAAGACAAATAAACCTCATTTCGAGGCTGTACCCGGCAAACGAGTGCGGCCTCGAAGTGTATATGGGCCACCACTTTGTTTATACAATACCCTCACCACCCCTTTATCCCCGGGCCTCAAACCGCTGCGCAGGGGAAACATTTACCCCTCCCCCTAAAAACATGCTGCAAATTCCATGCAGCATTTTTACTCTATCCTTTTCTTTTTTAACCTAATTTTTTCTTATCTTTGTAATACTAAGCCTGCAATGAGGGAGATTTGACTTTTATCTGCATTTGCTCCAATCACACCCGGGTAGCATCAGATATACACATTCGCCTCCAACATAAAAAAAGACAACCGAAAGAAAAAAATGGCAAAAAAGACAGGAAAAGAGAAAAGCATCGAAGAGACTTTGTGGGAATCGGCCAACAAACTGCGGGGATCGGTAGAACCCTCGGAATATAAGCATGTGGTGTTGAGCCTGATATTCCTCAAATACGCATACGACCGTTTTGTAGAGCGACGCAACGAGCTGATTGCCGACGGCAAGTCGGCCTTCGTGGATCAGGCCGTGTTCTACAATGCCCGGAATGTCTTCTACCTGAACGAAATCAGCCGCTGGGACTATCTGATCGAGAATGCCAAGCAGAACGACATTGCCATCAAAATCGATGCGGCTCTGGCGCAGGTCGAGAAGGATAACCCCTCTTTGCGGGGCGCCTTGCCCAGCAACTACTATTCGGGGCTGGGGCTCGACCGCACCAAGTTGGCGAGCCTGCTCGATGTGATTGGCAAAATCGACACCCTCAAAGACAAGGAGCACGACCTGATTGGCCGGGTCTACGAATATTTTCTGGGCAAGTTTGCTATTGCCGAGGGCAAGGGAAAAGGCGAATACTACACCCCCAAAACCATCGTGAACCTGATTGCCGAGATGATACAACCCTACCGTGGCAAGATATACGACCCGTGCTGCGGCTCGGGCGGTATGTTCGTGCAGAGCATGAAGTTTATCGAGGCTCACCACGGCAACCGGAAAGATATCTCGGTCTATGGACAAGAGTATACAAACACCACCTACAAACTGGCAAAGATGAATCTCGCCATCCGGGGTATCGCCTGTAATCTGGGCGAGAAGGCGGCCGATACCTTCCACGACGACCAGCACAAGAATTTGAAGGCCGATTTCATCATGGCCAACCCGCCGTTCAACCAGAAAGAGTGGCGGGCCGACAACGAGCTCACCAAGGACCCTCGCTGGCAAGGATACGACGTGCCGCCTGCCAGCAACGCCAATTACGGTTGGATTCTGAATATCGTCTCTAAACTCTCGGCAAACGGCACGGCCGGATTCCTGCTGGCCAACGGCGCGTTGAGCGGCGACGGCACAGAGTTGAACATCCGCCGCCAGCTGCTGAAAAACCATCTGGTCGAGGCCATCGTGATTTTGCCGCGCAATATGTTCTATTCTACCGACATCAGCGTAACCCTGTGGATTCTGGCCCGCAACCGCGAGGCCCGCACCGTCGAGCAGAACGGCGAACTGGTTAAATACCGGAATCGCGAAAACGAGGTACTGTTTGTCGACCTCCGCCAGTGGGGCGAACCTTTCGAAAAGAAGTATATCCAGTTTTCGCAGGAGCAGATTGCCCGCATTGCCGAGAACTTCCACAACTGGCAGCGCGAAGGCTACGAACAGACCTATCGCAACGTTCCGGAGTATTGCTACTCGGCCACACTCGACGAAATCGAAGCCAAAGGATGGTCGCTTGTCCCCAGCAAATACATCGAGTTTGTCAATCGGGACGAAGCGGTCGATTTCAAGACCCGGATGACAGAACTACGCAACGAATTGAACCGCCTGCTGCAGGCCGAAACGGAGAGCCGCCGCGAGTTGGCAAAGGTCTTTACCGATTTGGGATTCCCGCTTGACACCCCCCAACAAAACGATGCCGCCCATGAAGAGAAGTGATTACAAACGTCTGGGTAATTACATCCGGGAAGTAGATCTCCGCAATCGGGATTTGGCGGTGACTGAACCAATGGGTATAAATATCAATAAATACTTTATGCCGTCTGTGGCCAATATTATAGGTACAGATTTGTCAAAGTATAAGATAGTCGGGAAAAGACAATTTGCCTGCAATTTAATGCATGTAGGAAGAGATGGGAAAATACCTATTGCCGTACTTCAGCATGATGTCGCAATTATAGTTTCTCCTGCATATCTTGTTTTCGAGATTATTGATGATACTGCATTGATTCCGGAATACTTGATGATGTGGTTCCGGCGTTCAGAATTTGATAGAAACGCGTGGTTCTATACCGATGCAGATGTTCGAGGTGGTTTGTCCAAACAGGCTTTATTTGATATGACATTGCCGGTTCCGTCGATAGAACGTCAGCGGGCGATAGTGGCGGAATATGAGGCCTTGTCGCGGCGTATCAATCTGAATCGGTCGACAATTGCACAACTGGAGGCGACGGCGCAAACACTTTACCGCAAGATGTTTGTAGACGACATCGACCCCGAGCATCTCCCCTCCGGCTGGAGAATGGGAACTATCGGTGAGTATGCACCGCTTAAATCTGGGTATGCTTTTAAGAGTGATTGGTGGCAAAAAAGTGGTATTCCTGTTATTAAAATAGGAACTATTGAGAATAATGGAATACGTAAATGCAATTGTGATTTTGTAGATGAAACAAAATATGAACTTGCGAAAGAGTCTTATGCAAAATATGGAGATATAGTAATTGCTATGACTGGAGCAACAATAGGTAAAATTGCAATCAATTTTAATTACAGCGATGTATTTCTTGTAAATCAGCGAGTTGGAGTCTTTAATCTAAAAGGGGATTCTATGCAACATACACCGTTTCTATACATGACACTTTCACGAAATGATATTCAAAACGAAATCCGGTCTATTGGTGGCGATAGCGCCCAAGCGAATGTAAGTGGAAAAGATATCGAGAAAATACAGATTATATTACCAAACTCTAAAAGTATTAGTACTTTTAACAAAAAATGCAATATACTCTTTATACTAAATTCTATTAAATGGAATGAAATAGAGAAATTAACCGAATTACAGTCTTTGCTATTGGCAAAGATGGGACAATAAACAATTAGAATAATGAATATTAGTGAATACATTGGTAATTATAAAAATCATCCAGTATTATTTATTGGATCTGGTCTTTCATTCCGATATTTAAAGACCTCATATACATGGGATAAACTATTATCTAAAATCTGTGAAGATTTATATGGTAATGATGAGATATATTTGGATATTAAATCAGCATGTACAACTCCTAATGGATATTGCTCTTATTCTCAGATGTCAAGTAAAATTGAGGATGAGTTTAATAAGGCATTAGAGAAAGACAGAAATGGTAAATTTAAGGCTGTAAATGATCAGTTTTATGAGAAAATGCGTTTAGGTATTAAGTTGAGTCGTTTAAAAATATATATTGCTCAACTCCTTTCAGATGTTACAATCAAAGAAGAGGTCTCAGAAGAAATTAGTGAATTAAAAAAAGTTCGTAAAAATATTAGTTCAATAATAACCACAAATTATGATACGTTCGTTGAATCTATTTTCGAGTTCAATCCTTTAGTTGGTAATGATATATTACTAAGTAACCCATACGGTTCTGTATATAAAATACATGGTTGTATCAATGATATATCCAAAATAATTATTACAGAAGAGGATTATAAGCGATTTGACGAACAGTATGAATTAATTAGAGCTCAGATGTTGACCCTTTTTATTCATAATCCAATTATTTTTTTAGGGTACAATGTAGGTGATGAAAATATTAAAAAGGTTTTAAAGACTATATTTTCATATGTTCCGGTTAATACACCTGAGGCTGAAAAGGTTCGACAAAATTTCTTACTAGTTGAATACGACAGAGAATCTAATAATCAGGAGATTACAGAGCATGATATTATTATTAATGGTAGTAATATTAGAATTAACAAATTAAAAACTGATGATTACATATCTATATATAAGGCTTTAGCAAATCTTACATTGCCTATATCCGCTATGGATGTTAGAAAAGTCCAATCAATAGTAAAAGAAATATATGCAGGAGGATCAATCAAAGTAATGATCACTGAGGATATTGACAGCCTGAGAAACAGTGATAGAATATTGGCTATTGGTTCTTCTAAAACAATTTCATATCAATTTATGACCAAACAAGAATTGGTTCAAAATTATTTTACCATCATAGAAGAATCTAATGCAGCATTATTGTCATTAATTAACAAGCAAACGATTGCTGATAATCAATATTTTCCAATATATGGGTTCTCACTTATTTGTTCAGAAATTGAGAATGTTGAACGTCTAAAATATATTCAACAAACAAATGTCAATCGTTATATTACTAATAAAGCATATCGAAATTCTCATTCTACGATATATGATATATTAGGAGATGAGCATATTGCAGAATCATATAAATATCCAGCAATTATGTATGCTTTAGAGAATAATCAACTTGAATTAGATGATGTTGAGAAATATTTAAGGAATCTTCCAATCACAGATAAACAGAACTCAAATTATAGAAGACTTTTATGCTTATATGACATAAAAAAATATAAATAGCCATGCCCCACTTCAACGAACATGCCCTCGAGATGTCCATAATGGAGCTTTTCCAGCAAGAGGGTTATATCTATACAAACGGAGAAGAGATTCACAAAGAGGTGAGCGATGTTTTGCTGCGCGACGATTTGCGGGCCTATCTCCGCGGTCGCTACGGCGAGGCCGGAATCACGCCGCTCGAAATAGAGCGCGCCGTGGCCAAACTCACGGCCAACGTGGGATTCTCGTTGTACGAAAACAATCTGTACACCTATCGGTTGATGGTAGAGGGGTTTTCGTTGAAGCGCGACGACAGCTCGCTGCCCGATTTGTATGTCGAACCGATTGACTTTGGCGAAAAGTGTCTGTCGAACAATATTTTCAGGGTTGTCAATCAGCTGGAGATCAAGGGGACGGAGACCCGCATCCCCGACGGGATTGTCTATGTGAACGGTTTGCCGATGGTGGTGCTGGAGTTCAAAAGCGCCGTCAAGGAGGAGACTACCATACTGGATGCCTATCGGCAGCTGACGGTGAGGTATCGGCGTGATATTCCCGAGCTGTTCAAATACAATGCGTTTGTCGTTATCAGCGACGGGGTGAACAACAAATACGGCTCGCTGTTTGCTCCCTACGACTTTTTCTATGCCTGGCGCAAGGTTCACGCCGAAGAGCGGGCTCTCGACGGCATCGACTCGCTGAAGACGATGATGCAGGGGTTGTTCAGGCGGGAGCGGCTGTTGAGCGTGCTGAAAGACTTCGTGTTTTTCCCTGATTCGTCGAAGGATGAACGAAAGGTCGTTTGTCGCTATCCGCAATTCTTTGCCGCCCACAAGCTGTTCGAGAATATCCGTAGGCACTCCAAACTCCACCCTGACGGGGATGGCAAAGGTGGCACCTATTTCGGCGCGACAGGGTGCGGGAAAAGTATCACGATGCTGTTTCTGTCGCGGATGTTGATGCGGAGCCGGGAGTTTGCCAGCCCGACCATCGTGCTGATAACGGACCGCACGGATCTGGACGACCAGCTGTCCAAGCTGTTCGGCACGGCCAAACAGTTTATCGGAGATGAGTGCGTGGTAGAGGTGGAGAGCCGGGAGAAGTTGCGCGAGCATCTGGCCGGCAGGACAAGCGGAGGCGTGTTCCTCACCACCATACACAAATTTACGGAGGATACGAGTCTGTTGTCGGAGCGTGCCAACATCATCTGCATTTCTGACGAGGCGCACCGTTCGCAAACCAATCTCTCGTTGCAGGTAAGACAGACGGACAAGGGAGTAAAACGCAATTACGGATTTGCCAAGTACCTGCACGATTCGCTGCCGAATGCGACCTATGTGGGCTTTACGGGAACGCCGATTGATGCTACCATCGACGTGTTTGGCGAGGTGATCGATGCCTATACCATGACCGAATCGGTTGCCGATGGCATCACGCGGCGGATTGTTTACGAAGGTCGCGCGGCAAAGGTATTGCTCGACCATGCCAAACTCAAAGAGATAGAGGATTACTACAAGCAGTGCGCCGAGGAGGGGGCGAACGAATATCAGATTGAAGAGAGCAAGAAGGCCGTCACGAAGATGGAGCGGATTCTTGGGGATGCGGATCGCCTGCAAGCGGTTGCCGAAGATTTTATTGCCCACTATGAAAACCGGGTTGCCGAAGGCAGCACGGTGGAGGGAAAGGCGATGTTTGTCTGCGCGAATCGGACGATTGCCTTCGACCTCTATCGGAAGATTATTGCCTTGCGTCCCCAGTGGGCGCAACTGCCCAAGAGGGAGCAGGCCTCGAATGGAGATGATGCTGGCGACGGAGAAGAGCGCCCAATCGAAAAAATCAAGCTGATCATGACCCGCAACAAGGATGACGAGCCGGCGTTGTACGATTTGTTGGGTACGGATGAAGACCGCCGGGCCTATGCCGAGTCGTTCAAAAAGCCCAAGTCGAACTTCAAGATTGCGCTGGTTGTCGATATGTGGACAACGGGTTTCGATGTGGATTGTCTCGATACCATGTACATCGACAAGCCCTTGCAGCAGCATACGCTGGTGCAGACCATTTCGCGGGTCAACCGGGTCTATCCCGGGAAAGACAAGGGGCTGGTGGTAGACTACATCGGTATCAAGAATAATATGAATATTGCGTTGCGACGCTATGCACAGGGCGATATCGGACAAGATTCGGTCGAGAATGTCGAGCAATCGATTACGCTGGTCAAGGATGAGCTGGATATCATTCGGCGCATGTTCGGTGAGTTTGACTATTCGGTTTTCACAACTGGAACTCCTTTGGAACAGCTCGATTGTTTGAATCGAGGTGCCGAGCTCATGCAAAGCACCAAGGAACAGGAGAATCTGTTTATGGGGCACGCCAAAAAGTTGAAGTCTGCGTTCAATTTGTGCAGCAACAGCGACCAAATCAGCAATGCCGAACGCGAAGAGATACATTATTTTTGCGGAGTCCGCTCGGTCATCTACAAATTGACGATGGGAGAATCTCCCGATGCCTCGCAGATGAATCGGCGCGTCAGCGCGATGATCGAGGAGGCCATACAGTCGGAAGGGGTGGAAGAGATTATTCAGATCGGGAACGATAAGGATAATCTGGATGTGCTGAGCGAAGAGTATATGGAACGGCTGAGTCGCTTGAAACTCCCGAATACGAAGGTTAAATTGATGGAGCGTTTGTTGAAAACAGTGATTAGCGAGTTCAAGAAGGTGAACAAAGTTCGTGGAGTAGATTTCTCAAAACGACTGAATGCACTGGTCGAGAAGTACAACAGCCGTAAGGATAGCGCCATCTTTGCCGATGAGGTATTGACCGAGGTGGCAAATCAGATGGCCGATTTGTTAAAGGACCTGAACAAGGAGAAGAGATCGTTTCTGGATTTGGGAATCAGTTACGAAGAAAAGGCCTTCTATGATATTCTCGAGGCGATAGCCAAACAATTCGGGTTTGAATATCCAAAGGATAAAATGCTTCAGCTGGCTGCGGCAATCAAGAAGATTGTGGAGGATAAATCCAAGTACACGGACTGGGCGGCCAGAGACGACATAAAGGCCGAACTTAAAATGGATTTAATTCTCGTTTTGGCGGAATATGGTTATCCTCCCGTTACAAACGATGAGGTATACAAAGAGATTCTGGAGCAGGCCGAAAACTTCAAGAAGTATAACTAACAAATATCAAACCATTCTATCGAGAGAGGTGCGGCAGGTACTCCCAACCATCGCCCCCGATAAAATGGATGTTACCGCCACCTTTGAAAACTTGGCAAACCCACGGTCCTTTTTGGTTCTTTGTTTGCATCTGTTTGGTTTCTGTAAAGATTATTATCTATCTTCGCTATTGATATGGCAGTACAAACAGATTTACCCCAAATAGCAGCCCTGAAGATAGCTGCAGAAAAGCGTTTCGGTCACAAGATAGAGAGCCGATCCGACTTTACCCTTTTCGGTGCAGAGATTGAACGTGTCACCAACGAACATCTGGCCGACAACACCCTGCGCCGCCTTTGGGGGTGCATCAAAGGGTATAGCACCACCTATACCCGCACGCTCGACGTGCTATGCCGTTACATCGGGTTCAACCACTGGGAGGCATTCTGCAGCCATCTGAAACAGGACTCCAAAACCGAATCGGACATTCTGCAAAGCCATCACTCCATCCGGGTCGAGGAACTCGCCCCGGGCGACCGGCTACGCATCGGGTGGCTGCCCGACCGCGTGTGCATCATCGAATTTCAGGGCGGTCGCACATTCAAGGCCATCGACTGCAAAAACTCTACCTTGCAAAACGGCGACAGCTTCGAGTGCAGCATACTGATGAAACACTATCCGCTCTTTGTCGACAGTCTGGTACATGGGGGCGAACTGTGCCAGCGATATGCCATGGGCCTCGACAACGGGCTGACCATTCTCGAGAAACTGTAATCCGGGTTTACCACCCGGTAACGGCATCGCACCGCTCACCGATTATTGCCTGTCCGCCAATTTTCTATTACCATATTTTTCAGACTCTCATTATAATCGCTATATTTACTCCCGAACTACAAATAGCGAATCATGAGGATATATTCCAAGCCTACATACCTGGAAACGGAGCCAACCGATACATCCATAACCATTCTCGGGGTAATCAGCGAAGGGCGCATGTTCCGCATCTACAAGGCGCAGAAAGGGACCAAGTATATTATCCTCAAAACACCGGTTGCCGACGATTCGATGCTGCTCGAGATTCTTCGCCGGGAATACGAGCTGTCCTGTAACCTGAATCACCCCTGCATTGTCAACACCCTGGAGTTCAACCCCAGCACCCCCGTGGGGCCGGCCATTGTCATGGAATATATCGACGGCCTGACGCTCGACGAATTTGTGGCGACCAATCCCACTCTGGATGAGCGCAAGTCGGTGCTCAACGACATTCTCGATGGGATGGACTACCTGCACCACCGCGGCATCATACACAACGACCTAAAGCCCGACAACATCATTGTCAACGGCAACAAGGCGGCCCGCATCATCGATTTCGGGTTCTCGGCCAGCGCCGACAGCGCCTACAAAGGCTACATCGGCGGCTCCGACGGATACACCGCCCCCGAGATTCTCAACGGCACCGGGTCGGCCGGGACGACCTCCGACATCTTCACGCTCGGCCGCCTGATAAACCTGATTTTCGGAGGCCGCAAATATGTGCATATAGCCCGCCGGTGCAGCCAGACAGACCCGTCGGAACGGCCCCGGAACATACAGGCCCTGCGTGCCCTGATCAAACGCCGGGACCGCCAGCCGCTCATCATTGCATCGGTCGCCGCCGTGCTCATCGTGGCCGCATCGGTCACGGCATCCCTTATCCATCGGCACAACGAAACGATGCAAATCGAGCAACGCATTACCCAAGGCATCGACTCGGTATATCAGAAAACGGCCAATAAAATCAAGGCACAGACCCTGCAGGACTCTATCCAAACCGAAAAGCAGATTGTCGAAAAAGTAGCCTCCTATACCCAGGAGACCGAGCAGGCCCGACTCGCCCAAAAGCTGCAACGCCGGGAAGTGCTCCGCAAGCGTTTCGAAAAAGAATTCGCCCCCTATTACGAACCGGCAATTGCCCAGATAAAAAAACAGAAATACAAGGAAATGGCTATCATGTACGCCGGTCCCTATTACAGATTCACGATGCCCTACCTGAAATCGATTGTGCAGAAATATCCGCCACACCCCGACGGCACAGTGGCCGAAGAGACCGATGTGGCCTTTGCGGTATACACCCGCCAACATCACACCATCGACTCGCTGTGCTCCTCGCTACCCACCGTCAACACCCTCCCACCCGCGCAGCACGACTCGCTCGTACGCATAATGGCCCGATTGGGCAAGGAGCTGGGATTCTGACCACTCGCAAACAAAACGAGCCCCGACTTTACAATCGGAGCCCGTTCCTCTTTTCACGACGTTGATATTAAATTATACAACAATCCCCTGTGAGTAGCAGTAAAATATACAAAAAAACAAAACATTAACACCTGTAATTTTTCATCTCTTCAACAATGTGACAATCAACGCGCTATTACATGAATTGTATCCACTTCACCAGCTTGTTATTGGCATCGAAATAGAAATAGCAATAATCTTTGTTGTTATTGACCTCATAGTGGTAATCGCCAAAGATGTTATACTCTTTCTTCATGTCCAGGAACTTCAAGGAGTAGCATTTGAGTCCACCCTTATTACCCATAAAGACGAACCGGCTCGTACCGATTTTGGAGGCATACTCTTCCACGGCCGATTTCGGCATACCCTTATAGAAGTCGTTGAAAACCATAGACTCCGCTGTTTTGTTAATGATACATCTGGTTTTACCGTCCTTCGTAGCCAACACGGCACATATAATGGGCTTGTTCACACTTCCCCGACAAATACCATATGCATCCATGTCCTTCATACGAACCAAAAAGATTTTCCCCGAGACAAAAAAATTAAAAGACTGGAGCACATTTTGTGATTTCAAATATTGCAAGGTCTCCCCCGAAAAAGTAGGTATCAGCCGCACCGTCTTACCCAACTCGCCAAAATCATCGATTTCCCAAGTCATTCTATCGCAGAGTATCGGTTGGCCGTTAACGATAAGAGCGTCTGTGGGCAAACTGATAGGAGTTGTCCCTTCAATAATATCAAAATCGTCGTATGCAAACAGGCTTACCGAAGTTAACAGCCCCACCAGCAAAAACAAAATTTTTTTCATAACCGAATATTTAATGTGTATATATCAATCTGCATAACTCTCCGGCACCCCATCGCCCGCCGAGGCGTGAACACCCGGCATCCACGGAATTGTCTGCCGGGGCTCACTCCTCGAGATGCGATGAAAAAAGTTAGTTCATGTTTTGTGCAGCCTGAAGCATCTTCTGGTTAATCTTATTGAACCGGCTTAATTGGGCAGGAGACAATTTGCTCGTAGCATCCGCCATTTTCTGGCTGACCTCCTGAGCCTTGCTCATATAACTCGTATACTCCGACACGGCACTCAAATCGCCGGCACTGGCCTTTTTCAGTAACGAGATGTACATATCGACATACTCTTCATACGAATCCAGCAGGGAATCCCAATCTTCTGAACCACTATCGCTGGAAACTGCTGCGTCGCTGGAAAAGTCAGAACTGCCATCCCATTCAATCTCCTCGCCATCTTCGTTTTCTATAACTATATTGGCAGCTTCATAAGGAGTAAACTGAGTAACTTTTTCGAAGTCTTTAGCACACTCAGTTTCGTCATATACACAGTCAAAAATTATATCGGCTGTACTCCCCTTATCTCCTGTAAGGAGGTTCTTCAGTTTAAGCATATCGTTATATCTTACACTCAATTTGAAAAGGTCTGTTTCATTTTCATCTACAAGACTAATCTCAGCTCCATCATAAACACCCTCAAAGCCAATATCATTGGGATCCACATTCTTAAGACCATCCCTTACCATCTGCAAGGTAACCTTGAGGTGGATGTACTTAATACTATCTTCATCTTCTATGATGCTCAGCTCGGCAGGTTGATCTGCTACAACCAAACATTTTGACACGGTTCCCGAAAGGAATTTAGTATCTGTGGGTTTAATTTTGGAACCATCAGATCCCGAACAAGATGCCATCATAGCCACAATAGCGGCAAGTCCAAATACAAAAAGA